>Ga0153954_1000028_pt1 | contig 151423 bp, 143 predicted proteins | sample TSFL038MetaG_FD_102277 | JGI IMG/M metagenome (GOLD analysis project Ga0153954, IMG submission 102277) | Attine ant fungus gardens microbial communities from Florida, USA - TSFL038 MetaG | ecosystem: Host-associated > Fungi > Mycelium > Unclassified | place: USA: Florida, Wekiwa Springs State...
AGTTGAGAGAGTTTGCCGATCGTTTCCGGAAGGGAGGTAAGGCCAAGATCATTCAGGTTAAGTCTTTTGTCACCTTTAAGAACGCAGGTAATGATACGGTCGCAAGCTTCTTCTTTATTACCAGCTGTCACCCAGTTGTCTAACCCCAATGTTTGGATTCGCTGTTGGCGACTTAGCCACCATAAGTTTAATCGAAAGGTGAGTCCGCTCCAATCGGTGGTCTGAGGTGTAATTTTATGAACTCTCCCGAATAAAGAGGTGAGTTGTTCTCTTCCATGAGCTAGAAATTCCCAAGCACGAGCTAAAATAGATGAAATTTTGGGAGAAACAGCCGCACTATTGTCGTTAGGTGAAGCTTGTATTTCTGGCGGTTGATTACTAGTAATAGGGAGAATCATGCAGCTATTATAGAGTAGTATTAATATTTTTAACATCCAATAGTTTATTTTTTTTGATCCACCTTAGATAAATAAATATTCTTTGCGTCTAGTATTTTTGTGTTTAGTTTTATAGAAATAGATAAAACAAGATAGCAATTATCCTGTCCATGTTGTTAGGTTAGCAGAAATTACCGGGCGCGAGGGATTTTGTTGATGCCATTAAGGGCAGCGACACGGAAGCCTTCTGCGTAGGAGGGGTAATTGAAGATCATATGGTCGATGAATACATCGATTTTAGCCCGCTGCTCCATAGCAATTTGGGCGATATGGATCACTTCGTTAGCACCACGACCAATCACATGAGCTCCTAAAATTTCCAATGTCTCTTTGTGGAAAAGAATTTTAACAAGCCCAGTATTTGCACCTTCGATGTGGCTTCTGGCAAGTTCGTAATAGTAGCCACGCCCAATTTCGTAGTGATAATCTAGCGCTCTAAGTTCTTCTTCTGTGTAGCCACAAGAGGAAATTTCTGGGATAGTCCAAATACAAATTGGATAAATTCTTGGAAAGGTGCTTCCTTGATAGCCAAAGGCGTATCTTACAGCTAAACGAGCCTGTTCTTGGCTTGTAGATGCAAGGCAGGGGCCGCCAATCACATCTCCCGCTGCAAAAATATGGGGTTGAGCTGTTTGAAAGAGAGGGTTAACAGGGATATAACCCCTCGCATTAATGGCAAGACCTGCATTTTCAAGTGAAAGCCCTTCGACATAAGCTTCACGACCCAAAGCATAGAGAAGAGCATCGGCATACAATTCAGACCCATCTTTAAACTGAACGTAGGCCTTATTGTCTCTTCGTTCAATGATTTGAGGTTCTTTATTGCCCAAGAATTCTAACCCAAGCTCTGTAAGAGAGTTTTGTAGGTGACGACCAATCTCGTGATCAAGCATTGGCAACATCTGCTCTCGCTTATCAATAACTGTAACTTTTGTGCCGAGTGTTGCAAAAAAGCTGGCATATTCTGACCCGATGATCCCACCACCTAAGACAATCATGGTGGCTGGCAAAGTATCGATTCGAAGAAGGGAAGTCGAGTCTAGGATCACATCTTTGTCAAAAGGGACAGACATGGGGTTACGCGGTCTTGAACCTGCTGCTATCAAGATGTTTTCACTTTCAATGAGGGCAACATCTTCTCCTTTATAGTTTTTAACAATCATCTTGTGCGGATCGACAAAAGAAGCAGTACCTTGGACAAGACGTATGCTATTCCTATCAAATTGACGCCGAATAAGATCTCTTTCTTCGATAGTGACTTGATTGAGCCTAAATGTCAGATCAGAAAGGGAGACTTTTTTCAGGACAAAGTCTTTTCCATAAAAGCTTTTTTGTCTAAAACCTGTTAGGTCTAAAATAGCCTCTCGCAATGTTTTGGACGGAATTGTGCCAGAATAAAGGCAAGCGCCACCCGGGTCGAGATCCCGTTCGACAACAACCACCCTTTTTCCAAACTTTGCACCTTGGATAGCCCCTTTTTGACCGGCAGGGCCAGATCCAATCACCAGCAAATCTGCTGAGATTTCTTCCATAAAAACTATTTGATCCTTTAAAGGTGATATTATGGAAAAAGTTAATTTTGCCAAGATCGAAGAAGCACTCCGACGCGGAGTCGAAAAATTGCAGCAAGAAAAGCTTTTGGGGATGACCCCTTCTCAGAAGGTGGAAAACATCGTAAAAAAAAGGGCAAATACGCTTATTTTTCTGAAGACTTGGATTAAACGAATACCAAAAACAGCTCCCAATAAACTCTTTATCAAGAGGATAAGAGAATTAGACACCACATTTACTGAAGAGGAATGGGAAAAGCTTGACGCACTAAAAAGTGAGATACTAGCCTCATTGAACGCTTCTTCTAAGCACCCCATGACAGACGAAGAGCTTATCGAATTTGAAAAAGAGAGGCAGGAAAAGAAAAGATTCAACGTTCCTGAGCGTTGGATCCCATTGGATTAGAAAGTTTTTGTTTTGATGCCATATTCTGACCAACGAGAGGAGACAAGCGCTGTAGTCTCAGGCGTTGGTTCAAGGACGGCTGGATATCCCTTCATCCGTGCATCAATGATGATAGGGCATGTGTAGAGTGGATGGTGGTATTCTACGCCTGTTGTTGCTGCTTTGATATCACTTGCAGGGTCAAAGCGGGTAAACACACTCCAAAGGAAGGTAGTTTCACTTTCCATTGTCTCTTTTAAAGAATCGACGACAACGATCAAAGGCCAATTTTTGAGGTTGTAAAGAGGGGTAAGCTCTTTTTCTTTTGTTTCGATGACTAAGCACCCTGGGCAAAAGACGGCAGAGACATAGGGGAGTGATACATCCAATTGAGTTGGAAGATCTCGTTTTTTCTCTCCTGTCCCTATCAATACTCCTCTCGATCCGCGATTCAGCCGTGGTCCAGTATAGTCGAGCGTATCCAAAGAGAGGTTAGGGAAAATATAAAGATCAGTTTCAGGATTAAATCTTTCCAATACTGTTGTCAGGACCTTTTTGAAATCTCTTATCGGGACATTTTGATCTGTCAAAAGGAGGAATTTTGTGAGGGCTAATTGCCCCTCTCCGAGTATTCTGAAGGCGTGAGTTAAAGATTCTCTTTCATAACGTTCATGCACAACAGCAGAAGCTAAAGCATGAAAACCGGTCTCACCATAGCTCCAAAGTTCTTTTACTCCTGGCATGACTATAGGAAATAATGGAGAAAGTAGCTCTTGGAGGTATTCTCCAATAAAAAAATCTTCTTGTCTGGGTTTTCCAACAACTGTGGCCGGGTAAATAGCCCCTTTTCTGTGGTAAATTTTTTCACAATGAAAGACTGGAAAAGGGTGTTTAAGGCTGTAATAGCCGTAATGATCTCCAAAGGGGCCTTCGTCTCTCCGTTCATGAGGAATAGTTTTTCCTAGGAGAGCAAATTCAGCTTCTGCAATGACCAAATGTCCAGATTTGTCTCTTTTTGTTTTTATTTTGTTGCCTGCGACAAAAGAGGCGAACAGAAGTTCAGGGACATTTTCTGGTAGAGGAGCGATAGCACTTAAGATAAGAGCCGGTGGTCCACCTAAGAAAATAGAGACTGGAAGGGATTGATTGCGTTGCTCAGCTTCAAAAAGATGGTAGCCGCCCCCTTTGCCGATCTGAAAGTGAAGGCCAGTTGTTTTATGGTCATGCCGTTGGATCCGGTACATGCCCAAATTGGGAGGTTTACCTGAAGGGGATTCCGTATAAACAAGGGGAAGGGTGAGAAAGGGGCCGCCATCTTCAGGCCAAGAGGTAATCATGGGTAATTCCTCTAAAGAGGAAATTTCGGAAGATTGGACGGGGCTCTGTCCCCACTTGCGTGTGCCAAGTTTCAATAAACTTTTTAAAGAATGGCGTGCAGACCAAAGACGACTTGGCGAAGGGGGAAATTCTTTAGTGGCTAAATCTAAAAGATTTTTAAGAGTTTTTTCGGGGGTTGGCCCAAAAGCTAAGCTGACACGACGCTTTGTCCCGAAAAGATTGGTGACGACTGGAAAGGAGGAACCTTTGACATTTTTGAAGAGGAGGGCAGGCCCTCCTTCTTCAATGACTCGGCGATGGATCTCGGCGATCTCAAGATAGGGATCGACCGGGGTATCTATAGTGACGATTTCTCGCTCTTTTTCAAGGAGAGCAAGAAAGGCGCCGAGATTTTTCACTTAAACGACGACGTTTTTAGCTCTGAGTTCTCTAACGATTGTGCCAATCCCTTTCTTATCGATTGTTCTTAGCGCATCTGTTGAAATTTTCAGGGTGACAAAACGGCTTTCTTCTGGGAACCATACACGTTTCTTTTGGATATTAGGGCGGAAACGACGCTTTGTGATCCCTGTGGTCTTAAGACCGATCCCTTTCTTCTTTTTCGCGATACCGCGGATTGTGTAGGTGCGCCCTGGAGCAGCTTTTTTCCCTGTGACTTGGCAAGTTTTAGGCATAATTTGTCTCTTGAAAATGAAAACATGATACTGAAACCAGACCAAAACATCAAGTGCGGAGATTTCTTTTCGATTGATTAGCTCTGCAAAGTGGTATCATTATTATCGGTTTGAGAGAAAAATGACTTTGATCGCGTAGCCATAAAAGCCAGGCATCGAAAAATCAGAGTGGTTTTGTGTTGCACAGTTTTTTATCGTAAATATCTCATTTACAATATTTACCACAGATGGCACAGAGAGGAATCAAAAGTATGAAAATCATTCACAGCATAACTAAAGTCCAATTTCAATTTTTTCAATTCCTCAGCGATCTCTGTGGTTAAATATTTTAAAATTCACCTGTATTAAGTTTAGTTCTGCAACAAGGTCGTTGAAAACGATGATGTTTTTTTAATAATTGTGATACTTTAAGGCTCTTTGGTGAATGTGACTTTGTTGATGAAGTGGGCAACGTAGGCAAGATATTGTTTAAGTGGCGTGTTGTTAGGGGCACGTGCATGGGCAAAGTAAAGGATAGAAGCTGCCTGATCGCCACCAGGAATAAGGGGGTGGGGAAGAATGCCAGCTTTTTCTTTGATCTCTTCTAGCCAATCTTTCAATGGGAGCTCGTCACTTGTCACAAGCCATCTTTGCAATTGAGGGAGTTGTTCCCTTAAAGGGTCAAGAGGCTGCTCAAGTGTGAGGTTAGAGACAGCCATTCCAATGAGGCAGGCAAGCTCAAATCGTAAGTTAGGATCCATGATTTGACTCTAATCGGCTGCATACGATTTTTCCAAGAGTTTTACTCGCAATTCATCAATCATAGGGGGCATTACATCGGGATAAAGGGCAGCGACAAGCTTTTGATGTTTCCAACCTTTTCCATATTCGCCCCTCTCTAAGTAAATTTCAGTTAGTAGATATTCGACCATTGGATTTGAAGAAAAAAGTGAGTGGTACTGTTCAAGCGAAGCTAACGCGTCTTTCATCCGCCCAAGTTCAAGAGAGGTAACTGCGTGATAAAACCAACCAGATTTAAATTCTGGCCATTTTTCTAAAGTTTTTTCGATCTCTTTTCTAAAAGCTAAAGTCTTATCTCTTGTTTTGTCCTCTTTTTTGAAAAGAAGAGCAATAGAGTCTCGATCACACTTTCCTTCTAACCAGTCCGCTGCAAAAGAGGTTGGCTTAAGCTCTGCTTTGGCAAAAAACGAACGGGCTTCAGTGTCATTGCCCATCAGAAGATAAATGTAACCCATCAGTTCGTGAAGAAGAGGGTCTTCAGGCATGTAGGGGAGGGCTTTTTGATAAAGGAATAAAGCTTTTTCGTAATTTCCAGCTTGAAAAGAGATAGAGGCTTCGTTGATGTGAGCCATGCCGACAACTTCTTTTATGCTACGGTGCGTCAGTTGGAGGTATTCTAAGTTGAAATATGTTCTGTCAGGAGGATGGATCCCTCTTGCTGTTGTTTCAATGTTGAAAGGGCCGCCAATGCCTTCATAACGGACAAAAATGTGGCCTGGAGGGGTGATAATCTCAAGAGGGAGGCCAAGGCGTTGGGCAATCGCTAAATAGAGGATGGAAACTCCCAAGCAGACCCCTTTTCTTGCATCAACGACAGAGGGGAGAGACGTGAACTTATCAATTTCTGCAGTTGATGAGTTGTGTGGTGGGAAGCGAAAACCCATTTCATCAAAGATGAAATTAGTCATCGCATCGATCATTTCTAAGTGTCCAGCTCCATCTTTTAAGCGTGCCTGTATATGAAGTGTCATGATGTCAAAGATGGCTTCTAGTCGTTCAATGTCACTTCCTTGGCTGACAAGGAGAGCTCTCGATAGGTCAATTTCTTCCGGAGCAAGTTGCAGAATTTCTTTCTCATCCAAAAGGTTGTATCCCTTTAGTTTTCTATTACAAAAGCCTTCTGAAAGGGTTTTGATCACTGCCAACTCTTCCGGGCTAAAAGTAACTTTTGCTCCGTCTGGATGGGCAGCCACTGCACTCACTAAACCATCTAAGAGGGAAGGGGGAAAAGCTGGAAGAGGGGCTTCGTTTTTCCCCTGTAAAAGCTGGCAGGCCTGTTTGTAAGCCCGCTTTCCTTCTTCTGTTTCTGGAAAGAGACGATAATAGGCCAATTGCTTGGCCAAAGAGTTTCGATCAAGTCTGGAATAAATTGCTTTCCTTTCTGGCTGAGGAATAATTATAAGCAAAATTAGGAGAACGATTTTCAACATATTTCTTTATCCGATCTTAATCGAAAAGGTTTATACTTTTTTCACCATGTTAACACGTCCTCTATTCTTACTCTTTTTGCTTTGTTTTGGCCACTTCGCTGTTGATTTTATGTGGGGTGTTTGGCCCTTTTTTAAAACACTTCGAGGCCTCGACTTAGCTTGGGCCGGCATCATCGGAGGTGTTGGGGCATTCATTGCAGAAAGTTCTCAAGTCTTTTTTGGCGCATGGAGCGATAAAGGGTGGCGTTATTTAGTCATTGCAGGTGGTGTCATTTTAGCGATGATCATGCCCTGGATTACGTTAGGTTCCGACGTTCTAACCTATGGACTGATCTATCTCACCTTCGCGATTGGATCTGCAGCTTTTCACCCTGCAGCAGCCGGGGGATTATCCAACCTTTTCCCTCAGTCAAGAAGTTTAGTCTACGGACTTTTCTTTGCCTCAGGTGGACTTGGGCTTGCCTTTAGTCAACTCACTTTTTCAAGCGTCTATGCAGCGTTCGAAGGGTGGACAGTTCCCCTATCTTTACTTGGTTTCCCGGTTATCCTTTTTGCTTTCTTGATTCAGATGAGAGGAAAACTTGGCACCCCAGCTACTCATGCCAAACCATTCTCTTTTTCCGACGTGTTTCAGTTTTTTAAAAGAAGAGACACACGCCTTTTGTGGATTTTCCACCTTGCAATGGCTTCCATCTACTGGGGGATGATTTTTTATTTACCAGATATCCTTCAGGAAAAAGGGTGTGAAGATTGGATCTGCAGTGGAACAGGCCATATGATGTTTGTTTTAGGCGCTGCCTTTATGGGCATGCCAGCTGGATGGATTGCAGATAAGTTTTCTCCTCGTCAAGTGTTGATGGTGACAATTGTTATAGGAATGTTTGCCTATTTTCTTTTACTCCTGACCCCTGCATTGCCCTATTACTATCTATTGCCAATTGCTACGCTGGTTGGTGCAACTTTAGGCATTGTGACGCCCCTTACAATCTCTTGGGGAAATTCACTTGTGCCAGAATCTCCTGGTTTGATTTCCGCTTTCTTGATGGGATTTGTCTGGTTTGCAGCTGAACTGGTTGGAATCACTGGTGTTGGCATCCTTTCTAAATTCTTCGAAGGCCCACAGGCGACTCAGTCGCTCATTGTTCTTGGCGCCCTATTTGTGGTAGCATCTTTCTCACTTTACCAGTTGGGTAAAGAGAAAGAGATGTTAACTGCATGACAACGACACAAGACACTTTAAAAGATATTGTTGCTTTATCCAAAAGAAGAGGGTTTGTATACCCCTGTTCAGACATTTATGGCGGTTTTGCCAATAGCTACAGTTTTGGCCCTTATGGTGCCCTTCTAAAAAAGAACATTAAAGATGCTTGGTGGCGGATGTTTACCCAACAACGGAGCGACATGCTCGGGTTGGATGGACCCATCCTTCTTCACCCAAAAACATGGGAAGCTTCCGGGCATGTGGCCGGATTCAGCGATGCTTTAGTCGATTGCAAATCTTGCAAATCTCGTTTCCGTGCAGATCATCTGATTGAAAAATCGCTTGGAATTGAAGTGGAAGGTGTCCCGATGGAAGGGATCACTGCCATCATCCAAGATAATAAAATCGCCTGCCCAAAATGTAAGGCTTTTGACTGGACGCCTGCTCGTCATTTCAACTTGATGTTTTCAACAGAAATGAGCAAGACAAGCAATGGGGAGACTCCAGATAAAGCCTATCTTCGTCCAGAGACTGCTCAAGCCATCTTTCTAGAGTTTAAAAACATTATCGATACGACGAGAAAAAGAGTGCCTTTTGGTGTTGCTCAGATTGGAAAAGCCTTTCGGAATGAGATCACGCCAGGAAACTTCATTTTCCGCGTTGTAGAATTTGAACAAATGGAAATTGAGTATTTCATCCCACCAACAGGTTGGGAAGGCTATTTTGAGTCTTGGCTTGAAACCATGCAAAATTGGTGTAAAGTGATCGGTTTAAAGCCCGAAAAACTTAAACTTTACGAACATCCAAAAGAGAAATTGTCACACTATTCAAAAAGAACGGTCGACATTCTCTATGAATTTCCATTTGGTTGGTCAGAGCTGTATGGATTGGCTTATCGGACCGACTTTGACTTGAAACAACATGCCGAATATTCCAACACAAAAATTCTCTACACCGATCCTGAGACAAATGAAAAATATGTACCCCATGTCATTGAGCCAACATTTGGTGTAGAAAGAAGCTTTTTGGCTCTTCTTTGTCAATCCTACGAAGAAGAGACATTGGAAAATGGGGAAACAAGAACAGTGCTCCATTTCCCACCTTCTTTAGCTCCAGTTAAAGTAGCGGTCTTTCCTCTTATGAAGAAAGATGGAATGTCTGAAGAGGCAAAATCTATCTATCACCAGCTGATGCCTTTTATGCAGGCAGAATATGATGATGGTGGAGCCATTGGAAAGCGTTACAGAAGACAAGATGAGATTGGAACGCCCTTCTGTGTAACTGTCGACTATCAGACTCTTGAAGATGGAACCGTTACTTTGCGCGAACGCGATTCTATGCAACAGCGCCGTATCCATAAAGATACTCTTCTACAAGAAGTCTTAAACGGCATTAAGTAAAAAATTAAGCAGTGGAAAAATCCGCTGCTTAATTTTTTTCTAGACTGAATCGCTACGCTGGAAGGATCAATTTTGTTCGATTTTATGAGCCCAGCAATAGTCCAAGAAATCCTCTGTGATCTCTGTGTTCTCTGTGGTTAAATATTAAAAATTCAATTGTTTCCATTAAGTTTTGATTATGCAACATAACATTGCAAATGCTTATTTTAATGAAAAAAGAGATTTAGATGCTTTTATACGCTCTTGTAGAAAAAAATTGTTTTAGGAGGTAATGCTCTTTTAAAGTCAGTGAAATAATCTGGTTCTTTTTTTCCAGCTTTAATGTTTGCTTCTGATCTAACCAAGGTTAATCTTTTACATAGCAGCAAATGTATGTTTGCAGAAGGGGTAACAAATTCTATATTGTCGCCAATTGTAATACTTTTACTGGCTAAATTAAGTTCGGTTGGAGCATAAAGTTTCATAGGAGATAGCCCTAAATTTAGTTGTGCTTGTGCACAGATAGTAACAGAAGTCCCAGCACAGCAAGCTCCGGCTTCAAATTCTAATGTTTCATTTGCCAATATCGAAAATCGTAAATTGGATCCAAAAAATCCATTCACTTTAGGCTCACTTGTAAAGAATGGTGCTTCTACATCACCTATATAGTGACGCTTTTCGGCAGGATATGGCGTGGCCAATTGCGAAATATAGAAAGAGTGGGAAAAAGATGGTCTTGTTGCCATTAAACTCCTTAAATTTTGTTATTTAATTTCGAATAGAAAATATTATATCATTTTTTAGATTTTCTTTCAGAAATCACTTTTACGCTTCGGGATTTTTTCTTTTATTTGCAGGGGAATCTAGATGAATAATTTCGACCGTCAACTTTGCAGGTGCAGATTTTATGATACAATCATAGAAATTAGGGTCTTGATTTAATTTTACGACAGTTAATTTTAAGCAATCTAAAGCAATTTGATTAATTCCAATAGATGGAATAGCAAGCCTTACATAGGGCCCAATTATAATATGATCTGCGCTGAGTACTAATTTTTCAGGCGAATAAATAGTTACAAGGCCTAAAGGTTCCAGCCCTATTTCTAATACTTCACCTGCTTTGAGCTTCAAAGATGGGCTTGCAAGACATGCAGGGCCTACAATCTTTACTTGTTTTGGATTGTGAAGAGTTGCAAGGGTCGGTGAACCAACAAAACCTGTTATTACAGGGAAGGTAAGGGTAAGATCACCCTCTGCGAGAATAGCTTGTTCTCTATGAGGCTTCATTAAATTTTGTAAAAGATTCAATTCAGAAATAACTAGAAAATAGTTGAAGATTGAATTTATAGGTGTTGATGCCATTAGAGAATTTTCTAAACCAATTCGTTAATTTTATTGATTAATCGAATATTTAATGAGGTGCTTTTTAATTTTTCTAAAAGAGGAATGTCTTTCTCTTTTTGTTTGATTGCGCGGATCAGTAAGTTTTTTGGTGTATGAGCTGGATCCACAAATTCGATGATATCAGTTTTATAACCCAAAGCAGTTAAGACTTGGCCTCGATAGGCATCTGTCAAAAGAGCAGCAAATTTTTCTGCAATTGCACCCCATTGTAATAAAGGTTCCCAATCCTCTTTTTTTAGAGTAGGTAGCAGTTCTTGTTGGCAACAAGGAGCAATTAAGAGTCCTTTAGCTCCTAAACTTACCCCTTTTTCGATAGCCATATCAGTTGCGGTATTGCAGGCATGAAGAGCTACCACTAAATCTGGTTTAAAGTGTGGAGAATAGGTCTCAATATCGCCGGGAATAAATTGAATATTATCCCAGCCAAGCCCAGAGACGATGCCATTGAGTTTATGCATCACCTCTTCTTTCCGATCGACTCCAATAATTTCACCTTTTCCATCTAAATAGGCACGTAAAGCTAAAGTTAAATAGCCCTTTCCGCACCCAAGATCGATAATTTTAGGGGAGGGGATCTGATCTAAAAGGGGGGCTGCCAAAGTGATGAAATGGTTGATCTGGGTGAATTTATTCTGTTGGCTGTAGGGGATTTTGCCCTCTTTGTCTTGCACACCAATCGCCTGTAAAAAAGGGTGAATGACTCCTTCGGGAAAAGGGTATTGTTTTTTCCGATTGTGCTCTTCTCTCGCTACAATTCCCCCTTTTTTCTTTGTAACAACAAATTCCCCACGTCTATTTGCCAAAAGATGGAGCGTCTCTTCTTCTTTATAGATCATCGCCTGGCGATAACTTGGAAGAAGGGCTTCAAGTTTTGCTGTCCCATCATCTATAGTGTAATTTTCATGAAATTTTTGAGTCCCTTTTTGAAAAGAAAATTGTAGATAAGGGCCATTTTTACCTTTAAGCTGCTGAATCTCCACTTTTTCTAAATTAGAAGCTTTATCTTTTGGAAGAGTTAAAACTGCTTTGATCAGGTTGCTTAAGTTAGACATATTAAATAAAATAAATGAATGATGAATAAAAAACATGTTCCACTTCCAGAATTGCTTCGGCCTCAAGAGCTAAAAGATGTCTTAGGACAAGAGCATCTTCTTGAAGGTTTGGCTCAGTCGGTAAAAGTTGGACGCCCTTATTCCATCATTTTTTACGGCCCTCCGGGGTGTGGCAAAACCACATTAGCCCGCGCTTATGCCAAAGCTTTTAATGGCACTTACTATGAAATTTCTGGCGTCTCACAAGGGACTTCTGAGATGAGAAAAGTGGTTGAAGAGATCGAAAAAGCTCCGCTTTTTCAGCAGGGAAGACCTTTTTTATTTGTTGATGAGATCCATAGATTTACAAGAGTCCAGCAAGATTTTCTTCTCCCTTTAGTTGAAAAAGGGCTTTTAACTTTGTTAGGCGCAACAACAGAAAATCCTTCGTTTGTATTGACACCTGCTCTTTTATCACGGACAAGAACTTTAGAGGTTAAGCCTCTTTCTGAATCTGCTCTTCAGGCTCTTTTTGATCGATATGATGCCCTAAGAGGGGAGATAGTTTTAGATGAGAAGAAAAAAGCCTTTCTTATCCATCTGGCGCAAGGGGATGCCCGCTATCTTCTACATGCTCTTGAAATATTAGAAGGCGAAGAAAAAGACGTCGATTTGGAAAAGCTTCTTCAAAAACGTCCTCCTCTCTATGACAAAACGGGAGAATATCATTACAATTTAATCTCAGCCCTTCATAAATCTGTTCGAGGCTCTGACCCTGAAGCTTCTCTTTACTGGCTTCAGCGGATGTTGCAGGGGGGAGAAGACCCTCTCTTTATCCTACGTCGGATGATCCGGATGGCGTCGGAAGACATTGGTCTTGCAGATCCACAAGCTTTGCGTTTGGTTTTAGATGCTAAAGCTGCCTACGAAGCCCTTGGTTCTCCGGAAGGTGAGCTTGCCATCTACCAAGCCCTTCTTTACCTAGCATTGGCGCCAAAAAGTAACCGTCTCTATACTGCCCAAAAGCATGTACAACAATGGTGTGAAGAGACACGCGACTTGCCTCCCCCAAAGAATATTCTCAATGCAGCCAATCGTTGGATGGCAGCACAGGGGATAGGGAAAGGATATATCTATGAGCCAGACACCCATTATGAGGTATCAGGTCAGCAATTGCTTCCAGAAGGAGTCGAACATCGTCATTGTTATGAACCAACTGAGCGTGGTTTTGAAAGAGAAATTAAAAAGCGTCTTGAAGAATTGAAAAAACAAAAGACCAAAGCTTCTTAAAACATTCTGAGTTTTTGACAATTCAAATGCTTTGCTATAAGTTTTCAAGGTAAGAAAATTAAAAACTTCAACTTTGAGGGATAATGGCAGCTTCAACATCTTTGCGAGTAATAACTCATAATCAACCTGAATTGCACGTTGTTAGCGGTTATTATCATCAAGGGAGCATTTGCGAATTAAAAAATTATAATAATTGGTGGAGGGTTTCTCAATTATTTGCTGATGCAATTAAAGTTCATGTTGGGAATGCAGATTATTGGGTTGATCGATCTAGTTATTTAAATTTCTTGACAGAACATAACGTTACAACACAGGGGGATGATATTGCATGTGATTTGGATGCATTGGTAGCAAATAATAAAATAACTCTTTTTAATGATCCTAAATATCTAATATCAAAAATATTGCCAAATTCTAATGCAACAGAAGATCTCTTTAAGGCAATTATAATGAACGATCCGATAGGAGTAGAAGAAGCGGCCCTTAGAGGAGCCGAGATAAATAGAAGCGGACGTTTTTCTTGGGTTAATAAAGTATATAGCTTTCTGGGTCTTGAAGAAATTCCACCTTACAAAAAATGGTTAGCTTGGTCTGAAAATGTTAAAAGATTGCAAGGCGTCGAAGTAGAAGGTCCTACTACATTTCTTTTTTTGACCCCATTCCTTTTGGGGAAAATTTTAGGGGTAAAAAGAGAGATTTTCCAAATTTTACATGCAGCGAGTTTTTTCCCAATTATGCCTATTGTAATACCTGGAAAAGAGTATGTGTTTACTCGTATATGTACAGAAGTAACAGCAGATACAGAAGTTTTAGGTGACACTGATGCAGTACCGCAGCAAACTTATCAATTTACAGTTAAGACCTTGGATACAGCATTATTTTTTTATGATGCACGCAGTGATACTGTACAACGTAAAAATATATGCAAGATGCCTAAATTTACCCCAGAACCACCTTGCGTAGTCAGTAAATTTAGAACAATATATACATCTTCTAGTTTCTCTTTTTAAATATAATGTTTATATGTTTTTTAATTTAATTAAGTGAAGTTGACATTTCGATGTTTTTGTTATAGATTGTTTTATATAATAAAAGGTTTTTGAGCCCAATATGACAATTCAACATCCATATCGAGTAGTCGTCTCGCCAAATTGTTTAAACATCATGAGCGGTTATCATTATCAAGGTAGTTTATCCATCGCACCCGACTGCAGTAAGATGTGGAACGTGCAAAAAATGTTTTATAACGCTATTGAAATACAAGCTGGCGGCAATAAACATTGGGTTCAAAGGGAAGAGTATCTTGTTTTTCTGAAGCAGCGAGGATTATCTAATGCAGATAATAATGCTGTTGTTGAAAACAATTTAGATGAACTTGTTTTGAATGGAAGATTGAAATTTTTACATGAATAAGACAATTTAATTTGTAAAAAATCACCTTCAGTATTAGAAACCGTAAATCTTTTTAGAGCCATTATAAAAAATGACCCTAAAGCGGTTGAAGTAGCTGTTTTAAAGGGGGCTCTTATAAATCAAGCTTGTCGATTAGCACATGATGGAGAACACTATACTTTTAGTGAAATGGAAGAAATCCCCAGTGAGCCAACGCGAGCATTTTGGTTTTATCAATTAAAATTAGAAGAAATCAACAATAGTTTGAAAGAGGGGCCTATCCTTCTCGAGGGACCTACTAAATATGCTTATTTACCTCCTTTTCTATTTGCAAAAAGACTAAATGTCTGTAAGGAAATTTTCCAAATTTTATTACAAGCTGGTGCGTCGGAATCTCAATCTGGAAAGGAGTATCAATTTTCTCTTTTCTGTACAGAAGTTCAGAGTGATGAGCATGACTATACACATTATAGAAACTATACTGTTCGTGGTGAGCTGAATTTTCAAGTTGCTCTTATTTTTGATCCAACAATAGACAGTATAAGATATGTTAAAATCGATGATGAAACATTCAAGCGCGTTGATAGATACACAGAGTAAATTTAGCTCTAAATTATATATGCAACTTAATCAGTTGGATTAAAGAATTTGCTAATTTATAGGATCTAGAAATTTCATCTCTTCGCTCCGTTCAATTAGAGCAAAAGATGTTTTTTCTGTTTTAAAATAGGCTTTTAGCTCTTCGTAGAAAGGTTTCCAGTCACAATGGTCACCGCAAGTGAAAAGGTCGACAAAAAAAGCTCTATGTTCTGGATAGGTATGAATAGAGGCATGGCTTTCTGAAAGGAGGAACATCTGTGTTGTCCCTTGTGGAATGAAATCGTACCTGCCATTCTTTTTTCCATTTTCATCTCGGAGAATGGTAGCCCCTGTTTTTTGGATGGCCTTCTCCATGACCTCTTCAATTTTTTGAGAATTAAAAATCGCTGCTTCATCACACTCTCTAAAAGTTGCAAGAAAATGGATACCTTTTAATTCATAGGCACTTTCTGCAAAAAGAGTTGTAGACAAGCATAAGAAGAAAAGGGGAAGGATGCGCATCTTTTTAATCATAATTGGCGGTTGATGTTAACAACTTCTACTAGATTTTGACAATTGATCCAGGTAAAAAGAAGATATGAGAGAAGAAAAAGATGCTTTAGGGGCTGTTTCAGTTCCAGATGACCGTTATTACGGGGCGACTACGGCCCGTTCTTTAAAAACGTTCCATATAGGTTGGCATAAAATGCCTCGTCCCTTAATTGATGCTCTTTTACTGATCAAAGAGGTGGCTGCAGAGACTAACGTAGAGTTAGGCCTCCTTTCAAAAGAGAAAGGGGACTTAATTTTAAAAGCTATCAAAAGGATCAAAGAAGAGGGGATGGATGAAGAATTTCCCCTTTCTCTATTTCAAACTGGCAGCGGCACTCAAACTAACATGAATGTCAATGAGGTGATTGCCAATATTGCCAATGAATTTGTGGGTGCGCCGCGTGGAAAGAAAAACCCTATCCACCCAAATGACGATGTGAATCTTTCACAATCATCAAACGATACATTTCCAACAGCGATGCATATTGCGATTGTCGTGGAGTGGGTCAACAAGTTGCAACCCTCTTTAGTCTCTTTTCGAAAAGAGTTAGCAGCAAAGGAACGATCTTTTGAGGGGATATTAAAAATTGGCCGTACGCATCTCATGGATGCTGTCCCTATTGCCCTTTCTCAAGAATTTTCAGGATATGTGGCACAAGCTGATCAAAATCTATACCGTTTAGAAACTGTTTTACCCCACCTTCTTGAATTGCCTCTTGGTGGTACAGCTGTTGGAACAGGACTGAATGCCCATCCAGATTTCGGAAGAAAAGCGATTGAAAAAATCCGAGAAAAAACAGGATTACCCTTCATCCCTACTCCAAATAAATTTCAAGGATTAGCCTCAAAAGACCCTTTTGTCTTTGCAAGTGGCGCAGTTAAAACGCTTGCTTGTTCTTTGATTAAATTAGCGAACGATATCCGTTGGATGGGATCTGGACCCCGTGCAGGATTGCAAGAATTGATTCTACCTGCAAACGAACCTGGCTCCTCCATCATGCCAGGAAAAGTTAACCCTACACAGTGTGAAGCGTTGACTATGATAGCAGTTCATGCCATCGGCAATGACACAAGTCTCACTTTAGCAGGTTCACAAGGCAATTTTGAGCTGAATGTCTACATGCCAGTTATCTTTTATAACCTCTATGAGTCAGTCACCCTTTTAGCTGATGGGATGGATAGCTTCAGAATCCATCTTTTAAAAGGGTTGCAGGCCAATAAAAAACAGATGGAACGCTATCTCAATAACTCGCTTATGTTAGTCACAGCATTAGTGCCCAAAATTGGCTACGATCAAGCGGCTCGTGTTGCAAAACAGGCTCATCAGGAAGAAAAGTCGCTAAAAGAGGTGGTGTTATCTTTAGGGTTGATGGACGAGGCAACGTTTGATGCTTTGATCCGTCCAGAACAGATGATCTAATTTTTATCTTCTGAAAAACCAGAAAATTGCCGTTAGGACAATGCTTAAAATGATCGATGTTGTGATGGGGAAATAGAAGTCGTAATTTTCCCCTTTAGTGTGGATATCGCCAGGAAGTTTTCCAATCGGTACACCGAGCCAGATAAGGCCACCAATGCCGATCAATATGATCCCTAAAATAATAAAAATTTTGCCGAAGTCCATCTGTCGTCCACATTAGTCCAAAATTTACATTTTGAGCAAATGATGATTCTTAATTTTGTTATTGCAAAATTGCTCTGACATCTAATTCAGGGCAAATAGTCCGCATGCAAATTATTTCCCCTGCAGATATCCGAGCATGGATTTGCAAAAAATAATAGATCACCTGATTGATGAGATAACGAGAGGTTGTTGTTTAAAAGAAGCTTCGCACATATTAAATTCTATGTGTAAAGAAGAGGGACCTACTGTCCTAGGATGCACAGAATTGACACTTCTCCATGAAAGAGAACCTATCGAACTTGAAGAAGTTTGTGCTCCTGATTCTCTTGTGGCAGAAAAGATCTGTGAAATTGTTTTTGGCAATGTAAAAGAGTTTAGGCTGAGCTATGAAAATTGTTGTACTTAACGATATTCACATTGGGAAAGCTTTAACAAGTAATGGAAAAGTCAGAGCATCTTCTCACTTGATTGAAGAACAATTAGATCGTATTTTTGAGAATATCTTAGAACAACATTCTCCCAATTTGGTTGTGAATTTAGGGGATTTGATCAGAAGCGAGGGGAAAGAGCAAGATCTGAAAAGCTATTCTGAACAACTAGCTCGGTTTAAAAAATTTCAAGCTCCTGTTATTCATTTAGTTGGCAATCATGAACTAAAAAAATTAAGTCTAGAAGAAGTAGAGAAAGTTTGGATCAATCAAGGTTTTAAACAACGATCTTACGGTAGTTTCGAACTAAATGATTTTCTCATTATTTGGCTAGGCCTTGATCTGGATGTGAGTGTTAATCCACATGGAGCAACATTACCGAAACAACAAATCGAATGGTTAAAAAGAGAATTACAGTCCGTTAAAAAGAAAGTTTTGATTTTTAGCCATTATGCTCTTGATGATCATGATACAACTGGAAATTTCTTCTTTGAAGCTATGGACAATAGATCTAAAGCAGCTTTATTTTTGCACAATCAAAATGAAGTTATAAAAATCATTCGGTCTTGTAGCCAAGTTAAAGGGGTATTTCAAGCGCACCTTCATTATTTCCATGTTAAAATGGATCAGAATGTGCCCTACATCACTTGTCCTGCACTGGGAGATAATATCTGTGCACCTAAGATCATCGATAATATCCCAGAAATTTATACAACAATCCAACTAGATCAAAGTAAAATGGTTGTCAAAGCTTATTCAGGTGAATTTTGTTTTGCTGGGTATGAACAATCGTTTAATTAAGTTTTCCTATTCAGGAATAGCGATTGTTATGCCGGGGCGAATTCTATTTTTGTTAGGGATAACAGATTTATTGGCTTCCCAGATTTTTTCCCACTTAGTTTCAGTTCCGTAGTACTTTTTAGAGATCGAAGAAAGGGTCTCTTTATCTTTGATCACATGTTTTTGTTCCGCTATTGGAGCTGCTGGAGAGGGGAGAGGAGTCTCTTCTACAAGTTCTGCTTTAACAGGTTCTACATAGATAGGTTTGACGGTATCTTGTACTTTTTCTTCCGTTAGAACAATCAATTTGGGCATTTCTTGAGGTTTTTGGGCGACAGATGGTTTGCCGCCCGGATCTGAAATAAAAGAGCGAAGAATAGCAAAAAGGATCAACGCCGTGCAGAAAGAAAATAGGACTGTCACAAACGTAGATGGGCCTTCACGTCTTCTCGATTTCACTTCAACCTCACTAATTCTTTAGATAGTTTTTTGATGGTTTTGCAGATTCGCCATAAAATCCATCTTTATACCGTTTGGCCATTTCTTCCAAGGTAACATAAGGGACATCTTGTGAGTGGCCTGCTTGACCAAACTGTACCATTCTCTCTTCACAAACTTTTTGCATAGCTGCACGGGCAGGTGTCATATATTTGCGGAGGTCAAATTCAGCAGGATCTTCATCCAAAACTTTTCTAACCGCTGCTGTCATAGCAAGACGATTGTCGGTGTCGACGTTGATCTTTCTAACACCAGCCTTGATCCCTTTTTGAATTTCGCTAACAGGAACACCCCAAGTTGGTCTAATTTTTCCGCCATGTTTATTGATTTCAGCAATCAAGTCTTGTGGGACAGATGAGCTGCCGTGCATAACCAAATGGCAATCTGGGATTTTTTCGTGGATCTCTAAGATACGGTCGATAGCCAAAACTTCTTTGTCAGGTGCACGAGAAAACTTATAAGCACCATGGCTTGTCCCGATAGCGACAGCAAGAGCATCTACGCCAGTCCGTTTAACAAAGTCGACAGCTTGATCTGGATCGGTTAATAGTTGATCCATTGTCAGTTTTCCTTCAGCGCCATGACCATCTTCTTTATCTCCATGACCTGTTTCAAGTGAACCTAGAACACCAAGTTCCCCTTCAACAGAAACGCCTAAAGAGTGAGCTGCATCAACAACATAACGTGTAACGTCAACGTTGTATTCATAAGAAGCAGGTGTTTTTCCATCTTCTTCAAGAGAGCCGTCCATCATAACGCTTGTAAACCCGAGACGCATAGCGCTTAAGCAAGTTTCAGGACCATTACCGTGATCTTGGTGCATCACAATAGGAATTTCTGGATAAAGTTCTGCTGCTGCCATCATCAAATGCATCAAAAAGTGGTCATTTGTGTATTTGCGTGCACCGCGGCTTGCTTGGACGATCACCGGACTCTTTGTTTTTCGAGCAGCTTCCATGATCGCTTGGATTTGCTCCATGTTATTGACGTTAAGAGCGACGCAACCAAACCCTTTTTTTTGGGCTACATCGAGAAGGACTCGCATCGGAATCAGCATAAAATCACCTGTTTAGTGGAAAGATCATCGCAAGAGTTGATCAAAAAAGGCAAGCCATGCGAGTGTCGGGTCTTGCCCTATGAATGATAAACCTACCCATACCAATCGACTGATAAACGAAAAATCTCCCTATCTTCTTCAACACGCCCACAACCCAATCGACTGGTATCCGTGGGGAGAAGAGGCATTTAAAAAGGCCAAAGAAGAGGACAAACCTATCTTCTTATCTATCGGCTATGCCACTTGCCATTGGTGCCATGTGATGGAAGAGGAATCTTTTAGAGATCCTGAAGTCGCTAAATTTTTTAATGACACTTTCATCAATATCAAAGTTGATAGAGAAGAGCTTCCAGAAGTCGACAGCCTCTACATGGAATTTGCCCAAGGGATGGTTTCTGGTGCACTCGGTTGGCCATTAAATCTTGTTTTGACTCCAGAATTGCACCCACTATTTGCCGCTACCTATCTTCCTCCTAAAAATAGGGGAGGATCTATGGGATTGATCGATCTTGCAAGACAGATCGGAGAGGTCTGGAAAGGAGAAGAGAGACTCCAACTGATCGAGCAGGCAAACAGAATCATAGAAGTTTTTCGCTCATCTAATCAGTATGAGCAAGGACCTGTTCCACCAAAAGAGGTCATCGATCGAAGTGCTGATCTTTTCTTTAAGATGGCAGATCCTATCTGGGGTGGCTTAAAAGGGGCTCCTAAATTTCCGTTAGCTTATCAGCTAAATTTTCTTACCCGTTACGCCAACATCAGAAAAGATAGTAGAGCTATCTTTTTGGTTGAAAAGACTCTCGATAAGATGGGTCGTGGTGGTATTAACGATCATTTAGGCGGTGGTTTTTCTCGTTACAGTGTAGATGAAAAGTGGCGTGTTCCTCACTTCGAAAAGATGCTATACGACAACGCCATTATTGCTGAAGCCTATTTAGAAGCCTATTTAGCAGAAGGTAATGAGATGCTAAAAGAGGTGGCTACTCGTACACTTGATTACGCGATTAGTGAAATGAAAGGGGATGAAGGCGGCTTTTTCTCTGCGCAAGATGCCGACTCAGAAGGAAAAGAGGGGCTTTATTATACCTGGACACCCGATGAGATCCGTGCTCTTTTTGACCCAAAAGATGCTGATCTTTTATGCCTCTATTTTGATATCACCCCTTTTGGCAATTTTGAAGGCCGTTCTGTTCTTGCAACACCCGATAGCCCAGAAGAATTTGCTCAAAGATATGGTGTAGAGCCAAAAGCTTTTAAAGCATTACTCCATGAAGCTGTTCCACTTCTTTTAAAAACGAGAAGAAAAAGAACTCCTCCGCAAAAAGATGACAAGGTGTTGACCTCTTGGAATGGGATGATGATCAATGCTCTTGCTAAAGCAGGAAGAAGTTTAAGGTTACAGCGGTTTTTAAAAGCCGCAGAACAGTGTACTCAGTTCTTATTGACCTCAATGTGGGTAGCAGGGGAACTGAAACACCGTTTTCGCGATGGTGATGCGGCTATCCGAGGGACTTTAGATGACCATGCTCATCTGATCCGTGGTCTTTTGTCTCTCTTCGAAGCAACTCAAGAATTGACGATTCTTCGGTGGGCTATTGACTTAACTGAAGAAGTTGAGAGCAAGTTTCGGGTCAAAGAGGGGGGGTATTATCAGACAGATCAGGCAGAACCTTACCTCATTTTACGAAAAGCACAGTTTGCCGATGGAGCAGAGCCAAGTGGAAACAGCATCCATGGCGAAAACTTACTCCGTCTTTACCAGATCACTTTCGACAAAAAATATTTGGAAAGAGCAGAAGCTCTTTTTGGTGTGTTAAACGTCCCGCTGTCGACTGTTTCTCCTGGGTATGTCTATCACATCATGAACCTCATCCGTTATTACGATCCAAAAGCGACAACTTATATTTTGGCTCTAGATAAAGAGGGACATTTGAGAGATGAAGCTGTTGAGAAATTTTTTAAAAGTTACCATCCGCACGATACTTTATTAGTTTTAGAAGAGGAAGATGATCTGAAGCGGTCGCTGATTCCGGCCCTATCAAGTTATATGCCGGTTGATCGTCAAACGACCCTCTATCTTTGCAAATCTGGCATCTGTGGTTCCCCCGTTGTCGGTAAAGAAAAAATATTGGGGGCTCTTAGTCGAAATTCAGATATAATAGGCGAGTCGTGAGCACATTTGAGCCAGTAAAGCCATCTCCTACCCCTTTTCTTCCTCCACCACCTGAGGAAGAAAAACTTGTGCTTGATCTTTTAGAAAAGCCAGGTCATCTGGATATTGCTAAAGAAAAACTCATTGAGATGTTAGGGAAGGGGAGATTTTCAGAAGAGCTTTGGGCTCTTTATCTTGAAACTCTTTTGGTTGAAAAAGAGGCTCACCAAGATCTTCTTTCGTCCGATTTATTGGAAATATTTCCTTATATTGCAACTGTTGCCAAGTCTGGCGGCGTCGTTTTAAGCCCATCTTTTCTATGGCGTTGGGGTTTAACGCATTACGCTATCGGGCTACAAGGGGAAGAACCGTGGGATTTTGTCCGTTCTATTACCCTTTTAAAAAGGGCTATCTCTTTCGGAATGGAGAGGGGAAGCCTCTGTTTTGACTTGGCAAAGTGTTATTTTTTCCTCCATCGACTTTTAAAAGATCGGTCTTATTTAGACGAAGCTGCTCGCTGGCTTGAACGGGGCGAAAAAATGATGGGAGGGGTCCAAGAAGAGATGCTTCCTCTTTTTCGGATCATTAGCTTAAATCTTTTCCAAGAATGTCCATCAGATTCTCTTTTTAACTGGAGTATCCGCTTTTATGAAGTGGAATTGCCAAATGAAGGCATTGAGGAATGGTTGGAAAAAGGGCGCTATTTCCTTCATGCCGCTCGTTATAAAGGGGAATTTTCCCTCTATCAAAAAGCGTTGGAACAATTCCAAAAGATCCAGAATGTGGGGCATGAATCCAACGAATTGACCCTCTTGCTTGCAGAGACATTTTTGGGGATGGGAGCTGACGGCGAACGGGTAGATTTACTGAGAGAAGGGCAGGAGCTTTTAGAATACCTTGCTGAGATTTTCCCTGAACACTCAAGGCCTCTTGAATTATTAGCAGAAGGTTATTTTGAAGAGGGATCATTTTTACATGATACAGGTCTTATCGAGTTGGCTGCCGAGACCTATTTTGATGCCTTAGCCGTCGATTCCGAGTCGGGCGATGCCAACTGGGGACTGGCCCGTGCATTGACCCTTTTAGGCGAGATGAAAGGGCAACCAGAGAGCATTGAGAAAGCTTCTTGGTTTTTTGCTGAAGCGATGTTCCATTTGAAAGAACCACCAGCCCTCTTTTTAGCCGATTGGGGGTTCTGTCTCTTAAAAATGACGGAACTGACTCAAGATCCTCAATGGGTGAATCCTGCAATCCATCATCTAGAACAAGCATTAAAGCTTTTGGGGAATGAATCTGCGCCAAGTGAATGGTTGTACCATTTAGGGTGTGCTTACGATCTTTTAGGTGATCAGGGGATGCAAATTTCTGATTACGAAAAATCGATCTACTATTTGACCCGGGCATTAACAGCAGAACTTCCTCATCCTTACGTCAGATTCAATCTAGCATCGGCTCTTTCTCATTTAGGAGAAGCTACAGGCGATCCAGAATGTTTTGAGAAGGCCTTTGAACTCTACAAGGCACAAGCTGAAAAAGACCCTGAAGATGATATTGTTTTTGCAGAGTGGGGAGTATCTCTTTTAAGCTTTGCAGAACTTGTAGATGACCCCTCTTTGCCAGATAGAAAAGCCTCTGTTTTTCGTGAAGCTGAAGATCGCTTAGAGTGGGCCCGTCGTCATGGCAATCTCCATGCAAGTTATCACCTTGCCTGTCTCCATTCTCTTCAAGAGAATGTTGAAGCGGCAAATTACTTCCTTCAGAAAGCTGAAGTCTTTGGTGTTTTACCACCAGCTGATGAACTTATCGAAGATGAATGGCTTGAGGCAGTACGTCCGACCCCACAATTCTTAGAGCTCATTGAGCGGTTAAAAAATAAGAAGAAATAAAAATGCCCTGACAAGTAATCTATTCGCCCCAAAAGGAATAGATCATGTCATTTATTTATAAAACACATCTCAATCAGCAACCACATTTCATCTCTCTCGACCCCACTAAAGAACAGTTACCAGTCGAATTAAATGGGGGAAAATATACAGCCAAATTATTAGATCCAAAAGCATTAGGAAAATGGCAAGTAGTTTGCAATACAACCAAAGCCATTTTTTTATGTATCCAAGCTTACCTCTCTTTTCAACCTAATGCCAATCTTGACCAAAGAAAATGGTTGTGGCAATCCCAAAAGCTTGAAGTAGAACTTGTACTTTTTTCTGTACACATAGCAAATTCAGAAAAAACAGCTAAAGAATCAATTGCATTAACGAAAGCAAATGCGAATCTGAAGTCTCATTTACAACGTATTCTTAACCTTAAAGCAGGTGCTGAAATGGTTAGAGTAGGATTAGTTGATAAATTAAATGAAGTTAGAAAATATGCCAAGTGGGCCGATGAACAGATAAAATGGCTAGAACAAACACAAATGCCCGCAAAAAGAAGGGATAATTTAATCGCTCATTGTAAAATAATAAAAGAAACTGTTGATGTCTTTGAAGAAAAAGAACATTCTTTCATGAGAAATGTGCACTTTCTTGATGCTATGCATACATGGTGCTCTCAACGCTTGAAGTTTTCAGAAAAAGATCACAAAAAAACTGACGAAGTTTTATGCAAAATCTGTGTGGAGTAGAAATTTCGAAAAAATGGATCTTAGAGCTTTTGCACATTGGAGTAGGGAAAATCTCAAATGGGCAAATAATGCAAACTGGTTATTTGACGACGAAGGAATTCAAAACGATTGTAAGCTCTTAGATGCTATAGAACGGGCTGGTAAAAATTTTAAAGGTGACTTTGAAAGATTGAACACTAAGTTAATAGTTACACGCGATGTAGTTATCAAAGAATCAGAAATTTTAAAAAGCTCAGTTGTTGTAACTACTCCAGTGAATATCTCTACTGTTGTCGATGATAGTAATAAAGAAAATAGCTCTTTAACAGTTGAAAAAGATCTCGAACACATTGTTTTAAAAGATCCTAAAACGATGTTAGAGAAGCATATGGCGAAAATCAAAGAGGGAATATCACTGGTTTTAAGCCATTTTGAAATGATCCAAAGCTTTTTAGCTTGCTGTGAAGAAAAAAATAAATGGTTAGAAGGTAAACAGGCATTCATTTTAAAAATAACAAAATTAATATCAGATAAAAAAGTAACTGTTGTTGATCCCGCTGCATTGAATGTTAAATTGCAAAAAATTCATGCTTGTTTTGAATTTATCACGCATTCAAGAGAGTGGCTTCAAAACCAATCCAATATTTTGCAATTAAACGAAGAATTTTTAAGAGAAATGCTCCTTTGGATGGAGAGTCGTCTGCAAAACTCTGAAACAACTTCTGCTGATATTTTTTGGAGAGAGATAGTTTCAGTTTGGAGTAAAAAAGTATTAATGGATAAACGGGTCGATTCTTATTTTCTTTCTTGGTTAACCATGAATCAAGAGTGGTTATCTAAGAAAGGAAAGGCATGGTCTTTAGAGAGTGGAGAATATGTGAAATCCAATGATGAGCTTGTTAGAGCTTTATCTGTCGATTATTCATCGGCTGTATTTATGCAATTCGTTGAGATGAAAGCGCGATATGAGGCAATGATGAGAGGTATTGAAAGTTTGAGTCAAAAAATTATAGAAAGTCCTATAAAAATCTAAATCCATTAAAGGTTGATCTGGATGGATCAACCTTTTTTTGTCCACTTATTTAAATAAATTGTTTGTTTTATGTTAATTTTGTGCTATATTTATCGCATGTTATCTGTGCAGAATTTTTCTAAATTATTAGACGTGCTCCCAAAGCGCGCATTTTCGCCTTGGGTAGGACAATTTGCACCCCATATTCAAACCATATCCAAGATTTCTCTTAATTCTCTATTAGCTACTACTACGCGTTCGCTTTTTTCGGCTGCTATTTCAGTTACCGTTTTGAAAAAATCAAAATTATTAACTTTTATACATGAAAAAGTAGGGCATATTTGGTTAGGCTGCTATTTAACGACAAATTACAATGTCCCCAATGCTATTCTTCCAAGTTATAAAGTTTTTGGCCGTAATGATCCAGAAAGTGCTTATAGCCATGGAATAGCTAATTGTGGAAATGGTGAACCAAACTTTATAGGTAAGTTTCTCGGCGAAAAAGGGACAGATGCTTGGATAGCTATTACAGGTTCTATTCCTCAACTTTTATTAGACACAGCTCTTTTTGTTGGAGGGATCTCTATTTTTCCATATTTCCCAGGCTTAGGTGTTTATTTAACTGCTTTTGGAATCGAAAATAGTTTTAGTAATAGTTATGTAGCGTTTGATGCTATCACATGTAATAAAGACCAGCTTATTGATAGCCGTAAAATTGGACATGATTTTGCTGCTTTTGCATTAGATATCCATGAAATAACCGGCATGCCGCCTCAGTTGATTGCAGCAGCAACAGCTATTGGAATGTTTGTTCTATTTCCTTTAGGGGTTCTTTTCTTTACTTTAAGACAAAAATAAAAAATGACCGTTATTGATAACGGTCATGAAGTCATTTGAGAAGGAGTCATTATTTAGTTAATGCGATTTCTTTTGCGATTGTGATTTATTTATGAACAGCGGTTGAGAAAATGCCTCTGAAAAATTCGAATATTTTTTTGTTAGAATCTTTTGATTCATTTAGTTTAATATTTAACTCTGCTAATTCGTACTTTTGCTGGCCGATAATTTTTTCAGCCTTCAAATGGTTACTATAATTTACAGCGCAAAGAAGCAACCCATACCAGCCGCCAATGAGAGCAGCAATTGTTTGCAGCCGAGCTGATGTGTCCTCGTTTATAACCTCTTTTCCGTATCTCCAATTAGTGAAATTTATTATACCTTTCATAGCTAATTTGGATATTTGGCCCATTCCAACTATTCCGATAACAGCTGAACCGACAAATTGAAGATTATTCATTGCTTGCATAAACACTCTCTTTTATTAAAGAAAATATTTTAACAATTTTATTATAAATCATCAACTTTAGAAGGTTTTTTTAATAAAAAAGAGGTTTTAGATAATAAAAAGAGAGAAGGATATGTAGATTGAAGACCACATATCCTTCTAGAATCGAAACTTAGCGTTTGGCTGGGATAGGCGCTTTTCTCATGCGAATCACGCTTGGAGTGACTTCGATCCACTCATCATCGTTGATGAAGTCGATCGCTTGCTCCAATGTAAAGCGGCGAGGAGGGGTAAGGATGATGTTTTCATCACTACCTGATGCACGGACGTTAGTTAGCTGTTTTCCTTTAGCCAAGTTAACTTGAAGGTCGTTTTCACGAGAGTGTTCTCCCACGATCATCCCTTCGTAAACTTCTTCACCAGGAGACAAGAAAAGCTCGCCACGTTCTTGTAATGAGAAAGAAGCGTAAGCTGTGACTTGTCCTTGGCACATCGACACTAATGCACCCTTCTTACGTGCTGGGATTTCTCCTTTATAGGGGACATAAGTATCGAAAAGAGAAGTCAAGATGCCAAGACCACGCGTCATCGTGAGGAATGGGTTGCGGAAGCCCATTAAACCACGAGTTGGGATGAGAAACTCAAGCAATGTAATGCCGTGCTCATTAGTAGAAAGATTTTGCATCTCTCCTTTACGACGGCTCATCTCTTCAATCACGCTACCCGCAAACTCTTCTGGTACTTGAAGTGTTGCTCTTTCTTGTGGCTCATGAAGAACACCTTCAATCTCTTTGGTAATAACACGAGGTTTCATCAAAGAGAACTCGTAGCCTTCTCTTCTCATCGCTTCGATCAAGACCGCTAAGTGCAATTCCCCTTTACCGGCGACTGTGATTTTATCTTGTGAAGAGGTGAGGTCAATTTTCAAAGAGATATTGGCTTTTTTCTCTTTTTCAAGACGTTCTTTAATTTTGTTGATCGTTACGTGCTTTCCGCTCCGTCCTACAAACGGGCTAGAGTTAACTGTCATGTCAATCGAAACAGTTGGCTCTTCAAGCTTAATTCTTGGTAATTTGACGATTTTCTCTGGAGAACAGAGGGTATCTCCAATGATAACTTCCGGAATACCAGAGATGCTGACAATGTCGCCAGCTCCTGCCTCTTCCATCTCAACTTTGATGATCCCTTGGTAACCTTCAATTTTTGTGATTTGACGACGGTTTTCTTTGCCTGTTTCGTCAACGTGGATGATGGTCTCGCCTTTTCTAACAGTCCCTTGCAAAATTCTTCCAGAAGCTTGGCGGCCTAAAAAGTCGTCAAAAGAGGTCGTAGAAACATGCATCAAGAATTTCTCCTCAATGTCACCGCCTGGAGGAGGGACAGCTTCGAGAATCATCTCGAAAAGAGGGGTCATATCTTTGCGCTCATCGCCCATATGTCTAAAAGCAAATCCGGAAAGGCCGGAAGCATAGATGTGGCGGAAATCGAGCTGCGCATCTGTAGCTCCAAGCTCAACGAAAAGGTCGAAAGTGAGGTCCAAAACTTTATCGGGAGCTGCGTGAGGTCTGTCAATTTTGTTGATCACAACAATAGGTCTTAGACCCATTTGGAGAGCTTTTGAAAGAACAAAGCGCGTTTGTGGCATAGGCCCTTCCATCGCATCTACGAGAAGAAGAACAGAGTCTACCATTCCTAAAATCCGCTCAACTTCGCCAGAGAAGTCGGCGTGGCCAGGGGTATCGATGATGTTGATCTTTGTATCGTGGAACATCACAGAGGTGTGCTTCGCAAAAATGGTGATACCACGCTCTTTTTCTTGGTCATAGGAGTCCATGACCCTTTCGTCTACCGCTTGGTTGTCGCGGAAAGTGTGAGTTTGCTTAAGCAAACTATCGAGCATTGTGGTTTTGCCATGGTCGATGTGAGCGATAATGGCGATGTTACGGATTTTATTGGCTGGAAGAGCTTTTTTCATAATTAAGTGCGCTAAGATAAGTCGAACTAGGATACCACAAAGGTGATTAGTTAGCGAGTTTGGTGAAATTTTTTTTAGCCTCTATTCAGAGGAAATGCAGTCCTGCTCAATTTTTACGTAGGGGTTAAAGCCATAGCGTGGTACCAAGAACCAAAAGATAGTGACCATCAAGAAAATGATATGGTTAGCTGGTTAATTTTTTTGTCTAAACATGAAGGAAAATAGTTTAATATTTGTTCAAATTCCTCTAAAAAGTATTTGATTTCAAACCCTGAAAGAGGGTACATTTTTAGCCTAAAGGTGTTGGAATTTGGAAGATTTTGAAGAAAAAACAAGTCCCTTAGGACCAAAGGAGTTTCCGGAGAGCCATACAGAGCTTGTCGATGACTATTTGGACCAATGCCTTGATAATGCCTTCGAATCTGAGACGCAAAAAGTTGTACTACACGAAGTTGCTGCAATTGCCTCTGAGTTTGACCCGATCGACTTAGCCCACGCGGTTACCCGTCTTCCAGCAAGAGCCCGGTTCATTGTTTATGACAATCTGCCCGATTTAGAATCTAAAAGTATTTTTATGATTCATACCGGGAGTAATACCCGGTCGGCCATCTTACGGCAATTGGCCGATCCAGAGATCCAGAAGTTAGTTGATCTAATGCCCGCTGACGAAGCGGTAGCTGTATTAGACGACCTGCCTGCCCGTCGTTTGAAAAAAGTTTTAGAATTAATCGAATCTAAAAAAGCCAAGAAAATTAGAGAGCTACAATCTCACAGTCGCTATAGCGCCGGTCGTTTGATGACAAACGAGTACTTTTCGTTTGGTCTTGATCAGACCGTAGGGGATGTAAGTCGGGCTATCCGAAACAATCCTGGAATCGATTTGACAAGTGCTGTGTTTGTCGTCAACCCCACAGGGGAATTAGTTGGAGTTGTGCCAAGTCGCAGCCTCATTATGAATCCGCCAGATACGACGTTAAGAAGAATCATGGCACCGGTTCAACACAAAGTTTTACCAGACACCCCAAGAGATGACGTTGTAGATTTAGTTGATCGTTACTCTATCACAGCCCTTCCAGTCGTTGACGAAGAGGGTAAACTGATTGGGGTGATTTCTTACGAAGATGCGGTCGAAGCCATGAGAGATTTGGCTGACGAAACAATTGCAAGCTTTGCGGGTACCACTGAAGAGGTCTCTGAAGACGTTCCAACTTGGAACAGGATCATGTATAGAAGCCCATGGCTTGTTGTCACTTTGTTTGCAGGTATTACTACAAGTACAGTGATGACACATTTCAAAGACTTAAGCTGGTTTCTTTTTGTCCCGTTTTTTGTCCCTCTCGTCGCTATGATGAGCGGAAATGTGGGGATACAGTGCAGTACCATTTTGGTCCGTTCAATGGCCCAAGGGGAGTTTTCTACAACCACAAGAAAAGAGGCTGTAGCCAGTGAATTGACTGTTGGTTCTATCTTGAGCCTTATTTTCGGGATTGGTGGTGGGCTTCTCGTCTATTTTTTGAGCCATTGGGGTGTTTATCAAACAGGCGGAGAAACTGTTGGAGTTAGTCTTATGGTGGCCTCTGGCCTCTTTTTTGCCTGTTTAACTGCGACTTGTCTTGGCACTTTTTCGCCTATCTTATTTAACCGCATGCATATTGATCCTGCAGTGGCTTCAGGCCCTATTGTTACAGCGTTCAATGACCTTCTATCGACGACGACTTTTATTTTGGTGGCTTATGGCGTCTTCCGCTTCTTCATTTAGCAAAAAGTTTTGGGAAAACATCAAATTTATCCCATTACAATTAAAAATATTTGCTTTTGACGCTTGTGAATATCTAAAAGTCGTTTTTCGTTATTACAAAGTATGGCCTTTTGCCCGTGCAGATTTTTCTTTATTAGCTAAAGGCTTTGTTGAAAATCCCTTCAAAGTTGCAAGATTTTATGCTGAAAGGGAAGGACATGGGGATTTATCTTCCTACACTTATGGCGAAACCCCTCTGACAACATTTGCAGAAATTGCCAAAGAGGCCCATTTAGGCCCCAAGAGCACTTTAATTGAGTGTGGGGCAGGCCGAGGCAGAGTGGCTCTCTTTGCCCACTATATTCTGGGATGCAAAGTCATTGCTTACGAAATGGTGCCAGAATTTGTTAACCGTTTGAAACGGCTAACTAAAGGCGTTGCTGGTATTGAGGTGATTGAAGGGGACTATTTTACTGCAGATTTTGCAAAAGCAGATGCTATTTTCCTTTACGGGACAACCCTTTCTGATGAAGAGATTACAAAACTTGGGAAACAACTAGAAAAGGCTAAAAAGGGGACGCTTTTTATCTCTGTCAGCTGGTATCTCAATGAAACTTTAGGAACACCATCTTTCCCTATTTTAAAAGTGATGCAAGGAACTTTCCCTTGGGGAAAAACCAATATCTATATCCAAGCTAAAGAAAATTAAAAAAGAGTGCGAGAGTCTCGCACTCTTTTATATTGTTAGGATCCAGCGTTTACAGGCGCATCCCCAATAGAGTACAGAATTTGCGCAAATTCATAACCAAAAATTGTAGGAATGATTGCAGGAAATGCATAGGCTGCAATGAACATCCCAAGTCGCTTTGTCTCATTTTTTTCAAAGAAAGTTGAAAATCCATATTCTTTAGCTAAAAGTTCAATCTTGAATTGGACCTGTGCTATTCTTTTCTCAATTAACAAAAAATCAGCTACTCCCTTTGCTATAGATGGAAGATGAGAAATGAGCTTTGGTGCTCCAAATACTACCATGCCACCAATGACAGCATAAGTTGAGGCTCTCCCATTGAATAGAGCAAAGTAAGCAGTTCCCAATCCACATAAAATTTGAGATGAAAATGTATTAATGATCTCTTTTGTTTCTGGATTTTGAAAAAATGCTAGAACTGACTCTGCTTGTTTAGGAAAATTTTGTACAAACTTTGGCAATCCTGGCCATGAACTTCCATCTGCTGAGCCATAATTAGAATTTGTTCCTGGAGTAGACATTGTTTTACCTCATTGTTTTTGAGTTTAAATTGTTTCCTTTAAGCATCATTTGATGTCTCTTTTGGAGCAGCTGAAAGGAGGGCTGTTGTTGTCTTATAGACAAAATACGACACCAGACCATATTGCGCCAATTTATGATGCATCATGCATGCAAATGTAGCGAACGCTAAGGCCATTTCTGGATCATCTACTAAAATAGAGCCTAGTCCAAAGGGTTTTTCTTTATAAGGGATCCGTTCTTGAGCTATTTCTTTGATCTTTTTTTCAATCAATTCAGGATATTTTTTTTGTGTCGCCGCAAGTAGGAATCCAACCATTGTCGAAAAAGGATGACGTATAACGCAGTAAAAAGCAGTGATTGGAACAAAAGCAAAAGAAAACCAGTGTGCAATAGTTTCTGCGGTCTCTTTCCAAGAAGGAGATTCTGATGGTGATCCTTTTTTGGGATCATTAGGTTGTGGATCTGGTGCGAAATAAGCCTGCAATTCTTTGGTTAAACTCGAAAAAATTGAATGCAGAGGTGAACCTGTTGCCATGAAAATATTCCAGAAGAAAATGGGAGTTTAGATTCTTCTGGAATATTCTAGAATAATTTTTCTTACATATTTTCGATATTCGATTTCAACAGCTGGTTCACCATCGTTGGATCGGCTTTGCCTTGTGTCTTTTTCATCACTTGGCCTACTAAGAAGGCAAAAGCTTTATCTTTGCCTTGTTTAAAGTCGGCAACAGATTGAAGGTTTTGTTGTAACACTTCTTGGATGATAGGAGAGAGCTGATCGGCACTTCCAACTGTTTGGTAAGCAGGGTTACCATGGATGATTTCACTTGGTTTTAGATGAGGTTTAAGGACCATCTCATCTGCAACACTCTTCGCCATTTTACCAGTGATTTTTCCATCGTCTACAAGCTTAACAAGCTCGCCGACAGATTCTGCTGCAATGCCAGAGTCGATGAGGTCTTTTCCTTGCTCTTTAAAACGGCCAGGGAATTCAACCAAGATCCAGCTGCAAAGACTTTTTGCATTGTTTGTAACAGACAATGCATTGTCAAAGTAGTCTGCAAGCCTTTTTTCTGCGGTCAGCAAGAAAGCATGATGGAGAGAGAGGCCAAGAGTATCTATATACCTTTTTTCTCTTGCTCTAGGAAGTTCTGGAAGATGTTTTCTTTCTTCTTCAATGATCTCTTTTGTTAGAACAATCGGAACTAGATCTGGCTCTGGGAAATAACGGTAGTCTTCGTTCATCTCCTTTTTACGCATCAAGACCGTTTGCCCTTTTTCAGCATCCCAACGATATGTGGAAGGGGTAACAGTTCCACCTTCAGAGTAGATTTTGATTTGCCGTTTAATCTCTGCATGAAGAGCTAGAGTTAAGAAATTGAAGGAGTTCATATTTTTGATCTCAATCTTATTTCTTAATGTTTTTTCCCCTTTCTCCCGGATTGAGATGTTAGCATCCATCCGTAAAGAACCCTCTTCCATGTTACAGTCTGAAACATCGAGGTATTGCAAAATAGCCTTTAAACTCATTGCATAAGCAGCAGCCTCTTCAGGTGTATGGATACAAGGGTCGGAAACAATTTCAATGAGGGGGACACCAGCTCTGTTGTAGTCAACCCCTGCAAACGAAGAAAAGTGTTTTAACATCCCTGCATCATCTTCTAGATGGGCACCGCGAACAGTAAATGTCTTTTCAACTCCATCTACCTCTGCTACAACTTTTCCCCCTTTGATGATCGGGTGGGTGAATTGGGTGATTTGAAAGTTTCTTGGACTATCTGGATAAAAATACGATTTACGATCGAAACGGCTATAGGTTTGTACTTCCGCATCAATAGCAAGGCCAAGCTGAATGGCTTTTCGAATAGCCTCTTTATTTATAACAGGTAGCGCTCCTGGTTGCCCTGTGCATACAACACCAATATTGGTATTGGGTTCATCGCCAAAATGGTTGCGGGCACGGGAAAAGAGCTTAGACTTGGTATTAAGCTCAACGTGAATTTCAAGTCCGATGACTGCTTCGTATTCAGGCATTGTAAGGGTCTCTAGAGGTAAAAAACGATACTTGTTCAAGGGCGGCAGATGCTCTTAAAAGGGCACTGTCTTGTCCAAAAGGGGCAATCAATTGAAGGCCCATGGGTTTTCCAGCCGACGTCATAGAAGTTGGTAAGTTGATAGCTGGCAATCCACCTAGATTAATCCCAATTGTATAGAGATCTTCTAGATACATTTGGACAGGGTCTTGAACCGATCCAATCTGGAAGGCGCTAAAGGGTGAAGTGGGTGTGGCAATGAAATCGCAGGCAGAAAAAGCCTTTGCATACATTTGCAAAAGACGAGTTCTTACTTTCTGTGCCTTTTGATAATAAGCCTCTTGAAAACCAGAAGAGAGGACAAACGTTCCTAATAAAATACGACGTTTGACTTCGGCACCAAAGCCCTCTTCTCTTGAGAGGTTATACACCTCTTTCAAGCCTTTTGCGTTTTTGGAGCGATGACCAAACCGGATTCCATCATAGCGAGCAAGGTTAGTTGAAGCCTCAGCTGTTGCCAAGATGTAGTAAACTGGGAGGGCATATTTTAAAAGATCGAGATCGACATCTACAATTTGTGCCCCTTCAGCAACAAGAGCATCTATATTTTTTTGGAAGAGACTTTTGGCTTCAGGATTTAAGTCTGCAAGGAATCGACTCGGAACACCGATTTTAAGCCCTTTCAAAGAAAGGGGAGCTAGTAAAAAAGAGTCGCCCCGCTCAGGGAGGGAAGTGGAGTCGTGGTCGCAAGGGCCAGACATGACCTCCATTGCAAGTTGCAGATCTTCTACGTTTCTTGCAAACGTACCGATGGTATCTAAGCTTGAGCCATAAGCGATCAAACCATAACGGGAAACTTTTCCGTAGGTCGGTTTTAAACCTAAAATACCGCAGAAAGAGGCAGGTTGTCTGACAGATCCCCCTGTATCGCTTCCAAGAGCAATCGGCACCATTCTAGCTGCAACAGCTGCAGCAGAACCGCCGGAAGAGCCGCCAGGAACAGCATTTAAATCCCAAGGGTTACGAGTTTTTTGGAGGCCAGAGTTCTCAGTGGAAGAACCCATGCCGAATTCGTCCATATTGGTCTTACCAAGGAAAATGGCGCCAGCTGCTTCAAGACGCTCACAAGCTGTTGCTGCAAAAGGGGCAACATAACCTGCCAAAATTTTAGATGCAGCAGTGGAAGGTTCCCCTTTCACATGGATGTTATCTTTGATCGCTATGGGAACGCCAGCCAGGGCCCCGAGTTTTTCGCCGTTCTTTCTTTTTTGATCGAGACGTTCTGCCTGCTCATAGGCAAGTTTTTTGGAAAGGGAGAGGAAGGCCCCTATTTCACCATCTTTTTTTTCAATTTGAGCGTAGTGTGCATCAACAATTTCTTTGGCAGAAGCTTTCCCTTCCATGAAAAGTTGATGGAGTTCTTTTGCGCTTTTTTGGTGGAGTGTCATTCGTCTTTTCCTCCCATAAAACTTGGGACTTTGACCATGCCGCCCACCTGATCTGGGGCCAATGCTAAGAAAGTTGCACGGTCGAGAAGTTCGTTATCTCTTTTTTGGTCATCTGGACGGCTTACGTTGACCAAGTCACTTGCAACGTGGAAAGTAGGCTCGATTCCATTGGTGTCTACTTCTGAAAGTTTGTCCATGAATTTAAGAATTTTTTCGAGGTCTGTCTTGATTTTTGCCACCTCTTCGTCGGTCAGCTCAATCCTTGCGAGCTCCGAGAGATTCTTGACGGTTTCATTATCTATATTTGACAAGGGCACTCCGAAAGTTTCAACTAGTCGTACAACTATACTCTAGAGAAATGGTCATTGTCCATATGGAGGTAAAACAGCTCGTTAATCAGAGATTCTTGTCATCTTTTTCTGATTTTTCTTGATGAGGATTTTCCTCTTCAGGAGCGCCAAGTATTTTTTGAAAGTTTTCGTTGCTGTTTCTGATCTTGTTTAAAAGTTTTTTTGCCCAAAGAAATTCTTTAGCCAGAAGGACGAGGCCAATTGCGATAAAGACAAGACCAGGTCCAGGTAAAACAAGCAGAGCAATGCCGATTAATAAAATGACAATTCCAGAAACAAGCACGACAATGCGGCGGATATCTTTTGCCGTCAAAATGGCGATGTTGCGGAATTGTTTATAAATAGGCAGAGCAAAAGAGGCGATAAATCCATCTTTGGCTACCAAAGAAGCGATGATGCCAGCTGTCAATATGCCAAGGATGATGTAAAGAGAAAGAACCGTATCAATAGGGTAATGATGAGCCAGCAACATTTTGACCCCGACAAAGGCAAGAAGGAGTACCAAACTATATCTCAGATAGTAGAAACGGTTGATGGCAGTAGCTAAGACAAAATAGAGAGACCGTAAACCCAAGATGGCAAAAATGTTGGAGGTAAAGATTAAAAATGGGTCGGTGGTGATAGAAAAGATGGCTGGTATCGAGTCGATAGCAAAAAGAACATCGCTTGTCTCAATCACAAGCAAACTTAAGAAAAGAGGAGTCATCGTCAAGACTCCATTGGTCCTGACAAAAAAATGGGGGCCATGAAATTCATGGGTGACAGGGATCAATTTTTTTACAAAGGCAATAACAGGGTTATTTTCTAAATGCATATTGTCTTGTTTCATGACCAACATCTTTACCGCTGTAAAGATGAGGAGTGCTCCGAAAATGTAGTTCATAAACGTGAAATGGCTGATCAAAGCCACTCCGAGTAAGATCATCACAAATCTTAAAATGATGGCTCCAAAAAACCCCCAAATCAAAACGCGATGCTGCAATTTAGATGGAACCTGAAAATAGGAAAAAATAAGTGCTATCACAAAGACGTTGTCTAAACTCAAAGATTTTTCAACCAAGTACCCTGTAAAAAAGAGGAGAGCTGCCTCTTTTCCTGTAGTGGCATGAGAGGAGCCTGCTGGATGGATCATGTTATGGTCATAAAGCCAATAGACCCCTAAGTTAAACAAGAGCGCCATCGAGATCCAGATGAGTGTCCAGGTCATCGACTCTCCAAACGTCATCTCATGTAGCCCTTTCTTTTTCTGAAAGAAAAGATCGAGATAAAGCATAAAGGCGATGGCTAACAGAAAGAGTATCCAGAAGATCATGTGCTCAATTCATCAGATCAATAGAAAGTAATCAAGAACAATTAGGCTCTTAATAGCCCAGTCGATTAATGTGCCAAATTTATGGAACCGGTCATTGTTCATCTAAAACACCACTTGCGGCTGCACGATAACCCAGCTCTTTTTAAAGCGTGCCAAACGTCAGATGCAGTTATTCCTGTTTTCATCGTCACCGATAAAATGGGAAGTGCAAGCAAAGCTTGGCTTTATCACTCTCTTCAATCGTTTCAAGCGTCTTTGAAATCGATTGGATTAACTTTGATTTTAAGACGTGGTGAAGAGAAAAAAATCATAGCCGATCTTAAAAAAGAGGCGAAAACAACAACCGTCTTTACAAATGAGCCAAATCTCCTTTTCGAATTAGGCTCAATCCGCACTAAGGAGGGGAGACCTTATCAGGTTTTCACCCCATTTTGGAAAGCAACACATCTGCTTCCGATTGAAAAGCCGCTTGGCACGCCTTCAAAAGGGGCACATACCCCTAAAATGACCTCTCTATCTTTAGAAGAACTTCATCTGCAGCCTTTACCCTCTTGGGATCGAGATTTTTGGAAAACATGGGAGCCAGGAGAAAAAGGGGCAAAGAAAAGATTGACCCATTTTTTGAATGGGCCTATTTCACACTATAGTGTGAATAGAGATTTCCCCTTTTTAGAGGATGGAGTTTCTCATCTTTCACCTCATCTCCATTTTGGAGAAATTTCCATTCGTGAAATTTTTCATCAGGTAAAAAAATATCCGTCTTTTAATCGACAGCTCTTTTGGAGGGAATTTGCCCATCATCTTCTTTACCATTTTCCTCATACTATCGATCAACCATTACGAGAAGAATTTAGTAAATTTCCGTGGAGCTATAATAAAAAGCGTCTAAAGGCGTGGCAAGAAGGGAAAACAGGTTACCCCATTGTAGATGCTGGTATGAGAGAGCTTTGGCAAACCGGTTGGATGCATAACCGTGTTCGGATGATTGTCGCCTCATTTTTGATTAAAGATCTTCTGATCCATTGGAAAGAGGGCGCTGACTGGTTTATGGATACTCTTGTCGATGCAGATCTTGCAAATAACACATTTGGTTGGCAGTGGGTAGCAGGTTCAGGAGCAGATGCAGCGCCCTATTTTCGTATTTTTAATCCCACACTTCAGGGGAAAAAATTTGATCCAGAAGGGCTGTATGTTAAAAAATATTGTCCGGAACTGGCTTCGCTTCCTCCCAAATTAGTCCACACTCCTTGGCTTTCACCCAACAAGCTAGACTATCCAGCGCCTATTATCGATCATATTCTTGCTAAAGAAAAAGCCCTCACAGCTTTTCATGCGATGGCAAGAAAGAAATGAAAAAATTATTTCTTACGGTTCTTTTTTAAGGAAGTTGAATTTTTGCGCGGCTCTTTTTCTTTTTTTTCTAAAGGGGATAAAAATACTCGATAATCGGCATGAAGAACTGCAGCAAGCTTTTTTGCTGTTTTTTCTCCAATTGTCCGTTTTCCATTTTCCATCCGTGAAATATTATCCTGAGAAATATCAACGAGAGCGGCTAAATCTTTTTGTGAAAGATCTTCGCGAAAACGAGCGCCCCTTAAGGCAAGACCGGCTTTTGAGTGCTTCGCAATACGTTCCTTTGCTATATCTTTCCAGAGTTTAGCTTCATCAGAAGTTGAATCTTCAAATTTATCTAAAAAGTTTTTTAAACTTTCTTTAGTGGCTTTATTGTTTGGCAAACGATAAAAAAACTGCTTGTTTCCTGGTAGCCCTACGGTAATTTGGATATGATTTTGACTCTTAATAGGGTGCTCCTTCATGGGTCCCGACATAATATACCTCTATTTTTTTCCCCTCTTTATTCACAACTTGCCAACATGCAACAAACGTAGGTCTACCTTTTTTTAAGTGGCAATGATAAGTACTTTCGGAAAGTTTTCCATAATGAGGCCAATTTTTCCTCTCAGGTCCAGCAACTTCTATTTCTGCTATCAAATAATCGATTAGATCAATTACGGAGGGCTTTACTCCATTTCGTTTTAACTTTTCGTATTGTTTTTCAGCCCTGTTTGACAAATAGACTTGCCAGTGTTCTTCCACTTTTAACCCACACTAATCGACAAGTGTGACATATGTCAATTCAAAGAGCAACTTAAGTTTTGAGGAGATCCCACATAGCGCGGAAAGGAGGGCAGCTCTCTAAGAGCTGATCTTTGGTTCCTTCTGCTATTTTTTTCCCTCTTTCGATAAAGACAATCTTGTCGGCATCTTCGATTGTGGAGAGGCGATGGGCAATGACGATTTGTGTCATAGTGCCACGTAAACTCTTCAACGCTTTTTGGATCTCATTTTCGCTGACGGCATCAAGGGCACTTGTTGCTTCATCGAGAATAAGAATCGGTGCATTTTTGAAAATGGCTCTCGCAATTGCTAGACGTTGTTGTTGCCCGCCAGAGAGGTTTTTACCCCCTTCAGCAAGTACTGTTTCATACTTGTTAGGGAGGGGAGTGATGAATTCTTCGGCGTGGGCAAGACGTGCTGCTTTTGAAAGTTTTTCCTCTGTATAAGGAAGGCCAAAAGAGATATTTTTCCCAATCGTATCATGGAAAAGGAAAGGTCTTTGGGCAACAAACGAAATCTTTTCTCTCAAAGAGCGCTGCGTATAGCTCTTGATGGATCGACCATCAATTTTAATATCTCCAGAGAGAGGATCGAACAACCTTGGTAAAAGGGCAGCTACTGTCGATTTGCCAGCTCCTGTAGAGCCAACTAAAGCTACTTTTTCCCCTTTTTTTACGCTAAATGACAGGTTATGAAGAACGTTATTATCTCCATATCCAAAGGTCACATTGTCAAAGACGATCTCGTCTTCAAAGCCTTTCAGAGGAATTGCATCGTGTTCATCGATGATTTCAGGAGTTGTATTCAAAATCTCCATCATCCGCTCAGCAGCAGCCACACCTTTTTGGATATTGCCGTTTTCTTCTGCAAACTTCTTGATAGGTTCGTAAAAGACGTAGAGGAATCCGCAGTAGATCAATACCTCAGAAATGCCTAAATCAAAAAGATAAAGCCCCGCAATGAGAGCAAATCCCATGAAAAACATCCCAATCGTGTGGACAATAGGGCGGGAAGAGACGTCATAGCGAGCCGCTCTTCTCTGTAGATTGACCATCCGCTCGTTTTGCTCCCCATATTTTTTGGCAGCAAAATCTTCCATCGAAAAGAGTTTTACAGTCTGGATGCCAGAGAGAAAATCGATCAAAACAGAGGTGAAGCTTTCTTGGTTTTCCTGCAGCTTTTTAGATAACCGTTTAATCCTTCCGGCGATGAATAAAACAGGAAAGACAATGAGGGGGAAACCGATAAAGATTAAAAGTGTCAGCTGCCACGATGTGTAAAAACAGAGCAAAAATGTAGAGATGACAGTAAAAGGGGTCTGGATATAGTTAGATAGGAAGCTATTGATCGATTCTGCAATCAATGAAGCGTCCCCAGCTACTCGTGATGCTAAGGAACCGACATGGTGCTTTTGAAAAAAGGAGAGAGGTAGCGTCTGGATATGATCAAAATAATCGGCGCGAAGATCTGCACTCACTCGGATTGATAACAACTTTGTGAAAAATCGTTGTAAAAAGAGAGAAATTGCTCTGAAAACAGCTACGCAAGCCAAAAAGATGGCAAATCTTCTGTAATCTGTAGAGAAACCAAAGAGGTCGTTAAAAAGGCGATAACCAGATGAAAGAAGATCGCTCCCTTTTTTTTCTGCTAAATATTTTTCAGCTTCTGCCCGGGTGAGGAACTCTTTTCCACCAGAGGCTTCTGTAAAAGTAGTGATCAAAGTGGATTGTTCAATTTCCCCCTGCTTGTTACCAAAAAAGGTAAACAGATCAGGCCCTTTTGAGGTCAATATTCCAACAGAAAGCACCTCTAATTGTGAAGAGACTGTCATCATCCCCATGGAAAAGAGGGTGATAATGAACAGGATGTGGTGCCATCTTTTGCGGAATATGAGGGAAAAAAGGGTTTTCATTTGACCCCTTGTCCAATTTTACGAAACTTTAAGTACCGCTCTTCTAAAAGAACGTCAGCTGGAAGATGACGAAGGGCGCCGTACTCTTCTAAAAAGAACGATTTGACTCCATCATAAACCATTTTTGGGTCGTAGTGGGCACCACCCATCGGTTCTTTGATAACTTTGTCCACAATGCCCTGTGCTAACAAGTCTTCAGAGGTCATTTTTAAAGCTTCACATGCTTCGACCTTCTTACTCGCATCTTTCCAGAGAATTGAGGCGCAACCTTCTGGAGAAATAACAGAATAACAGGCGTGTTCCAACATCCCGATCACGTCGCCGACGCCCATACCAAGAGCTCCACCTGAATATCCTTCACCAATGACAACAACAATAATAGGTGTTTTGATCCTTGCCATTTCGCGTAAGTTCAAAGCGATGGCCCATCCTTGCCCACGCTCTTCTGCTTCTAAGATAGGGTTAGCGCCTGGAGTATCGAGAAGAGATAAGACAGGTAAACTGAACTTTTCAGCCAATTCCATTAGGCGTAGCGCCTTTCTAAATCCTTCTGGATTGACCATACCGAAGTTATGTTTGATGCGGCTTTCGGTGTCTTTTCCTTTTTCTTGCCCAATCACAACAAGAGGCTGCCCGTTGATTTTAGCTAAACCACCAACAACTGCTTGGTCTTCACCAAAAAAACGGTCTCCAGCTAATTCGATGAATTCGTCTGTGATATTGTGGATGAAATCAAGCGCTCTTGGTCTTGCTGGATGACGTGAAATTTGGACACGCTCCCAAGCATTGAGGTTTTTATAGACGTTTGCTTTCAGCTCTTCGAGTTTTTGCTCTAAGCGGACGATCTCTTGATTGAAAAGAGGATTGCTATGGCTCTGTTTTTTGAGCTTATCAATCGTCTTACGATACTCTTCAATCTCTCTTTCGTGTGGAAGAATGTCATTCATGGCTTTAAATCTGCCTTCGCATAGTCATGCGTGATTTCTATAGTTGTTGTAAGTGGACGTGAGGTGATGATGGAATAGAGCTCCTCAACGTCGCTTGTTTTCAGTCTAATGCAGCCATCGCTGGCTGGAGTTCCAAGACTAGAGCAATCTTCTTGCCAGTCTCCAAGTTCTTTGTTCCAAGGGACTCCGTGAATCCCATAGCTTTTTGCAGGGGCACTGCAATTTTTAACCTCTTTTTCAAAAGGGATCCATCTGGTACCAAAATGTCGGATCATTTCTACCCGTTCGCCGTGATAATAACCTTTAGATTCAGGAGCGTAAACAGCGATACGGTCTCCAAGAGAATATGTCCCTGTCGGGGTAAGATATCCTGAAGGACGGGTGATATCTTCTCGGCCAATGCAAACAGTATAATCTTTTAGCCAGTGGACTGTGTCATTTTTGTCATCAACGACTGCAAACCAGAGCTTTTTTTTCGATAAATCGAGGAGGAGATGGAAGTGGAAGGGGTAATCTAAGCTAAAAACATTGAACGGATCTCCCTCTTTAGCTTCTTCAACTCCTAAAGAGCGTGCAATGAAGAAACGGGAGGTTTGGAAATGGTGGGCATAGTCATTGACCCAAGCGGAACGGCCCTTTAACCAACTGACTTTAGCTTTGTAAGTCAATGTTTCCATAAAGGGAAAGGAACTGTCTGGCTTAAAAAGTTGGTCCAATCGGTCAAAAGAGGGGACAATTTCTGCGGTTTTGACAATCGATGGTTCTTGCTCGATCGCTGGCTTTGCTTTTGCTTGGATTACTATGGCAGGAGACTCTTTTGCCGACTGTTTTGCAGGGGGAGACTCTTTGAAGTGATCAAAGAGGAAAAGGGCCGCTAAAAAGGCCAATGTAGTAAAGACAAAAAGTTTCATCTGTGAGGTGTACCATTGTAACTTAAAAATATGAAAATATTCAGTTTAAATAATTTCTGTCCATTTTTGTCCCTTGAAACAGACAGATTTCCTCTATACAATCTGACAAAACTACATGGGAATTTTAGAGGAAAGTTTATGGATTTGTTAGCGACTTTACAAGAACGGGGCTTTATTGAGCAGATCGCCGGTGTTGGCCTTGAAGATGCCCTTAAAAAACAGGTCCATCTCTACTGCGGCTTTGATCCAACAGGGGACAGTCTCCATGTAGGACACCTAATTCCGTTGATTGGGATGAAATGGTTTCAAGAGTCAGGGCATATGCCAATTGCTCTTGTAGGGGGCGCAACCGGAATGATCGGCGATCCATCAGGGAAATCTCAAGAAAGAAACCTTTTAACACCGGATCAGATCAAAAAAAACGTGGCAGGTATCCAGAAAAATATCGAACAGGTCTTAAAAAACACCGATTTTGTCCTGGTGAATAACTTTGATTGGATTGGTCCTTTTTCATTTATCGATTTTTTGCGCGATGTGGGCAAAAACTTCCGTCTAGGGCCCATGTTGGCAAAAGAGAGTGTCAAATTGCGCCTCAACTCAGAAGAGGGGATGAGCTTTACTGAATTTTCTTACCAATTATTGCAAGCTTACGACTTCCTCCATCTTAATCAAAAATACGGCGTGACACTTCAGCTTGGAGGCAGTGATCAGTGGGGCAATATCACCGCTGGCACCGATCTAATTAGAAAACAAGCAGGCGTCTCTGCATTTGGTTTGACATTTCCTCTTTTAACACGCAGCGATGGGCAAAAGTTTGGAAAAACAGAATCGGGCACTATTTGGTTGTCAGAAGATAAATTGTCCGTCTACGAATTCTATCAATACTTTTTCCGTATGCCAGACGCAGATGTGATCCGTTGTTTACGCCTTTTAACTCAAATGCCGATGGATCAAATTCGGAAAATTGAAAAAGAGATGAAAGAAGATGGTTATGTCCCTAATACGGCACAAAAGTATTTAGCAGAAGCTGTCACAGAGCTTGTTCATGGAAAAGATGGAGTCAAAACAGCTCTTGCAGCTACAGAGATTGCAAAACCTGGTTCAAAAACAGAACTTTCAGTGGCTACTTTAGAATTACTTGAAGGAGAAGTGCCATTTTTTGATATTTCTGCAGATCAAGTCGTAGGGGCAAAGTTGATCGATCTTTTAGTTTCGACTAAAGAAATTACAAGTAAAGGTGAAGGAAGACGTTTAATCCAAAATGGTGGTTTGTATCTCAATAACAATCGAATTGATGCAGATACTTTTCAAATTGGAGAAGATGATTTGATTGAAGGAAAATTGCTACTTGTAGCCCTTGGCAAAAAGAAAAAGCTGATTGTCCGACTAAAAAAGTGAACGATCAGCAAAAAAAAGTTAAGTTTGGTTACAAATGGCAAACAAGTTAGAAATCAGCTTTTTAAGAGATTTTAAAATAAAGTTTCTCAAAATGACCTTCAAGTTTATCTTGAGTGAAATTCGTATACAGGTACAATGGCGTAAACAGGCCGTGGCCTAGTATTTGAAGGAGTTTCCATGTCGGAACAGTCAAAAAGAAAAACTATCACGAAAACGCATCTAGTAAATGCGATTTCTTCAGAGTTAGGGATGAGCGCGACAGACGTTCGCAATGTTATTCAAGCCTTCCTTGATAAATTGACAGATAGTCTAAATGAAGGTGATCGGATTGAATTCCGTGATTTTGGAGTTTTTGAAGTGGTGACACGCAAAGCCAAAATCGGACGTAACCCACGCAAGGCGTCGGTGCCAATTCCAATTCCTTCACGGAATGCAGTGAAATTCACTCCAGGGAAAAAGATGAAAGAACTGATTGAAGAGCAGCTGAAACCAGCTCCTCAAAAAGTTGCAGTTCCACAATATTCTCTGTAAAATCGTCCCATTCAAATGGCAATTGACGAAATAAAAAAAGCCTTGGGCATAGCAGCCGCTGAAAAAATCCAAGATGGGATGACTGTCGGCTTGGGCTCAGGTACCACCGTCGCCTTTTTCATTGAGGCGCTCGGAGAGAGAATAAGACACGGCTTAAATATTAAGGGATGTCCCACCTCTCAAAGCACTTCTAGATTAGCTATCCAAAATAAAATCCCCCTCATCGCTATCAACCGGGTTGATAAAATCGATGTTGCGGTTGATGGTGCTGATCAGGTAAACGAAAAGAAGCAAATGATTAAGGGTCGAGGTGCGGCGCTATTGCGAGAAAAAATCGTTCTTAGCGCAGCTCTCGATCGGATCATTTTGATCGATCAACAAAAAAGGGTCCAAAAGCTTGGCGATTGCCTACTTCCTGTTGAAGTAGTACCAATTGCCGATGCTTGGATCATCAAACAGATCGAAAAATTAGGCTATCATGGCGTTGTTAGGCTGAAAGACAATGGTGTGGCTGTCGTTACAGACAATCAAAATCATATCATCGATATTCAGTTGAAAGGGCCATTGAATAAACCTGAAGATTTAGAAAAAGAACTGAGAAAAATACCTGGCATTATAGAAACAGGGCTTTTTTTCAATTTAGCGAATACTGTTTTAGTCGGAAAAGAAGGGGGAGTGGAAGTTTGGGTTTAGGGGAACTGATACAACTGACATTTGATAAAATCATGCAAACCCATGCATACACTTTAGTCATACTAAGTACGCCAGAAAAGAAATTTGCGATCTATCTAGACCCTAGTATGGGTAAAACAATGCAACTCTATTTAACGGAAGGGACAAGACCTCGTCCGTTAACACATGAGCTTCTTAACTGTATTTTAAAAGGGTTTCAAATCGAAGTTAAACAAGTTGTTATTGTCGACTTGCAAGACACAACTTTTTTTGCCCGTCTTTTTTTAGAACAACCCATGAGCAAAGAGATGACCCATATTGTAGAGGTCGATGCTCGCCCATCCGATTGCCTCACATTGGCCCTCCTTGCTGACGTCCCAGTTTACTGCACGCGCGAAGTGCTAAACACCGTCATCCCCCTAGAAGAATAAAAGTAGCTCCAGACTTTAGTCAGAGCTTGTTTTTTGCAGGTTTTAACCTGCAATAAGAGAATCCCAAACTCTCTACGCTACAAAGGCAACCCGTACTTCTTATGGGTTTTGTCATGATCGTGAATCGGTTCTAAATGAGTAAGCACTTCTGAAGGTCGTGAGAGGGATTTTTTGAGCTCTGACTCAACTTTACTTGCCATCTCGTGTGCTTTAAATAATGGTAAATCTGTAGGAAAAAGAAGATGAAATTCGATCAAAATTTTTTGACCCATTTCTCTTTCTCTTAAATGGTGAAAGTCTAAGTCCTGTGCAGAAGTGATTTTTCTTAAAGCCCTCCCAACTTCATCATGAAGAGCATTATCTCGTTGATCCATGAGCCCTCCAATACTTTTTCTGACCAGCTGTATGCCAGTAATTAAAATGCCTAAAGCAATCAAAGCTGCTATCAATGGATCAAAGAAAGAAATGCCTGTCAGATCAACTAAAGTAAGAGCAATTAAAGCGCCCACACTTGTCCAGCAATCGGTCAAAATATGTTTTCCGTTAGCTTCAAGAATCAAGGAATGGTGTTTTTTCCCTTGTCCGATCAAATAGAAACCGAGGATAAAATTTGTTGCTACAGCAAAAAGGAGTAAAACACTTCCTATCCCTATATTAGAGGCCTCTCTTCCAAAACTAATCCGTTCAAAGGCTTCATAAAAGATATAAAAAGAGGCAAACATGATAAGTGCCCCTTCAAACCCTGCAGAGAAAAATGAGATTTTTTCATGACCATAAGGATGGTTACGATCGGCAGGTTTTAGGCTTAACCATAGGCTATAAAGAGAAAATCCGACGACGAAAAGATGGACAAGCGATTCAGCCGCATCTGAAAAGATAGCAACCGAATCTGTGAGATAGGCAGCAAATGCTTTAACGCCAAAAAGGAATGCTCCTACTCCAAAAGAGAGTTGCATGCTCCGAAGCATTTCTTTTTGTTCGCGCGTTCTTTTCACCCTACCTCAACTCAAAATTACAAGCATGCCAATGCCCTTAGGTTAGCGCAAGAAGAAAAAACAGGGTAAAGAGTAAAGCATTGCCAGTGTCTACAAGAGATTTGAGTGCTGGAGAAGAGGGGGCTAAGTTCTGGAGTAGTTCTGACGCTTTAAGGAATGAACCTAAAATAACAGAGCGATTCAAAAAATGGCTCTAGTTAAGAGCCATTTTATTCAAGTTTAATTAAATCAAAATATCCACTAAATCCTATTGCACTCGTTGTCATCCTTTTATTTAGATCAATCTAAATGTTTTGTTTGTAGACATATCCTATTAAGATTTTCTTACTAATAAATAAAAAAGCCCTGGGGGTTAAGCCAGGGCCTTTTTTTATCACTTTAGAGATTTAAGCTACGATCGGAATAGGTGGAGGTGGTGGAGGAGTAACTGGGGATGGAGCAGGAGACTCTTTTTTATAGAGTTCTTCTTGCAGCCTGAGTTTTGCCCGCTTTTCTTCAATATTCCATGTCTTATCGAGAATTTTCTTCACATCTTCAGCATCAAGCGTTTCAAATTCCATCAGCATCTGAGTGAGAAGTTCGACCTCTTCACGCGAATCTTGAATGATGTCGTAAGCTCTCTTATGAGCGCGGTTTAATATGTCTTTGACTTCAGCATCAATTTCTTTAGCTGTGTCTTCAGAATATTTTGTCTCCTTTTGGTAACCGTATCCATCTTGACTTGTGTCATCATAGGCCACAGTTCCAAGTTTTTCGCTCATACCCCACTCACAGACCATCGCTCTTGCAAGACCTGTGGCCATTTGGAAGTCTTGTTTTGCACCAGATGAGACGTCATTTACAAAAATCTCTTCGGCACAGCGGCCTCCCATAGCAACAGCAAGGCGATCATGCAACTCTTCTTTCCAGTAGCCAACTTTGTTCTTCTCTGGGAGGAACATAGTGGCACCAAGTGACATACCCCTTGGGATAATGGTCACTTTATCGACAGGATCGGCATGCTTTACTTTCAAAGCAACAACCGTGTGTCCTGCTTCATGATAGGCTGTCGACCGTTTTTCGCTTTCGTCCATCTCAAGACTACGACGCTCTTTTCCGTAGAGCACTTTGTCTCTTGCCTCATTGATCTCCTGCATAGTCACTTGAGATCTATTGTTACTTGCAGCCAAAAGAGCAGCTTCATTTAATAAGTTTGCAAGATCGGCTCCGGAACAGCCTGGTGTTGCTTTAGCGACACTCATGAGGTCAATGTTTGGATCCATTTTGATCTTTTTGGCATGGACCTTCAAAATCTCAAAGCGACCTTTAATATCTGGTAGGTTGATGATGACACGTCTATCAAAACGTCCAGGGCGCAACAAGGCTTTATCCAATACGTCAGGGCGGTTAGTGGCAGCCATCAAAATGACCCCTTCGCTTGTATCGAAACCATCCATTTCGACAAGCAATTGGTTCAATGTTTGCTCACGCTCGTCGTGACCACCACCAATACCAGCTCCCCTATGACGGCCAACGGCGTCAATCTCATCCATGAAGATGATACAAGGAGCATTCTTTTTAGCTTGGTCAAACATGTCGCGAATACGACTTGCGCCCACACCGACAAACATCTCGACAAAATCAGAACCAGAAATTGAGAAAAATGGTCTGTCAGCTTCACCAGCAACAGCTTTTGCAATCAAAGTTTTACCAGTTCCTGGAGGTCCGATGCAAAGGACACCTTTTGGAATATGGCCACCTAATGCAGTGAATTTGCCAGGATTTTTCAAGAACTCGACAATCTCTTGGAGTTCTTCTTTGGCTTCATCTATTCCAGCAACATCTTTGAAGGTGATCTTGTTCTTTTCTTTAGTCATCAACTTGGCAGGCGATTTACCAAAGTTCATGGCGCTATTGCCAACACCTTTCATTTGACGAGAGAAGATGTAATAGAGGAAGAAAAGGACTAAAAGAACAGGGAGTAAAGTAAAAAAGTAGCTTAGATAATTAGGAGCTGGCTCTTCACTTTTAAAGGTTTTTTCAAGAACAGTATTTAAAGGCTGATCTGGAGCTTTGAAACTGCCGCCACGATTGTCTGCAAAATGATTCCATTCTTCTTTTGCACTTAAAAACCACTGGTGAAAAGCCTCTGGATCTTGTTTTTCTAAAGCCCGTGTTGAAAGTTCTTGGTTATTGAAGAACCAAATAGCTTGAGAGACTAGATTGCGTGATTTATCTAATTGCAGCTGGTTGTCTTCAAGCTCGCCAAGTGCGCGGTTATAGTTGTCTAAGCCTTCGACATAAGCTCTAACACTGCGGAGTTTAGAAAGACGGGCGTGATCATCTGCTGTATTGAGCTCTTTTACAACAGCTTCAAGTCCAGCAATTGCATTGTTGATCGCTTCTTGCTTTTTGTCTTCTGAGAGAGTTGGATTTTTGGCAGCTGTTTGAGTTTCAAGAGCAAGCGCTCTTAAGTTCTGCTTGATCTTCTCATTACCAATACCTAAAGCTGGCGAACGGAATAGACGGATCAACTCTTCAGCTGAGGCAAGAGATCTATTGTTTTTCAACTGAGGCAAAGTGATGGAAGCCTCTTTAATAGGTGGCGTTACAATAATTTTTCCTTCAGTTTTTAGAGGAGAAGAAAGATCGTCTATAACGACGTAGCCGTCTGAAGGAACTGGTACACCGCTAATAGCTAAAAAAAGAGACGCAGAATTGATCACATCCTGTTTAAGAGGTTTTAAGTCGGAACCGATGCGGGTGAGTTCTGCTTTTAATTCTTGGTTGCTATTGAGCAGTTCGAGGTATTTGAACTTGTTTTTTCCCTCTTCTGTCAGCTGATCACGAAACGTACCGCTGAAAGTAACAAGGTTGTCGTTCAATGCAATTTTTTTGCTCTCTTCTGGCTTGATCAAACCCAAGTTAACAAGGTGTTCAAGCTCATAACTAAAAGCAACTTTTGCTGATGGTCCTTCAAAGGCACTTTGAAAAAAGATCAGCAAGAAAAGTGCCATCAGCACATACCAAAGAAAGGGGCTATTGAGGGCTTTTTTAGGGTCTTTGTCATTCATATTGTCGTCGGCCATCGTTCCTTATCCTCATCGAGATCATTTCTTTGTAATATATTTTTCTTTAAAAAACGTCTACTCAAACAAAAGCTCGGTGGAAATTTCATTCGAAATATAGAGGATTCAAATGAAATTTTCATCTATCTTTTGTTCGAGAGGAGATTATATCAAGTGGAGGGTTGATTTTGGTACTTTTGTTTTAAGTAATCGGTGTAGGGTTTAGCAGAAAAAGGTGATCCTGAAATTTTTTCAAGAAGTTCGTTACTCCGATACTTTCTTCCATAGCGATGCACAGATCTGTTTTGCCACTCATTGATAAACGATAAGTCACCTTTACTTACCCGTTTTTCCCAATCAGGATGATCTTTTTGAAAAGCATTAAATAAGATGGCAGCATACATATTGCCCAATGTGTAGGTTGGAAAATAGCCAATAGCGCCAATCGACCAATGGATATCTTGTAGACATCCCATCTTATCGTTCGGTGGAACAATGCCAAGATACTCTTTCATTTTCTTGTTCCATAAGGCTGGGACTTCTTCAACAGGAAGAAGGTCGTTGATCAATGCTTTTTCAATTTCAAATCTTAAAATCACATGGAGTGGATAAGTGACTTCATCAGATTCAACACGAGTAAGAGATGGCTCTACCTTGTTGATAATCTGATAAAATTCATCCGTGGAGATGTCTTTTAATTGCTCGGGGAAAGTTTTTTGAAGTTCAGTGTAAAAACCTTTCCAAAAAGGGTAACTTTGGCCAATGCGTGTTTCCCAGAATCTGGATTGGCTCTCTTGCATCCCCATAGAGATATACTCTCCAAGAGGAGTGCCAAACCATTCGACTGGTAAGCCAGCATCATAAAGCGCATGGCCTGTTTCATGGATAACTCCCATGAGGCAACTGATAGGCTCCTCTTCATAAACACGAGTGGTGATTCTATTGTCCAGAGGATGAAGAGAGGTGCAGAAAGGGTGGGTTGTCAGATCAAGACGCCCTGTCTTAAAACTAAAGCCCATTTTTTCAGCCACCTGTCTTGCAAAAGCTAGTTGTGCCTCTTTAGGGAATGGACCCTTTAATGTTTTTTCTGTCCCTTGTTTAATCGATTTTAAGAGGGGGACAATCTCTTTTTTTAAGTCATTAAAAAGTTTTTCAACGCTACTTGTTGTTGTACCAGGCTCATAAAGGTCTAAAAGAGCGTCATAAGGCGTCTCTTTATATCCCAAATATTCTGCTTTTTGTCGGCTTAAAGAGACGATTTTTTCTAAATAAGGGGCAAAAAGAGAAAAGTCGTTTTTTTGACGGGCCTCTCTCCAGATAACGACAGCTTCAGAGGTGGCTTTTGCAAAAGCTTCTACAAAAGAGGAAGGAAGAGCAATATCTTGTTTAAAATCGCGAAGCCATTCTCTTTGGCAAGCTTTTTCATCTTCGCCCACAGGTTCGAAAGCTTCTAAATTTTTACGAAAATCTTCTGAAGTTACAAGATCATGGCGCATGGCACTGATCAAAGCGATCTGTTCACTTCTTGGGTCGGTACTTTCTGGAGGGAGGTAGGTTTCCTGGTCCCAATCAAGCAGGTGAATCACCCCTTTTAGGTGAGCTGCTTTTTTACCAATGGTGTGTAGTGCTTTGAAAGTGTTCATCATTCCTCTATGAAAATACGGGGGATACGAGGGCCAAGACAGGTGACAAGTTCGTGGATGTCGCCGTGGCTTTGAGCAGAAAAAGCCTCTGGAGTCGCCACATGACCAAATTCATCAGAACCAAAAATCAACACCGGGTCACCAACTGCAACGCCTTCGACATCTGTGACATCAACCATCATGTAATCCATGCAGATCTTACCGACCATGGGGGCTTTCTGTCCACGGATCACTACATGCCCTTTTCCACTGTAGTGCCTATGTAGGCCGTCAAAATAACCAATCGGCAAAACGGCAATTTTTGCCTCATCCCGTTCTACAATATAGCTTCTTCCATAGCTAACAGACGCACCTTTTGTGCAATAGTTGATCCCCACAATCTTAGACTGTAAAGAAACTGCTGGCTTTAGAGGGAGAGAAAAGGTCTCTGTTGATGGGTGAAGCCCAAAAATAGAAAGACCCAAACGGACCATGTTTTCATTGATCTCGGGGAAACGGAGTAAACCTGCAGAGTTAGATAGATGAATCCAAGGTGGCCGATGACCTTTTTTCTCTAGCTCCTGTCTAACAGCTTGGAAAATATCGACTTGGTGAAGGCTGAAGGCATCTTGATTTGGGTCTTCAGCCGCCGAAAGGTGGGTCATAAGCCCTTCCAATTCAAGATGGGGAGAGTGTTTAATAGCTTCTGCAAGATCAAGGGCTTGATGGGGTTGGCAGCCAAAGCGGCTCATCCCTGTATCGATATGGAGATGGACGGCAACAGTCGTGTCGTGTTTTGCAGCGGCAGCTTCAAGACATTGGATGCTTTGTAAATCGCCTACGCCAACTTGCAGGTTAAATTTAGCGACTTTATCTGCTTCATAAGGGGCAGCGTTTAAGACAAAAAGATCTTGTCTAACACCTGCTCTTCTTAAAGAGACAGCTTCGTCTACATAAGAAAGACCTAAAAGATCGATCCCCTCTTCGGCTAAAAAGGTGGCAAGGTGCCAGTCATTTGTTCCATACCCTTGAGCCTTTACCATGACTAATAGCCTTTTATGAGGCGCTTTAGAACGGAAAAAAGAGAGATTGTGACGGAGAGCAGAGAGGTGAATCAGACAAAGGTTATGAGATGGACTGTCATTGACCAACTCAATCACTTTTTCCAGAGGCACTTTTGCAGGCCCTTTAATCAAAACTGTCTGATCGTTAAAAAAACCTCTTTTTTGGTGCTGGAGGGCCTCTTCAAGGTTTGCAAATGTTTCAATAGGGCGTGTAAACCCTTTTTCTCTTAGTGTCTCTAAAAGTGGATTAAAGTTTCTGGCTCCAAAAAGGGTGAGACGGTCTACACAAGATCCTGCGATAGATTCACCCACTCGTCTTAAACTTTCTTCTTTTCCACCCTCTCCTTTTAAGCCACCAAAAATAAAATGTCGGGCATGGTGTCTTGGGGCAGAAGCAAGCGACCGTAAAGAGGCGATGATCGATTGAGAGTCGGAAGAATAGGGTGCATTGTGGAAAGTAGTCCCAGAGGCCCCTTTGAAAATTTCTGTCCTCATCAGCTCAAGACTGGCTGAATAGACCCCCTCTTCGATGGCCTCTTCAGGAAGTCCTAGAAGAAAAGCTCCTTTGATGGCCATATTTACTTGGTTTAAAAAATAGGCGTAGTTCCCTTTGATCATCGATTCCCGTCTTCTTCCAGAAGGAAAATTGATGAAGTAGGGGATTTCACGTAAAGGGCGATGGGACATCCGGTCAGCATGTGGAAGTTCGTGCCCTTTTTCATCCCAAAAATAGAGAGGGGCATTAACGTCGGTTTGGGTAATAGCAGGGGCTAAAATCCAGCCACCTTCTGTTTTTCGCATCAATTTTTGCCATTCACCGATCCATTCGGCGCGCGAAAAGCGTGTAAACGGTGCCGGTTCAAGAGAGGTGATCAACGTATAGGTCGGTTCCAACATATTGGAAAGGCGTTCGATCTCTCCAGGTTCAGAAATGGCGCTTTCAATAAGAGCCACTTTATCGCCCCGTTTAATTTTCAAAAGACTTAAAGGAACTCCAATTTGGCTATTAAAACTTTCTGGAGAGCAAGAGACAGAAAATTGCTTTTTGAGCAGTTCTGAAAGGAAATCTTTGATCAAAGTTTTCCCAACTGCGCCCCCAATGGCCATAACAGGGACTTCCATCGATTTTCTATATTCTCTTGCAATCGATTGTAGGCCGGCAAGAGGATCGTCTACCTCAATGACGCAAATAGATTCTGGAAGAAAAGGGATTTTTGTCCCTTTTTTAACCAATACGCCCTTGGCTCCTCTTCTAACAGCATCCAAAACGTAGTCGTGACCATCTTGTCGTTTCCCTTTTAAGGCAACAAAAAGTGATTGTTTTGATGAGACTTCTCTTGAATCGATCACCACCTCATCGATGACAAAAGCATGGCGGAGTTGCAGCTCTTTTACACTCCCAATATCGTAAGCTTCCATGTAACTAAGTTGCCTTAAATTGCCTGATAGAAGCAAGAGCCTAAAATTTTTCAGAAAAGAGAAATGACCACCTCTTGATAACTGCAGATTTTGTGTAAATAAATTTACTTTTTCTTATATATGTGAAGTTCGATTTGTTTTTATTTAGAGGTTATTTTGGTAAATGTTTTAACACCTCATTCTTTTCAAGAGTCGATTAACGTACATATCTTTTAGAAAAATTGAATTTTAAATATTTAACCACAGAGAACACAGAGGACACAGAGAGAAATTAAAAAAACATGAAAAGGCCTTTAAAAAAGGCTAAGGCTAATTTAAATTTTTGCAAATCCTCTGCGATCTCTGTGATTAAATATTTAAAATTCATTTATTTGTATTAATTTTGAATTATGCAACAAGGCTCTAATGCATCATACTTTTCTTAAAAAAATCATCTGTCTGCCAAAAACTGTGAATATCAATAAGATAAATGGGACAGCTAATAGAGGAGGGGATGCTGCAACTTGTAAGGCAGATAGGGAAAGATAAAGGATAAGAAAGAGAAAAAGACCGCCCCCATAAATTGCAGAAAAGGAGGCCGTTCTTGAGAACGAAACTCCATAAGGGATTAAAGCAATAATCACGATGAGAGGGAGTATGGGGAACAAAAGCTTTTTAGTTAGCGTTGTTGTCATTTCACTCATCTCTAAAGGAGAAACGACTTCGTTTTGTACTTTATCTATCAAAACAGTGATTGGGAGTTGGTTGGGTTGGGCTACTAAACCAAAAAGTTCCTCCCAAGCAATCGAAAGCTTAGGGAAGTTGGCAGTAGTTTGTCGTGTTTGCAGTTCCCAGCCTTTGGATGTTTGTTGGAAAAAGTCGACAAATTGACCTTCTGGAATCGCTTTTGAAAGATCCAGTGTTTCCATGTGGACCATCTGATTCCAAGAGGGAAGATAATAAACCTCTCTTAAAGTCCTTTCATAGGGTTCGATGCGAGAAAAAAAGAGGCGACCTCCATCTTCTGTTTGAACAGCAAGCTTTTGGTGGATCTCACCAATCCCTTTTCCATAAAAATGGAGACTCTCAATGGTGTTAATCTCTTTTAGGGCATGGGGGATAAACCACTGCTCATTAGCAAGCAGCAGGGCAAGTGCCGAAAAGCCGATGAGGTAAAAAGGTCTTAAAAGCCTATTCAGGCGCGTACCTGAACCCAAAGCAGCTACAAAACCTTTCTCTCTGTAGAGCACTTGGAAAGAGCGGATTGTCCCTAACATCAAAGCAAAAGGGAGTAACACCTCAAGCCGTTTTACAAAAACAGACCCGTAGTAGCGCAGCAAAAGAATGGGAGAATGACGCATCGTCGGTATGCCAGAAATACGGCTTGAATAGTCGATCAAAATGTAGAGAAAGAAAAAGCAGATTAAAAAGAGGAGAACATTTGAAAAAATCCTCTTTAGGAGAAGCCTGTCCCAGATGCCGCCGTTTTTCATTCGATCCCCCTTGAAAGGCGACCAAGACGTTTTATGGCAGCTACTGTGAGAAATAGGTGAGGAGCAAGGAAACAGGGGATAGCAATAGCCATTTTTCGATCAAAAGATTTTCCTAGGAAAAAAGCGGCTAAAAAAACAGCTGTTAGTCCAATCAGCACAAGTTGTGGTTTCAAACTTCTGTTTCTTCCGATCATAAGACCAGAGGCTGCGCCTAACAAAGTAAAAGTAAGTGGGGCCAACGCAATCATCAACCGCCGCGCACCTTCTGAAAAGAGTTTGTCTTTATCAAATTGAGAGTCTTGATTGAAGACTTCAGCTACCCATTGAGGCGTTGAAAGATGATCTGGAACGGGTTTGCTTCTCTCTTTCGTTAGTACAAAAGTTAAAGGCTCAATATCGGTAGAGAATTTTGTTGATTTATCGATGTAAATATCTGAAAACTCTCCTGTTTTTCTCTCTCCATAGAGAAAAGCTGAAAGATTTTCACCATCTAATGAAAGTTGGTTTTTTTCTAAACGGTCGGCTGTGATTAGAAGGAGGCGATCGTTACTTTGCTTCACTGCGGTGATCACCTTTTCTGCAAACTCGGCCGGATCTGCTTCGCCCAACGGGACAACTTCGATACCTGCAGAAAGAAGGAGTTCTTTTTGCTTTAAAAGAGCCAAGGGATTGATCCCTTTCCACTCTTTTTGCAGCTCTCGCGCTTTATGTTTTGCAAAAGGGGCAATGTCAGAGATTAAAAGCCCGTTAAAAACAGCGAAAAAGAGGGCGCCAAAAAGAAGGGGGGAAAGAAGGGTTCGAAAGGAGAGGGAGGAGGCCCGTAAAGAGGTGACTCCGCCTGACCTTGAAAACTCTTGAAAAAGGAAAAAAGAGGCAAGAGCCGTTCCAATGGGGAAGACAACCGGCAAAATGAGGGGAATTTGACAGGCCGTATAGGCAACAAGAGACCAACCGACACCACCCAAAGCGGCAAAACGGGCTATTTCAAAAAACTTTGTTGACAACAACAGGCCAAGAAGTGCTCCCGTAGAGAGGAAAACAAGGCTGATATAGCGACCTAAAAGGAGCCGATGGAGGACTGGCAACATGAGTAAAATTATAACTTCTTCACTCAGTTGAATCTACCTTAAATTTTAATTATCAAACTTTTTCAAAAATTAATAATTACATCGTTGACAATGGGGGTAGATAGGAATGTGACTAGGAGTCAAGAGTATGGAAGACAAAGAATCTGGGATATCGATTTTGGAAGCCGTTGAAACTCTCGCTTCTATCGCAGAGTTGTCCGATGATGAGAATCAAAAGTTAAAAAATTGCTTACTTCTTGAGGGTAAAAGACTTGGGGGAAGGAAGATCGATTGGCTCCGTCCAAAGGGCGGTCTTACCCATGTCGCCCTTCTGAAAAAAAGCTTGGCTACTGTCCATAAATACTTCCGCAGTCTATGGAGGGAAAAAGACCCCACAAATCTTCCAAGAGACGTACGAGAAGGGGTACGCACTATTTGGGTATTAGTGGGGCAAGCCCTAGATAAAGCCTCAGGGTCTTCTGATCTGTTTAGGGAAGCAGGGGTTTTGCCTAGAGATCTTCCTGAATATCAAGAACTTTATTCGTTCTATACACGCAAAATTGACCCAAAAATTGATGAGGGGAATTTGGGCCGTTGGGTTTTAGGTCTTGGTCAATTGCCCTTTATTGCTGAAGGTGGAGCAGAAACATCACTAAAAAGAAGAGTCAGCCTTTCTCCTCAACATCTAATTGTTGACTTAGAATCTTTAAAATCTGACCAAGATTATGAGCTTTTATTCATCAGAAAAAGTGACGGAACAAGGTTTTATAACCCACGATTGATCCGAAATCTGAAATTGATCAGTGATATGGGGTTTGAGAAAACACAAGAGGTGTTACCTGTTTACTCGCCATGGCGATGGATAGACCGTCAATCTGAGGCAGCATCTAAGTTAATTTTAGAACATGCCAACAGAATCATTGAACCTTTCTTAAAAGAGAGGGGTAAGTTCAAAGAACGGGATCTGTCTCGTCAATTGACTTATGGCATTGTCGCGCTCCTTTTAGCTACCCACCCTAAATATTTATCAGACAATGACCCCGCTAAGTCGACCTCTGCCTTTTTTAGGGATGTTTTATCGTTTTTAGATGACGCTATTACTTCAGCCGATTTTCGTCGAGTTGCTAGTACAGGCGAAGGGGCCACTCAAATGAGTCGGATTTTGAAAAGTCTTCCTCAATCCCTTTCGCATGCTCTTTATACTGAAATACCAACTTTTTCTTATGAGGGGATCGTCCGGTTTTTACAAGGTGGTAATGAAGGAAGAGGAAAAACCATTGCAGACAGTTTAAAAACTGGTTATCGATGGCTTGAAGAGGGATTAAAAGGATTTTCTAATAACCCTCTAAAACGAGATTTGGAAGACCTTGAAGAGCAATGGTCTTATTTTACCCCATTTAATTGGCCTATTTTACCAGCTAAAATCGGTGAAGTGCGGATGGAAGAAAAGGTGATCACTCTTCACCGGATGCCAGCTCCTATTCGACAAGAAGTTGTGGATAAAGCGGTGCTTGATCCACTTTTTGTTGCAGCGATGACTGAAGCAAAAGCTCGAGAAGAAAAAATCCTCATATTCAACTTCCAAGAAAGATCTCACTGGAAAGAAAGAGCCCGTGCAGAATTGCTTGAAAAATTGAGCGAAAAAGAGACATGGGGCGACTTTTTACAAGTGGTTACTCTTGATCAGGCCTCTGAATTTTTCCTTCAAGAGATGCAATTTGATAAGGGGGGAACTACTGAGTCATTTATCGAATCTTATCGTCAATATCTTCTAGATGAAAAAGGGGAAAACTTTTTCCCATCAAAAGTAGAAGAGGTTCTTTTCCCTGGATTTATTGAAAAGGCCTTCCAAGAAGTCCATAAGCACTTTTTCGCTTCTCGAAACGTCTTGTCTTCTGATTTAAAACGAAGATTTATAGATATCATGAATCAGTTAATTCAACTAAAAATCATAGACACATTACAGCCTGACCGGGTGATCTTTTTAGATAAAGACGGCAACGATGCATCCTCTATTGCTTCAACCCTCTTTTACATGACACCAAAACTTTTAACACCTGCTACAGCTTCTGAAAAAGAGATTGAAATCTACGAAGCTCTTCTCCACTCATCGACTCTCCTTTACAGAGAGAGAGTTTTGCGGAAACCAAAATTTGAAAGGATGGTGGACTACATCTCTTGGATAGAAGAGCTTAAAGCAAGTGCTGGGTTTTTAACCAAAACAACACCTGTTTTAAACTCTCTTTTACCTCATGGCATTTACAAAGCCACTTATATTCCGTTTCTGACTTAATGCTTCCAGGGGGTAAGGATTTCTACGCCGGAATCAGTCACTAAAAGCTGAACTTCCCATTGAGCTGAAGGTTTGCCGTCGGCCGTACGCACTGTCCAACCATTCTTTTTATCGACAATACCTCTAGTCACCCCAACATTTAACATGGGTTCAATGGTGAAAATCATCCCAGCGACAAGGGGGATTTTCATCCGGTTTCTATGAAAAGGGACTTGTGGGTTTTCATGGAATTCAACACCAACGCCATGTCCGACAAAGTCTTCTACAACAGACAGATGGTTTCTTTCGGCAATATCTGTAATCGTATCACCAATTTCACACAAAAGGGCACCTGGTTTTACCACCTTAACGGCTGCCATTGTCGCTTCGTAGCAAACTTCAACCACCTTTTTCTTTTCTGGAGAGACATTTCCGATCATCACCATTTTACTACAGTCTCCGAAGAAACCGTTCAAAATGCAGGAGTAATCGATATTCAAAATATCCCCATTTTGAAGAGGGCGATCGTCGGGTATCCCGTGGCAGATAACTTCATTTAAAGATGTGCAGACCGCAGCAGGGTAGGGGGGAGTGCCATAACCCACCGTGGCTGAAATAGCCCCATGTTTTTTGGTAAGTTCAAGGGCAATTGTATTGAGGGCGGCGGTTGTGACTCCTTCTTTTGCAGCATCACAAAGCTCATCCAAAATTTTTGCCGCTAAGTGGCCAGCCTTCCGAATCTGGGCAATTTCATGGGTATCTTTGATGTAAATCTTGTAGGTATCCCAATATTTTTTTCGAAGAGTGTCAAAAGCTGCATTGCCTGTATCTGGCCAATGGCATTTTTTCCACTTCTTTCCGCTTCCGCACCAACAGGGGTCATTTCTATCAATCATATACCCATGATATCCTCTTTACCCATGGTTCGTCCAAAACATTTTCCAAGTCCTTTTCCTCAAGAGAAGCCAGAGGTTGTGATCACCGATCAGATTTGGTTTGCTCCTGAAGTTGAAACAAATTTCACCTTCCCAGGATTTTCATCCCTTTTTGGGAGAGAAGCCCCCATCTGTCTTGAATATTGCAGTGGCAACGGCGCCTGGATTGCAGCACGTGCAGCTGAAAATACCGGTCAAAATTGGGTCGGTGTTGAGATGAAGTACAAGCGGATCCGGAAAATTTGGGCGAAAATCAAGAATTTGACCATTCCTAATCTTTTAGGGGTTTGCGCCGAGGCCGAATCTTGGACTAGGCGGTTTGTCCCAGATCATTCCATTGATAAAGTCTTCATCAATTTTCCCGATCCTTGGCCAAAAAACAAGCACTCCAAATTTCGATTGATCGATAGAGAATTTGTAGCAGAGATTGCTCGCATTTTAAAGTCAGGCGGTTTGATTACTATTGTGACCGACCATCACCCTTATAGTGAGGCTATCTTAAAGCTCTTAAGCGAAACAGGCGATTTTATCCCTCAGTTACCAGCTCCTTATCATGCTCCTTTAAGTGATGACTACGGCTCTTCTTATTTTGAAGAGTTATGGAGAGAACAGGGACTTGATATCCGTTTTATCCCCTTTGCAAGAAAATGAGTGTAAAAGTAGATCTATCTCCAACCGCCTCTTTGACCTTTGAAAAAGAAAAAGAAGAGGTACAGGCGCTTTTACTGGCTAGAAAAAGCATTGTATTCCAGATCGATTGGGGAAAAGACCCTTTTGACCGTCCTCAAGAGCCTTATCGACTTGCATTTGAGCAGTTTAAAAAAGAGCTAATGAACAGTGCAGTCAAAGGAGTCAACCTATTCCTTCTCAATCAATCTTTTTTTGAAAATCCTCTTGAAGATAAAGAAAAACCCTTTTTTGAAGAGGATGGATACACAAGAGTCGATCTTTTCAGAAGAGATCGCTTGAGTTCTTTTTTGGAAAATTTTGATTTTGAAAATGTTCCTGCGTTCTTAAATGTAGATGGACCCAAATGGTGGTTACATCCCACAAAATTTCCGTGGTTAAAAAGAGAGTCAAGTTTTGAAAAAGAGGGGCTATTGCTTCCAAATATTGAGACAGATGAGATTTTGACAAAATTCCAAAGTGTTAATAACCAAGAAAACTATCGCCTACTCACCGAAGAGACACTGGCTCTTGAATGGGAAGGATTAGAGACATTGCGGTATATTCCTCAAGGAGTTACCAAAATGGGGATGCGTGTATTGCGTGGCTTTGAAGCAGCTGGTGGCATTCTTCACGAGATTGATTGAACCAGAATTGTTGCTAGCTTAAGATGCCAAATATATGGACACATGGACTAAAACACTGCCCGATTATCCTTCCTATCAGAAGTTGAAGGAGTTGGCGAAAAAACCTTTTGATTTGACGACGCTCTCAGAGCATCCAGAAAGGATTGATCAATTTTCCTTTGATGCTGAAGGGTGGAGTCTCCTTTTTGGAACTCAAAGAGTCACTGAAGAGGTGATGACAGCCCTTTATTCTCTTGCGAATGAAGCCGAAGTGCTTGACAAAATGAAAGCTATGCAAGGCGGAGAGATTGTCAATAATACTGAAAAACGGGCGGTCCTCCATACAGCCATGCGTGCCCTCTCATCCGATACCAAAGAAGCAAAGCTTGGACAGGAAGAGATTGAGAAAATCAAAAAGTTTGTTTCTGAAGTTTCTGATTTTAAAAATATTGTCACAGTGGCCATCGGAGGGTCTGATCTAGGACCACGTGCTCTTTATTACGCGCTTGCTTACTTGAGCCAACCCGGAAAAGAGGCCCATTTCATCTCCAATGTGGATCCAGACGATGCTGTCGGTGTTCTTCGCAATTTAGATCTATCCAAAACCATTGTCTCTGTCGTTTCTAAATCGGGCTCTACTTTAGAGACCCTGACAAATGAAACGATTGTCCGTAAAATTTTTGAAGAGAAAGGGTTAGATCCCAAAAATCATATTGTCGCTATTACTCAGAAGGGAAGTCCCATGGACGATCCTTCTCAATATCGAGCCTGTTTTTATCTTTACGACTTCATTGGTGGTCGCTATTCAGCAACAGCAGCCCCTGGAGGACTTTTACTTGCATTTACCATTGGCTTTGACAACTACATTGAGATGTTGAAAGGGGCCGAAGCGATGGATAAACATGCAAGAAGTGCTCCTCCAGAAAAAAATTTACCACTCACATTAGCTTTATTAGGCATCTGGAATAGAAATTTTCTCCATTTGCCAACTGTGGCAATGATCCCTTATTCAGAAGCTCTGGTTAGATTACCAGCCCATATTCAGCAGTTGGATATGGAATCCAATGGAAAACATATCGCAAGAAATGGGGAGCGGGTCAATTTTGAAACAGGCCCTATCATTTGGGGAGAACCTGGAACCAATGCTCAACACTCATTTTTCCAGCTGATTCACCAAGGAACAAGCATCATTCCTTTAGAATTTGTTGCTTTCCGCCAGTCGCAATACCACAAAGACTATGTCGTTCAAGGGACAACTTCTGAAGATAAGCTCTTTGCCAACGTTTTAGCCCAATCTGTAGCCTTAGCGACCGGAGAAAAAAGCAGCGATTTAAACAAAGAGTGTCAAGGAAACAGACCTTCTAGTCTTCTTGTAAATGAAAAATTAGATCCAAGAACAATGGGAAGTCTTTTTGCCCTCTATGAACATAAGGTCGATTTTCAAGGTTTTATCTGGGGCATCAATTCGTTTGATCAATGGGGTGTGCAATTGGGTAAAACTTTGGCAACCCGTTTTCTAGAGAGGATGCAAGGAAAAGGAGCACCATTTGCTTTAGCAGACACGTTATTGAAGAGGACAAAATGGCCCTTGTAAAACGTCGTAAACTTCCTCCTCCACGTCAAGCTTGTAAAGAGTGTAAAACAGCTTTTAAGCCAGGTGATTGTTACCATACTACATTGAAAGAAGAAGAGAAAATTTGGTCCCGCGAAGATCGATGTTCAGTTTGTTTTAAGCCAACCGACGCTATCTCTTGGAAAGGAAAAATACGTGAAACTGAAGAGCAAGAGCTCTCTTGTTCAAATGAAAAAATTCTAGAAGAACTTTTGGTAGCAGAGGATCCCTTATGGATCACTTTTCTTGCAGAAGTTTTGCTTAGAAAAGGGATTTTGCGCTGGAGAGGCACTAAATTCATTGAAGTGGTTCAAACTGCCGAACTCATCGAACTAGAACGGCAGACCCTTCCATTAAAAGAATTGCCAGATTTTCACTTCAGATTAGAAAAACTCATTGAACGAGCTTGAGCTTTTTAGACTCTATTTAACAACTGAAAGGGGCCTTTCTGTAAAAACTGTGGAGGCCTACTTCAGTGATATCGAAAAACTTTCCCTCTTTTTTCAAGGAAAGCCTGTAACTTCTCTTATAGAAGAAGACTTAATGAGCTTTTTTTCTCATGAGAGAAAAATTTCTGCGACTAGCACACTTCGCCGAAGATTCATGGCGATCAAAGTCTTTTATAAATTTCTCCAAAAAGAGGGGTTTGTAAAAAGAAATCTTTTTAAATTCATGAATTCTCCTAAAATGTGGCAAAAAGTTCCTAAAGCTTTGCAGGAAAAAGAGATCGAAAGCCTCTTATCTCAGCCTGATAACAGCATTATGGGTTTACGGGATCGCGCCATATTAGAGCTTTTATATGGTGCTGGCTTAAGAGTTAGCGAGCTAGTAGGTTTAACACTCTATTCTGTAGATGAGTCTGGTATCCGAGTCATGGGAAAGGGGTCAAAAGAGCGGGTAGTGCCTATTGGGGAAAAAGCACTGAAGGCCTTAGATCTTTATCTTGCAACCCGTGAAGGAGGAGAGCAGGAAGGAAGAGAAAGGGAACAGCCTCTTTTTTTGAATAAGAAAGGAAAAGCCATTGATCGGGTAGGAATCTGGGATATCGTGAAAAAATACTCTGAGATGGCGAAATTATCAGGGGACATTTCCCCTCATACGTTACGACACTCCTATGCGACCCATCTTTTAGGGCGAGGGGCCGATATTCGGGTCATTCAAGAACTTTTAGGGCATCAAGTGATCTCATCTACAGAGAGATATACTCAAGTCTCTACGCGTCAGTTAAAAGAAAAATTTAATAAGGCACACCCGGCAATGCAGGGGGTAAATGACCACGATTTGCCTGATGACTGAGATAACTTCCCACCTTTGCTGCGATTAGAAAAGAGGTGAAATGGAGAGCATGGGGAAGACTTGCTCCTATAAACCAGATATGTGCCAAAATTAGCCCTGGATTTGCAAAGGCTATTCCACCAAATTTTTTAAAAAAAATTTCGGTCTGCCCTTCAAATAGGTGACCTAAACAGAAACCTACTATGGGAAAAAGGGCATGACTTTGCAGAAGCCAGATAGCAGCTCCCCCTAAAATAATCGGAGTGGTCGAAAAGTTAGAAAGAGGGGCCTTTCTTTCGTTGTTTGCCCCCATCTTATTGTATGTTAATGAACTCGAACTTCCAATTTTGGCAGCTAAAATAAAAGTTGCAGTATGAATAAGGTAGGGGTCGGATGCTTTTCCGAGACACAGCCGCATAGTACAGATAAAGAGTAAAGCCGATAAAGCAACTCTTTGAATTTTTTCAAATTTTTCTTGTACTGCCTTATCAAGGACAATTCCTGTAAAATAGCCGGTAATGAATAAAAACGGGTGACCTTTAAGTTTTAATAGAGCATTTGCGCCAAGAAACATCGATGTGTTCTGAAAGAGCTGTGAGACCTTTCCTCTAAGTCCTTCACACGATGGTAATGCTTGGTAGGCACTATTTGCAGCGCTATAGGCAGCATTTGCAGCAGAACAAGCTGCACCATATGCAGTGTAAACAAAAGTTCTAGCAAGACTTAAGGCCATCAGTTATTAGTCTCCTATAACAGCTTTAAACAAGAGTATAACCTTATCTGAAGTTTTTATGCCTCATGACGATTTAGAAAGCCTCAATTTTAGTGAGAAACTTGAAAAATGTTTCAAGAACAAAGAAAAGCTCCGTAGGGATATCCAAGGAGGGAAAAGTGCTCAATCACTTCTTGGTGTTTCAGATAAAGAGATGCACGCTCTTTATCAAGCTGCCCGCGCGCTACTAGAAGGGGGTAAATTTGAAGCAGCTGCCAATGCGTTTTTATTTTTAGCTACCCTCAATCCTAAGGAGGGAGATTACTGGTTTGGACTCGGTTCTGCATTGGTTAAGCAAGGAGACTTAGAAGGAGCGCGCGATGCTCTTGAATTAAGTACTCTTTGTGGAGGCGAAAATCCGCTTCCTTACTTTCAATTGGCCAAAATTTTGTTTGGCTTGGGTGAAAGAGAAGCAACTCTTGAAGCTTTAGATTGGACGCTTGAGATGTCTAGCCACGACGAAAAATATAGCGCAATTAGAGAAGAGGCAGAAGCGGCTAAAAAGTTGTTAAAAAAACCGAAAAAACGGCCGCCAAGTAATAAAGGCAAACACACATAAAAAAAGTGAGGCCATTCAATGACCTCACTATCTCTACAGAGAAGTTTAACTCAGGATGCCGATTAGGCTAGGCTAACTTCTGCAGCCTCTGGACCTTTACGTCCGTCTCTTTCAACATAGGTCACTTTTTGACCTTCGCTTAAAGTTTTGACATTCCCTTCGATATTGCTAACGTGAACGAAAAGTTCTTTGCTGCCATCGTCTGGTGTGATGAAGCCAAACCCTTTTTGTGTATTGAAAAATTTGATTTTTCCTGATGATTTTTGTGACATTGTGTTCTCTGTTTTTTTAATTAACTTTTTAACTTCTGAAAGTTTTCGGAAGTTATGGGTGAGTATGAAGTAAAACCTTAATTACATCCATCTCTTTCCCTCATCGTAAACATAGGAGGCAAAAACTTGCAATATCGTAAAGAGGGGGAGAGGACGAAGATAAGGACGAGGACACTGAGGACACCGAAGACGATGAAGACCTTAAAGACCTAAAAATTACCGTTTTGTCCTCGTCCTCCTGAAAAAGAGACTCTTAAATGGATTTATGTCCCCGATATGCGCCAAGTCCGCCGGTAGCAATACAAGCAATGCCAAAACGGGAAACCCTGCATTTCAGATTAATTGATAGTGTTATAGCGACTGCTGTTGCCAATATGTTAACGGATTCTGTTTGAACTTTATGTAGAATAGGAGAAGCGACAGCATGAACTGGGTAGCCATCAATCCATACCTCTCTTGGTTTTGAAGGATTGTTCCCAACATAGAGTCCCAAGATGCCTGTTTTATTTAAGAGAGATAGGTTTTGGGCAAGAGAATCTTGCCCAAAAGAAAGATTTTTATCTTTGATTTGTCGATGGACGAATCAGGTGATCTAAAGAAAACTTGCCTGCTCCGAAAGCAAGAACGATAAGGCTTGCAAAAAGGAAGAGGAAAGGAGATTTGCTAATAAATGTGCTCCAGCTTTGAATAGCATCTGGATAGGCAAAAAAGTAAGCTCCTAACATTGTGCAAACAAGAAGGAATGCACTTAGACGTGAAAGAAGGCCTAAGAATAAAAATGCCCCTCCAATCACCTCGACTAATGCGACAACAAGAGCTGCAACATCGGGCTGTGGAATATTAATCGAGGCAAACTGTGCAGCTGTACCACTTAAATCGTTAAGTTTTGGCCATCCAGCAAAAATAAATTGGATACCCCAAATCATCCGAATAAGGAGGAGAAGAATAGACTGTAAACCAGTCGTCCAACTAAAAAGCCAATCGTAAAACCGTTCCAATAATCTCATTTTCAATCTCCGTAAGTTGTGATGGCGTAGGCCCTTTTTTGTAGAGCCTACGCTTTTTAAGTTAGCTTGAGCAGACTAGGCAGCCATCTTTGTTCTCTAAGTTACACACAAGCGCCTCAGGAGGTGCCACCACGGAAGGTTTTGTCTTCATGGTGTACTTACTGTCGACGGTGAACTTGATCGCATCAGCGGCCGATTTTGTCCGGAGATAATACATACCTGTTTTCAACCCTTTTTTCCACGCATAAAAGTGCATAGAGGTGAGTTTTGCAAAGTTTGGACTTTCTACGAACAGGTTCAGAGATTGCGATTGGCAGATATAAGCACCTCGATCTGCTGCCATATCGATGATCGTCTTTTGTTTGATCTCCCACACTGTTTTGTAGAGGAGTTTCAAATCATCAGGGATCTCTTCAATGGTTTGTACTGAACCGTTTGATGCAATCAGTTTGTTCTTGATATCTTCGCTCCAGATGCCTCTATCGACCAAGTCTTTCAAGAGGTAACGGTTAACGACGACAAAGTCACCTGTCAACACTCTTCTGGAATAGATGTTAGAGGTAAATGGCTCAAAACACTCGTTATAGCCCAAAATCTGAGAAGTACTTGCTGTTGGCATTGGGGCCAATAAAAGAGAATTTCTCACTCCAGTTTTTTCTACTTTTTTGCGCAATGTTGCCCAATCCCAACGGTTTGAAGGGGTAACGCCCCACATATCGAATTGGAACTTCCCTTTCGAAAGAGGGGAGCCTGGGAAAGTTTCATAATGCCCATCTACTTCTGCAATTTCTGCTGAAGCTTCTACTGCACCAAAGTAAAGTGTCTCAAAAATGTCTTCATTTAGTTTTCTTGCCTCTTCAGATTCAAACGGAAGGCGCAATAAAACAAAGGTGTCAGCAAGTCCTTGGATACCGATTCCGATTGGGCGGTGACGTTTGTTCGAACGCTCTGTCTCTGGAACTGGGTAGAAGTTTCCATCAATGATCCGGTTCAGGTTTTTAGTTACAACCTTGACCACATCTTTTAATTTTTGATGGTTAAACTTTCCTTTTTCAACGAAACGTGGCAAAGCAATCGAAGCTAAGTTGCAAACAGCGATTTCATCTTTGGCTGTGTATTCGATGATCTCTGTGCAAAGGTTGCTAGAACGGATAGTCCCTAAGTTTTGTTGGTTTGACTTAGAGTTGGCAGCATCTTTGAAGAGGAGGTAAGGGTTACCTGTCTCAATTTGAGCTTCCAGTATTTTAAACCAAAGTTCTTGGGCAGGGATCGTTTTTTTAGCACGGCCCTCTTTTTCGTATTGCAAATAGAGCTTCCGGAACTCATCGCCCCAGCAATCGTAAAGACCAGGAGCCTCATTTGGACAGAAAAGAGACCAGCTTTCATTGGCTTCAACCCGTTCCATGAAAAGATCTGTGATCCAAAGCGCCAAGAAAAGATCGCGTGCACGAACTTCTTCTTTACCAGTGTTTTTTCTTAAGTCTAAGAAGTCGAAAATGTCAGCGTGCCAAGGTTCTAGATAGATAGCAAAAGAGCCTTTCCGCTTGCCACCGCCTTGGTCAACATAACGAGCTGTATCGTTGAAGACGCGGAGCATAGGGATAATGCCGTTTGAAGTGCCGTTAGTCCCTCGGATATAGGAGCCAGTTGCCCGAACGTTAGAGATGCTAAGACCAATACCGCCAGCTGCCTGAGAAATTTTGGCACATTGTTTCAATGTCTCGTAAATACCATCGATGCTGTCATCTTGCATCTGTAGCAAAAAGCAAGAAGACATTTGTGGCTTTGGAGTACCAGAATTGAAAAGAGTTGGTGTTGCATGAGTAAACCACTTTTCGCTCATCAAGTGGTAAGTCTCAATAGCTTTTTCGATATTTTCTTTATGGATACCGATTGCTACCCGCATCAACATGTGTTGAGGACGTTCTTTTACCTCTCCATTGATCCGGAGGAGGTAAGAGCGCTCAAGTGTTTTGAATCCAAAATAGTCGTAAGAGAAGTCTCTGTCATAAATGATGGTTGAATTGAGGAGATCTTTGTTGTTTTGGATCACTTCATAGACATCATCAGCAATCAGAGGAGCAGCCTCTTTTGTCTTTGGATTGATATATCTGTAAAGATCTTCAATCGTTTCAGAAAACGATTTTTTTGTATTTTTTTGCAGGTTGGAGATAGCAATACGGGCAGCCAAAATTGCGTAGTCTGGATGCGTCGTTGTCATCGAAGCTGCAATTTCTGCTGCAAGGTTGTCCAGTTCAGAAGTTGTGATCCCTTCGTAAAGACCCTCAATCACTTTTTTAGCGACATGGAAAGTATCTACATGGTCATCAAGACCATAGCTTAACTTCTGGATGCGGGCAGTGATTTTATCAAATTTGACAGCTTCGTGGCGGCCGTCTCTTTTTACAACATACATCTAAAAGTCCTCGATTAGAGAAAATACGTTTTCCTCTTTTGACGCCATTACGGATGATTTTTGGTATTCAGATACTCTTCTTTCAAAAAAGTTGGTTTTTCCTTGCAGTGAGATCAGCTCCATGAAGTCGAATGGGTTAGCAGCTCCGAAAAGTTTTGGGCAATGGAGCGCTTGGAGCAATCTGTCTGCAACAAACTCGATGTATTGGCACATCAAGTCGGCATTCATCCCGATCAAGCGGACAGGTAAAGCGTCGCGAACAAATTCTTTTTCAATTTCAACAGCAGAAGCAATAATTTCAGAAACTTGAGACTTATCAAGTTGATTTTCTAGTTGGTTGTAAAGGAGGCATGCAAAATCGCAGTGAAGTCCTTCATCTCTAGAAATCAATTCGTTAGCAAAACAAAGACCTGGCATAAGACCCCGTTTCTTGAGCCAGAAAATGGAGCAGAAACTGCCAGAAAAGAAAATACCTTCAACGGCAGCAAAGGCGATAAGACGTTCTGCAAAAGAACCTTGAGAAATCCAACGAAGAGCCCAGTTTCCTTTTTTGCTAACACAAGGAACATTCTCTAAAGCATTAAAAAGATAATCTTTTTCTTTTGAATCTTTGATGTAGGTGTCGATCAAAAGTGAATAAGCTTCTGAGTGGATGTTTTCAATCATGATCTGGAAGCCGTAGAAGCATCTTGCTTCTGGGTACTGAACCTCTCTCATGAAGTTAACCGCAAGATTTTCATTCACAATTCCATCGCTTGCAGCAAAAAAGGCAAGAACGTGTTTGATGAAATAGCGTTCGTCATCGTTTAGCTTTTCTTTCCAATCACGCAAGTCGGACGATAAGTCGATCTCTTCGGCTGTCCAAAAGCTAGCTTCAGCTTTTTTGTACATTTCCCATATTTCTTGATGGCGGATAGGGAACAAGACAAATCTATCCTTGTTCTCTTCTAAGATTGGTTCGTTACGAGTCATATACATACCTGATTTTGAGTTGCTAGCGCGGAAAACTTTGCGGGTTTCGGCTTTTATTCGCAATGTTCTAGAAAACACCGATTCATAACCCGTTTCCACCAAAAAGTGCAATTGCCATTCATTTTTGTTAAAATCTCCAGGTATGAAAATCACTGATGATCCCCTGGAGGCCGCCGCTTTTTTAAAGCGGGGTAAAATTGTTATTTTCCCGACAGAGACTGTTTTCGGTATCGGGGCCGATGCGACAAATCTTGCCGCATGTCGCCAAATTTATGCCATCAAAGGAAGGCCTTCTGATAATCCGTTGATCCTTCATACAGGTTCGGCAAGTCAGCTCATGGAATTTGGAGAGATCGATGCATCTGTTTTGCAAATGTTTTCTCCGTTTATCCCCGGCCCTCTCACTTTGATTCTCAAAAAAAGACGACCCGATCTTTTTTCGGCCGATCTTTCAACTGTAGGACTTAGAATTCCTGCTCATGAAACGACACTGAAGATGCTGCAAGCTTTACCATTTCCAGTTGCTGCTCCTTCGGCCAATTTATCGGGAAAACCTTCATTGACCCGGATCGAAGATGTGATCGAGACTTTTTCAGGAAAAGCAGATCTTTTGTTGCGTGGAGAGGAACCTGTTCATGGCATCGAATCGACTGTTTTAGATTTATCAAAGCAGCCTCCTCTCTACCTTCGCCCGGGAGTTGTTAGTTTCGAAGAGTTAAAGCTTTTGCTTCCAGATCTTGATCGTTGGTCTGGAGGAGACAAGCCCCCATCCCCAGGGATGAAATATCGTCACTATGCCCCGACTGGCAAAGTTGAAATATATCATAACATATTGGAAATAAAGACCATAGATCTGTTTGCGGAGATTGGGTTTGAAGTCACAGGAAAAGGAGCTTTAAGCCGAAAAGTTTTTTCAAATACAGAATATGCACGGGAACTGTATGCATTTTTTACCCTTTCGGATAGAAAGGGGATTAAGAGTGTCTATTGTCAATTTCCCCATGCGGGTGTTTTACAAGAGGCTCTACTGGAACGACTTTTGAAAGCATCACAGGGGTAACAGAACATACATGCGATTTTTTATTATCGTTGATCAATTGTCTGATTGGAATATCAACCTGCAAGGAATTGAGGTGATCACTGCCAAAGATTACCTGATCAACAAAGAAATCGCTCAAGTTCGCCATGCAAGAGTTTTCAATTGTTGCCGCTCTTTTCGCTATCAATCCTTTGGCTATTACGTGTCTCTTTTAGCAGAGGCGCGTGGCCATAAGCCAATGCCCACAGTTCAGACGATTAGCGATTTAAAGTCTCCGGCTATGACCCGTTTTGTCTCTGATGAGCTAGAAGAGATGATCCAGCAGAGTTTAAAGCACTTAAAGTCTGAAAAATTTACTTTGTCCATCTATTTTGGAAAGAATGTAAATCACACTTACGACAGATTATCTAGCCATCTTTTCAGCCAATTTCCAGCTCCTTTAATGCAGGCCCATTTTCAAAATTTAAAAGGAAAATGGGTTCTTCATAATATTCACACATTGATTCCGACAGAAATCCCAGTCGAACATACCTCTTTTTTTAGAGAAGTAGCCACAGAATACCTTGCAGGGAAACGGGTTTCGATTAAAAAACGGACCAATCAACGATATGATTTGGCTATCTTGGTCAATCCTCAAGAAAAGACCCCTCCCTCTGATAAAAAAGCGCTGAGTAAGTTTCAAAAGGCGGCTGAAAAAGTAGGGTTTGAGGTCGAATTCATCACAAAAGAAGATTACAACCGCATTGCCGAATTCGATGCCCTTTTTTTACGTGAGACAACGAGCGTTAACCACCACACCTATCGTTTTGCAAGACGGGCCTATGCAGAAGGGCTTGTCGTCATTGATGACCCCGACTCAATTTTGAAATGCACGAACAAAGTTTATCTTTCAGAGGTGCTGGATCGCTATAAAATACCTACTCCAAAAACAGTGATTTTGCAGAAAGATAATATGCATGAACTGATAGAGCAGCTTGGGTTTCCTTGTGTCTTGAAACAGCCTGACAGCTCTTTTTCAAATGGGGTAACCAAAGTCGACAATTTAGAGCATCTTCACTCTGTTCTTCCTGATTTGTTAGATAAATCTGACCTTTTGATTGCTCAAGAGTTTATTCCGACCCCATTTGATTGGCGGATTACCCTTTTTGATGGGCAACCTCTTTTTGCCTGTAAATATTTCATGGCCCGTCGCCATTGGCAAATTTATGAAACATTAGATTCAGGAAAAGTCCTTGCTGGAAAGCATGAGACTGTCCCTGTAGGGAATGCCCCCAAAAAAGTCTTGTCGGTTGCTCAAAAAGCTGCAGCAGCTATTGGGAATGGTTTTTACGGGGTTGACATCAAAGAATTTGAAGATCAGTGTTACGTCATTGAAGTCAATGACAACCCAAGCGTCGAGTCAGGTTGCGAAGATGAAATATTACATGATGAACTTTACGAAAAAATCATGTGGACCATCATGCGCAGAGTTGAATCGATGAAGTCGTGGAATGGGAAATAACGATAAAAAAGTGATGTAACATGGACGTCCCAAAATTCTACCCGCTGTTTAGCCGTTACGGCGTTGAGCTTGAATACATGATTGTTTCGCTCGATTCTTACAGCGTTTTACCCATTGCAGATCGGTTAATTGAGGCAGAATGTGGATCGCCAGAGCCAGGAATTCGTCGTGGGGAGATGGCCTGGGATAATGAATTGACGCTTCATCTCATTGAGTTTAAAACAGCAGAGCCTCCAAAAACGCTTGAGGGGATTGATCAACAGATTGCAATTCAGATCAAAGATGCCAATGCAATTTTGGCCAAAAAAGGGGCTGTTTTAATGCCAACAGGCATGCATCCGTGGATGATCCCTAAAATAGAAACTCTCCTTTGGCCACATGAAGGGAAAGAAATTTACAAGACCTTTCACAAGCTATTTGATTGCAAAAGGCATGGTTGGGCCAATTTACAAAGCGTTCACCTCAACCTCCCTTTTAAAGATGATGAGGAATTTAAAAGATTACACGCTGCAATCCGTGTACTTTTGCCTATCATTCCAGCTATGTCTGCTAGTACTCCCTTTGTAGAAGGGAAAAAAAGTGGGTTTTTAGATTATCGGATGGAGGTTTACAGGACCAATGCGACTCGTATCCCAAGAATTACAGGCTTAGTCATTCCCGAAGTAGCTGTCTCCAAAGCCGATTACCAAGAAAAGATTCTCAAACCAATCTATCAAGATATAGCGCCGATCGATCCTAAAAAAGTGCTGCAAGAAGAGTGGCTGAATGCAAGAGGCTGCATTGCCCGTTTTGAACGAAATACAATTGAAATTCGAGTGATCGATACGCAAGAGCATCCCACGGCCGATCTTGCTATCTTGCAGTCGATTGTCCATGTCTTGAAAAAACTTTCAGCTGAAGGACGTGCAGATGAGCTTAATGCTATTTCTACAGAAGATCTCTACAAAATCTTTTGTGATGTGATTGCAAAAGGGGAGGAGACAGTGATCTCTTTTGCTCCGTTTTTGAAAATATTCGGAGAGACAAAACCTTTAAAAGCAAAAGAGCTCTGGAAAAAACAATTAGCCGATCAAAAGCTGTTGCCTCAATATCAGGCCCGTTTGGATCACATTTTTAAAGAAGGGACGTTGGCTACCCGACTGCTTCGTCGTTTTGATGAAGGGGAAAAGCTAGAGAAAATCTACCGTGAATTGACAGGGAATTTATCGAATGGACATCCGTTCGTTTGAAGTTTTAGTCACCTGCGAACATGCTACAAATCATGTTCCAAAACGGTATGAAAAGCTTTTTGATCCAAAACTTTTAGAGACCCATCGAGGATGGGATCCTGGAGCGCTCGATCTTGCCAAAGCTATGGCCAAGGCTTTAAAAGCCCCTTTGATTGTTGGAGAGGTCTCTCGGTTACTTGTAGAATTGAATCGGACAGTCAAAATTTTCTCCTCTTTTGTTCCGGAATCGGAACATGAAGAACTTTTAGAAAGATATTATCGGCCTTACTGGAAAAAGGTCTTTGATATTTTAAAAGGAAAAAAAAACATCCTCCATCTCTCGATCCACTCCTTCACTCCCGTTTATGAAGGTAGAGTAAGAAAAGCAGATATTGGCATTTTGTATGACCCCCACAGAAAGCAGGAGTGGGATTTTGCAAATCATTGGAAAGTAAGCCTAAAAAGAGAATTTCCTAAATGGGTAGTTGGGAAAAATACTCCCTATAAAGGGACAAGCGATGCGTTAGTCACCGCTTTAAGGCCTAAATTTGGAGATAACTATATCGGCATAGAATTGGAAATGAATCAAAAACATGTCCCATTCGACCCTCGAGCTGTGATTGCTTCTCTTCTCTAAATGTGTTACGGAAGTAATTGATGGTCAAAAAGAATAAGATCCAAGATTTTGCTAGAAATTTAGGGGGAGGACACTGGGTAAACAAAGATGTCCCGCCTCATAAGCTGTCCGTTGACATGCTGTTGCAGCCAAATGCAACCACCTGTGGCCCTACTTGTCTGCATGCCGTTTATCGTTATTTTGGCGATCCTATCATTTTAGAGCAGGTGATCGATGAAACCATCTCCTTTGATGAGGGGGGAACGGTAGCTGCTTGGCTTGGTTGTCATGCCATCAAAAGAGGGTATGATGCTGTGATCTATACCTACGACTTGAATACCTTCGATCCGACTTGGTTTACCAAAGAGGGAGATGTCAAAGAAGATATCATCGAAAAGTTGAAGCTGCAGCTGGAATATAAAAAAGATCCAAAGCTTAAAAAAGTGACGCAAGCTTATACACAATTTCTTAAGTTGGGCGGCCAATTGAGAATGGAAGATCTAACAAGAGATCTTTTACGAGGCTTTTTGACTAAGAATATTCCTATCATCACAGGTTTAAACTCCAATTTCTTGTACAACTCTGCAAGAGATTTGCAAGATACCAATGAGTCAGATGACATCAAAGGTGAGACTACAGGCCATTTTGTTGTGCTTCGAGGTTACAGAAGAGAAAATAAGATGGTTTATATTGCCGATCCTTACGGGACAAACCCTTACGCATCCCAGAAGTACAAGGTGCAAATTGATCGAGTCATTAACTCTATCTTACTTGGTATTTTGACCTACGATGCTAATCTTCTTGTGGTTCAGCCGAAACAGTTATCTTGATCTATTTTTCTAGAATAAAGACAAGATAAGCTACATAAAGCGTTAGAAACAGATAACCGGTCTTACGTGACATGTGATGCCCTTTTTTTAAGAGAAAAAAGACAAGAAAAGAGATTACCAATAAAAAAAGTAGGTCATAGGAACGGCTGTCTTCTGAGACTATAAACCCGCTTTTACTAGCAAGAAGCGAAACACCTAAAATAGCCAATATATTGTAGATATTGCTTCCAACAATATTGCCGACAGCTAAGTCGACCTGTTTTTTGTAGAGAGCTACAAAGCTTGCTACAATTTCTGGTATCGATGTCCCAATAGCCACAATGGTAAGACCAATGATCCTTTCGGAAATGCCAATATAATGGCCAAAGTCTACAGCTCCTTGAATTAACCATTTCGACCCGTAAATCAACATAGAAAGCCCGGCAATCATGCCAAGAATTGAGAAAAGAAACGTCTTTATGTCAAAGTTTGACCGTTCTAAAGTCGTCTCTTTTTTGACCAAAAATAATAAGAGGGTTGTGTAGATGAAAAGCAACAGAAGCAAAATCCATCCCCAATAAACGGGTATTGTTGAATAGAGCAAAAGAAGACCAAGAAGTCCTGTGGCAAATAACATAACGGGGAGGTCTAACTTCACAATTTGAGAATGAACCTTTAGGGGGCGGACTGCTGCCATCATTCCCAAAACACCCAATATATTAAAAATATTACTACCCACAATATTGCCGATACTGAGGTCGAATTCTCCTTGGTGGGCAGCAATGGCACTCACTGCAAGTTCTGGGCTGCTGGTTCCATAACCAACAATGGTAAGACCAATGACTAGAGAAGAAATGCCCAGCATTTTTGCAAAATGAGAGGCGCTACGGATAAGGCATTCTGCTCCTAAAAGAGCGATTGCAAGGCCTCCCAAGAAGAAAAAAAAGCTGTTCATACCTGCTAAATACTCCCATTTACGATATAATTTCATCTTTTAGGAGCGACCGTATGAAAAAGAAAAAGGCATTTATTGCAGGTGTTGGCGACGACCAAGGATTTGGTTGGGCGATTGCAAAATCACTTGCTGCTGAAGGCGTTGAAATTTACGTCGGCACTTGGCCACCTGTATTGAAGATTTTTACTCAAAGCCTTGAAATGGGGAAGTTCGATGAGTCGCGGAAATTACCAGATGGCTCTCTTTTAGAGATCAAAGGGGTCTATCCTCTCGATGCTGCTTTTGACAAGCCTGACAATGTGCCAGAAGAGATCAAAGAAAATAAACGTTATGCTGGCTGCGAAGGCTATACTATTTCAGAAGTTGCTGAGAAGTTGAAAAAGGATCTCGGTGAAATTGATATTTTTGTCCATTCTCTTGCAAATGGACCAGAAGCTTCAAAACCTCTTTTAGAAACGAGTAGAAATGGTTATTTAGCGGCAGTTAGTGCTTCTAGCTATTCTTTTGTCAGCCTTTTGCAACATTTAGGACCTATCATGACGAAAGGTGGTAGCGCTTTGAACTTAACTTACATTGCATCCGAAAGAGCAGTGCCAGGTTATGGTGGGGGCTTAAGTAGCGCCAAAGCAGCCTTAGAAAGTGATACGCGTACACTTGCGTTTGAAGCAGGAAGAAAGTGGATGGTCAGAGTTAACTCTATCTCTGCAGGTCCATTGAGAAGCCGTGCAGCAAGAGCAATCGGTTTTATTGATCAGATGATTGTCTATTCAAAAGACAATGCTCCTTTAGTTAAAGATCTTGAGGCTGAAGAAGTTGGAGATGCTGCTGCATTCATCCTTTCTTCAAAAGCGTCAGCAATTACTGGTGTAACCCTGTATGTTGACAATGGTCTCCATGCAATGGGCGTTGCAATCAGTTCCCCTGCCTTCCAACAAACCACCTAAGTTGTAAGACTTTCTTTATTCCCTGATCTTATCGATCAGGGAACTATCCACAAATTCAAAAAAGTCACTCTGCATTAGAAAAAGAAGAATCGCTAATAGCCGTTCTTTAAGCTTCATACCGCTTAAGATCAAAAAACATTTGGTAGCCTGAAAGGCTACTATTTAACATTCGAAAAATGACAGGATGGGCAGCGCTTATCCTGCCTATCCTGCTCATCCTGTTTTTTTCTTCTATCAGAGAAACGCTAATAAGTTAGAAAAGGAATAATAGGCAGCGCTTATCCTGCCTATCTTGTTATTTGTTTTTGAAAGACTTCACAAATTGAACCAGCGCCAAAGGCGAAAGGGGGCCCTTTGTACCGATTCAAAAAGTTGCAATACCCAAGAGGTAATAGGCTCTTGTTGATGTTGACCAAGGGCGTATTGGGCTTCTCCTTTAAGGACTTTTTCTTGAAGGGATTGCTCAAGACGATCTGGTGTGGGCAAAGCAAGACGAGAGTAGGTAGAATCTGTCCATAAAAGATACGATTTTTTCCCAAAATTCAGCCTTTTAGGAAAAGTGATGATCATTGTGTCTTCAAGTTCAATGCCTGCAGATTTTGCAACAAGTGTGGCAAAACTTGTGCATTGGGCTTTTGTCAAAGAATAAGAGTGGAAAGGGTAGGTTTTTACCGTTTTTAAAGCCGATTCAAACTGTGCTTTAGTCAGATTAAATTGAGCTGCAAAAGTAGGAGTATGTCCTCCAGATCCCTTTTCAAAAGCACCATCTTTCCGAGACGTTTGTAAATAAGCGATCGGGTTATTGGTTATCAGACCTTGCAGGACGCCTTGTGTATAGGTCGGCCCTTCTCGTTCCCCCGTTTGCCCACCAGTCACAGAACGTCCAGGACCTTTTAAAGAGATCCACGCATGTCCTACATCTCCATTTTTAGACCAATCTGAAGGGTGTTTGGCTAAACTACGGAGAAAAAGCTCTCCGTCAGAATAGTCTAGATGTCTTGCATCAACGTAGATGGTCAATGAATATTCGGAAGGAAAGGCAGGATGGAGTTTGAAAAATTTAGGATCGGGGAATGAAAGGGCTAAAAGAAATAGACCTAAGACCATCGGAAGGCTAACACCACATGATCATCTCTTCGAAGGGCCTTTAGCGTTAAGATGATCTGATCACCTTCCATTGGCTTTCCAAAATGGAGATGAAAAGAGAAGTCGCCAGTTCCTTCTACTAATTCAACAGATAAGGTCTTTGTTTCGTTCTCTTGTCTAATCTCAATAGGAGTATCAATCTTTGTATGGGTAAAAGGGCGTCCGTTGATTGTCAATTTTGTAGTGGCTCTCGGAAAACGAAACTCCGCCTCTTTCTCTTTTTCTTCAAGATAAGGTTCGCTGAGAGTCAGCCGATCGTTTTCAAATGTCCCTTTTGATGTCAAAAATGTAAATTCCATACGAGAATTATAACTTGAAAAGCGATTTAAGGGCTTTGTAAAGACCGCCTGATTCTGCTTGATCTGCTACGAGATCTGCAAATTCTAAAACCTCTTTTGGCGCATCACTCATCACAATTTTGAAATGGGCTTTTTCTAAAAGGGGGAGATCGTTGAAATCGTCTCCACAACCGATAATCCAATGGGGCTTGTTAGGTAAAAGATGTAGAAGATCGTCAAGGGCGCTTCCTTTATTGACCCCTTTAGGGGTTACTTGCGCAACAGTCATCGTTTGCTTAAGCATGTCCTTAGTCAAAGTGACGGTGTAGCCAAGCTCTATAAAAGGTTCGACAAGTTTTGCAAGTTCTTCTCTTGTCCCAAACTTTTTCAAAGAGAAAATAGATGTTGTTGCTGGAGCAAGGACAAGAGATTCATTCAATAGAATAGCTCTTGAGAGAGCATAAGATTCTTCTTCTTCCGTAAAACCTTTTGGATCGTAAAAAGAGACACCCTCTCCCATAAACAGCCATCCTTTTAAAAGGTGGGTAGGAAGTTCATCAAGATAGATCGTTTTCTCTTTTAATTTTTTACCCTGAGGCATTTGCAAAAGGGTTGTTCCATTTTGTGGTGACAGATAGTAGGGGAAAGGGATGGCCGAGAGGATATCCCTGGCTGCAACTTCACTTCTTCCCGTCGCAAAGAAAAATTGGACTCCTTGAGCGTGCAAGAAGGATAGTAGGTCTATCTCCTCCTGTAAAAACTTTGCTGGAGGGGCTAATAATGTCCGATCGATATCGGAGGCGATTAAAATTTCATTAAGTTTCAATGGGGGCCAGCTCTTCTTTGAATGCGGATAGGATATATAGGAAAAGATTCTCTATTTTCCAACTTTGATTGGTCGAATTAAAAAGGATTTTGCCTACTGCATCGCCTATCATTTTCCCATCCAAAAAGTAATTTTTTATAGAATTAGGCAATAAAAGTTCGATAAGTTTTCCAAGTTCTTGGGCCTGCTTTTGAAAAGCTTCTTCACTTGGGTTATTTTTAATTGGCTTTTCCATAAAAAACTGCCGGTTTAATACTTCTTTCATAATGGGTTGAAGCATCTGAGAGAGCCAAGAAACAGGTTTTTCATGTTCTACAATGGGAGTGAGAGCTTTTACAAGCTCTTGATTGATCATGTTCTTGTTCCAATTGGAGAAAAGAGAAATTGTATTAGATAAGACAAAGCCAACAGAAGGCCAACAAGTTGTTGTAAATTTTGAAGCGATTAGTTGCGCTATTAAAAAATAGGAATCTTTTTCAGTCTGCTCTTTTGGTTGAATTTCTGGCTCCTCTTCATGAAGGAAAGCTTTAAATGCTTCCAAATTTGAAGCATTTGAAGAAGAGCATTTTTCGAACAACGACTGTTGTACCATCAAGATATGCTCAGGGTAGAATATATTAGGAGCTAGTTGATCAGCAATCTTTTTTAAATGGTGATAAATTGCTTGAGGTTCCGCAATCTCTTGTGTGTAACTCCAAAGCTCTTGCAACAGATCATTGTCTGTTTTTGCTATTTGTAAAATACAAATCGAGAGGATGAGGGGCTTTAAGCTGTTGCTAATAGCCGGAAGCACATTTAGTAAAATACCTTGGATATGAGTGGGGTTTGACATCTGATGTAGAATGTCAGTGACAAAACGGGTCACTTTTTCCATTTCTAATTGATCTTTAGCTTTTGGCTCCAAGAGACTATCTACTCTATTTATCAAAGTTAAACCAAAAGAAACAAAACTACTTTCATCTGGAAAAAGGCCTTCGAACAGTTCTTTTAAGTCTTTAAAGTTACTTAATGCAAAAAGCTCCTCTCTCCTATTCCAGAAAAGAGTCATTACTTTTTTTTGCTCTTGGTCAGTCAGAAAAGTCTCTTTTAGCCTCTTTATCAAACTTAAAATAAGAGTCCCTGTTTTCGATCGATCTCCTAATGCTGGATGGGATTTAAAATATGTAGGGTCATCCTCAACAGCAAAAAGAGCTTCTAGGTGATGATGAATCTTTGTGACTAGGGTCTGAATGATTCTTTTAAAGAAAGATCTTTGTTGAAGATCTATCAACTTCGTAAACAAGCTAGAGATCAAAGGGGCAAAGAAAACATCGGCAATTTTTTCATATAGAGGGGGAGCTTTATAATCAGTACGGTTTAAAAGGAGGGAGACATACAAATTTGGTTCAAACAGTTTTTCTTTATGTGCTTTGAAAAGTTCCAGGGAGGATCGTGTGCGTTGGGTATTTCTTTCGCTAGGATCTAATAAATAAAGAATTAGTTGTTTTACATACTCTGCAAATTGTAAATCCTTCTTAATCCGCGAGTTAAAATTTTCCTCAGTTAGGTCTTTAAGGTGGTAGTGGTAAAGTCTTTCAAAATCATCAACTGTTTGAGTGTGAAAAGATTGCAAGATGGGTAAAAGCTGCGCTGAAAAGAGAGGATCTTGTTTCAGTCTATTAAAGCTGTTTTTAAAGAGAGGAAGAGGGGCAAATAAACGGTCAGCATACTTAGCATAAAGATCTTTTACTGAAAGAGAAGCATCTTCTAACTCTTCAGAAGCCGTTTGAAGTTGACGTAGAACAGGCAATAAATGGGTGTTGAAAGGGGAATGGGCGATGTTCTCTTCAAAAAAGGCTTTTAATGCATCCAAAGATCTTGTTTTTTGAACTTGTTTAAATGGATTTAAAGATTTGAGCCTTTCTAAAAACTCATAAAATGGAGATACCGCCCTCTCGACATCTCTCATGATAAGTCCCATGTACCGTTCAGAAGAAACTAACTCTGATAAATAGCCCATTTCAATCAGTTCGTTCAATGGAGCAGTCTGATGTTCTTCAGGAGCAAGTGATAACAAAAGAGGGTAGAGAAGATTGTGTAAATGATTTTGATGATCAGTGAGATAGGCGCTGATGGGATCAAATTTTAAAAGAGGTGTGACCTGAAAACTTTTGACATGAGATTCAAACTTTCCTGCAAGTGCTCTCATAGAAGCGCGTGCATGCAAAAAACCGTTTTCCCTTTCTAATACATCTAGAAGGCGACAGAGAAGTTTTTCGGTTCTGTCAGATCCTTGCATTGGGGCAATCTTGGAAGAAGAGCCGTTTTTTTGTGCTAAGTTAGCAGCCAAGGTTGTGCTGATAGCTTCGCGAGCTTTCTGAACTGTTGTTGTTTGGCACAGTTCTTCCATTGTTGTTTGAAGCAATAAATGATAGAGCTCTTTTTGTTGAGCAGAAGTTAAACTGCTAAATTCAAGACACTCATCATCTTCAATAGATTCAAAAATGGAGCCAGAAAATCCTTTTGTCTTGATGAGATCTATAAAAGCATCTTTATCTTTTATTAGATTCCAAAGAGTTTTTAATACAATTAATGACTTGTCATATAAAGGTTGATATCTATTTTCAAAATCTTCTTCTGATTCAAAAACCCCCTGTTTAGGTAAAACAAAGCTCACACTTGATAAAAGAGCTTTAACGATCGCTTTGATCTCTATTTGAGAGGCCTGTTTAGAAACTGATAAGACAGATTGTAATGGCAAATTACTGCCATTTAAAATCACTGGCAAAATGACACCTAGACCATCACTTAAGAGTGAAGCAAGCCGTTTGATCTCTGGATCTGTAAGAGTTGGATGACGATCGTCAAAACGAGATGCTGTCGATTCTGGTTTGGAATCGATAGCGTCTGTTGGAAAATGAGGAATAGAAATTCCGCCGTTTGCAATGATAAGGATGCTTCGATCAGAAAGTGTTGTAACAGAAGAGGGAGGAATAGGGTCTTGTGGATAGAAAAGGCCTTGAAATAACACCCGTTTCATCAAAGAGTGAATAAACGTGGTGACTCCCTCTTTTGGCAGATAAGTTGAAATGATCAATTGAAAAAAAGAGCTCTTCCATTTGCTAAACCAAGAAACAGGAGCGGCAATTCTTAAATGAACTTTTATCAAAGTAAAGATAGACTGCACTAGCTTATCTGTTTTATCAGCCAACAGCTTTTCTCTTAAGATCGTTTGTAAACGTTCTTGCACAAACTGATCTTTAAACTCTTGAAGTCCTAGCTGATCTAAGATGTTGCTGATTGTTTTTGTGTCGTTTTCTTTCAGCCATTCTTTCTTTGCGTTAAACCGAATAACAAGTTCATTAACATCAGGAAGGATGGGTAGAATCATCCCATTTTTTCCGATATTGTTTTGATTTAAGGCCTTCAGTAGAGCAATTCTTTCAGCGGTTGGCTCATGACGCTTAGTAGGGCACTCTTTAAAAGATAGTCGGATTTCAAACGGAACATGAGAAGGAGTGGCAATCTCTATATTCTTGATAGTCTGTGTGGCTATACGGAGTGTTTCTCGATAGCCTGTCCTAAATGGAACAAGATTGCTTGTGATAGCTTGGCTAAGAAAAGAGCTGACATTGGCTATCTTCAATAAAGATTTGTAAAAATAAGAATTTTTAGCCTCCTGAATTTTTGGAGGCAATGTGCCCATTTGAAAAATAATGTGTGTGGCCAGATCCGAGTAAACAGGCTGATTTTCACCAGGAAGTGCTTTTAAGTAATAGTTAAGTGCGTCTGAAAGGGTTTTTTTCTTCTCTTCAATCGACCAATGTTCGTTTTCATCTATTTCAGCAGTAAGAGTTGAAAGATCTTGTTTTATCGATTTAAAAATCTCTTCAAGAGTCTTTTTCGCTTCAAAGTTTAAAGGAGGGTCAATACCTTCCATTTGAAGAATAAGAGAGTACTGATCGGCAATTTCACCGATAAGGCTAACTTCTTCGCCAGGAATGAGGAGAGCCATTGTAATATCTGCAAGGCGCTGTTCAAAAAGCGTTTTAATAATATTGGAGTGGAGTGCCTTGATCGCTTCTGGTAATACTCCATCAACGATTCTTTTTTGCTCGATAGATTCAAAAAGAAGATCTATCACATGGTTTTTAAGGCCCCATTTAATACCGTTTGTAATTGCTACTTGGGTATAGTTTTTGATCAAGTCAATAAGGCCATCGCCGAGCAGTGCTAGCAGGGGTGCTAAATCGCTGTTGTTTTTCAGTTCTTTTACAAGTTCATCCAAAAACTTTACGTCATACCATTTTTCGATCTTAGCCCCGACGAAATTCGAAATATTTGCAGCCATTTTTTCTTTAACATGGCGTTTGTAAGCTGCTTCTCTAAAAATCGCTTCTCGCTTAGCGTCAGAAAAATGAATTAGCTCTTCAGAAGAGAGGCCCCAAGTTGAAAGGCAAAGTCTTTCAAATTCTTGTTGTTTTTCATGTGTCAGATGTTCAAAACGTTGAATTTTCCAAAGCCAATTGCCAAATTTTATTCCTGTAGGGGAGGCTGGCCTTTTTTTGCTGGGGGAAGGAGGGCAGGAAGGGGGAGGTAGCTTAATAAAAAGGATGTCAGTTCTCTCTAAAAAAGCAGCCTCTTTGTCTTTTGGCATGCGAGTTTCGAAATCTTTTCCCCAAACTTCGATTGCAATTTGTTCTGTTTCCTGAGAAAGCTGCCCATTTTGTAAGACAAGCGCCTTTAGTTCTTCCACAGCTTCTTTTTGAGTCGCATCGAAAAAGGGTTTTTCATGCTGCATCTTTTTAAGATGACGGATTCTTTCTCTGACCCAATGAGCAGGATCTTGTGCCTCTAAAGCAGCTCTTGGGACCGTCTGGCCATCAAAAGTGATGGATTTACAAAAAACTTCATTTAGATAAACCTCTTCAAGATATTTAGCTTCTTCTGTTTTTAAAAATTCATAGAGATTTTCCTGTTGTCCCCAGACTGCTTCGATAAAACTTTTTGTTTTGTCGTTTAGTTGTGGCTGTACATCTTGTTGAAGTAAGGCTTTCAGCCCATCAATAGCTTCGCGATTTTCTTCTGCTTTTTGACGAGAAGCTTCTATAGATTGGAGCTGTTCTTTTAACCAGTCGGCTCCAGTATCAAAATAGTGACTAAAGTTTTCGATCTCTTGTACTTTTACTGCAGCCCTATCCATGACTTTTTCAAAGATAGTAGAGAGAGTTTTAACGAGAGCCGCTTCTTGTTGATCAGTAGAGAGTGCTAAGTTTTTTGGTTTTTCGATGCTCTCTAAAAAATGGCCAATTTCGGCCGATTTTTTAGTCATTAAGGCTTTAAACTTTTCTGTTAAAGCTTCTTTTGCTTGTTGTATGTCAGGGAACTTTTCACGAAATTCTGAAAGCGAAACTGTTTTATTTTGCTCTAGCTCTAACTTTCCATTCTTTAAAAATGGGCAGAGATAGGCAAACATATGACTCGGCTCGTTTTCATTGAGTAAAAGCTCTGCAAAAATCTGTGGAAGATGCTCTCTTCTTAGCTTGTCATATTCGCTTTGTACAGAAGAGATCTTTTTTGCCATGTTATTTAAAGAGGCATAAAGGCGAGCCATCTCTTCATTCTGTTGAGGATTTTTAAGCAATTGATGCAAAAAATCTAAAACAGCTTCTCTTAGTTGTTTGATTTCTCCATTGTCTTTTGATAGATCGTGTGGATCTGTTTTTATTTGAACAATCCGACGCTTCATTTCTTCAGTGAAATGACTCTTATTTTTTGAAAAAGCTATCTGATTAAAAACACTTTTGATCTTTTCCAAAAGAAAAGAAAAGGGTGTTGTAATGAGAGAAGAAAAAAAAGATGTCCAAGAATGATTAGAAACAGATGGGATTGACATCCCTTAAATTTTAATGGTGTTGAATAATTTTCACCACCACCAAAAGCAGTGCAAAGGCTTTCTCTGAAGATAAGGCGGGGCTTTTTAAAAAGCCCCTGCCTTATATTCTTTCTTTATTAGCGATGGTGTCCACCACCATGTCCACCACCCCAACCATGGCCGCCATGGCCCCATCCGCCATGACCCCAACCACCATGGCCCCAGCCGCCGTGATAGCCGTGACCCCAGCCACCCCAGCCCCAGCCTCCTCCATAGCCGCCGTAGTAATAAGATGGATAGACGTCATAATAACCACCATCATAGCCACCGTCATCGTAATAATCGCCACTGTAATAGCCATCATTATAGTAAGAAGGGTAGCCTCCTACTGAAATCCCCACACCCATAGCATGAAGCTCTGAGGCAGAAACAACCAAGCCAGCCGCAATAAATAGAGATAATAATAATTTTTTCATAAACTACCTCCTTTCCTAATTTGATTGTATTGCTAATATATTTAGTTCAATTAATTTCAATTAATTGTTATAATCCAAGGGCTTATGCAACTGATTGCAGCTCTTATATTAGCTTTATCTCCTCTGCAAGAAGCAGAGGTAGCTCTACGGTCGATGCCTGAATGTAGGCCCATTATCGAGCAGGTCTCTAGACAGGGGGGATTTTCCCTTGTATCGAAGTCTTATACCCCTTTTGAAGCCCAATGGAACTCGGATACAAGAGCCGTTGAAATCGATCTAAATAAGCATAGAAATTTTGGTCATATTATTACTTCTGTCCTTTTTGAATTACATAACGCTTTAACAGACAGGGAATTACAGAGATTATATGAACTTGCTCGTAATAAGACGATTTCTAAAGACATGTATGTCAGGATGATAGAAGAAATTGAGTGGAAGAACTGGCAAGCGACCTGTAAGCTTCTAGAGCTTGGACGGGAAAGAGGAATTTTTCCAAAAGAGGCCTTTTTACCAGCATTTTCAAGCTTTTCAGAATATCTTCGCCTGCAAAATGAGGCTGGTCATAGCCAATACCATTCAGAATCTTACGATCTTTTTTGATAGCCTTCGCGAGGCATTCCATCTAATAACATGAGGACAAGGTTGATCGTTTTCCATTGTCCTTTGAACAAAAGATTAATTCTATCTTCTAATAGCTTTGTTAATAATTCTTCTGAAGGCATTAAAACCGAAGCTACTGTCGATCCCTTCATTAGCTTGAGGAGAGCTTTAGCTAATGTTTGTAATTGCTCTTTTTCTGTTGGCTCATTTGCAGCAGAAATAGGCGGTGCAGTGAGCATTTTATAGAGATTTTTTCTAGATAAGGTTTTTTCAAGTCCAGGCAAAAGCAAATCTAATAATTTATTCAACGGACTTTTATCGTCTCTGATAAAGCTAAGAGAAGATTCAATTTGGGAGTTTAAAATTCCTTCCCAGAGTGAACTTATAAAAGAAAGTTCATGCCTAGAACCTATCAATACCCCAAAAATAAGCTGATTGGCTAGATGTCCATAAGCTCTTGAGCCTTCTACCTCTTTTTGGATTACAGGAGGTGGGGTTACAGAGGGGAGGGGTCTATTTTCTTGCTCAACTGGAGCTTGAGTATTCACAATGTCTAAAATTGTCGAGACTAGGTTGTCGATCACAAGTTTTTTGACAAAAGCTGTTTGCGTGAATTGAAGGACATTTTCTACAAGGGAATCAAGAATTATTGGTTTGTATTTATTGAGATAAAAATCAAATGCCCATTCGCTTATTTTTACAAAATTGTTCTCATCTCGGATTAAAAGCTCCAACGCTTGGTCATCAACTTGTCGAGGGAGCCACTCTTGTCTTGTTTTGTATAATTCTCTAAATATTCTTTCTCTAGCTTCCTTTCCTAAAAGGAGGCCTACAAGATAATCAAGATGTTTTTCAAGTTCGTTTTTAAGATCGTTTTTAAACTCAGGGTCATTAAAGCTTTTACGCTTTATTGTGCGTAGTAATGGATGACAACCTTGTTGCTCCTGAAAGCTTTGAAATTTAAAGCCACTTTTTCTCAAAGCGGTCACATGTAAATCGAGCTGTGCAACAAAACGGTCAATAACACCTCGGATTTCTCCAACTTCATCAACAGCTTCTAACTCTTTGAGGATCACATCCAAGATAGGTTTTGCAGCTTGAGAGACGATGCGCTCTACGTCTTGATCTTGTGTATAAACAGGTAGAGGTAAGAGCTGTTCAATTAACGCTTTTTCAACTCGTTGGCTCAACTTATGAACCAATGGCTTACCAGTGTGAATGTCCACTTCTCGCTGAATGTCCACTTCTCGTTTATTTAAAGAAGCGAGAGCCATTAATTGCCCATTCACACTTTGAGAGAGAATTTCTGCTAGTACGTTTTTAATAATAGCTATTTGCTCATCTTTGCGAGACGACGAAATAGAAGCCGCAAGTCCAGCTGTTGAAGCCAAAAGAGAGACAAGCTTTTCAGAGGAGGAAGAGAGGTGGATAACCGGTTTTTCTTCAATTTGAGGTAAATCGATAAGGAGGGGAGCTCGGCTAATCACTTTTAAGTGTCGATCGCGCGTAAAATAACTCCCTATAGATCCTGCCAGCCATGAAAAAGCTTCTGCAATAAAATCGGGGAGAGTCTTTGGAGTAGAGCGCTCTTGAGAAGTAGAATAGTCTTCTCTATCAATGGGGCCAATAGGGTTACTCATTTTTTTGTCCTCCCATCAGTAAAATCGTAAAACGATGGAAATGGAGCGGGGTAGCAACTAAAGGATGATGCAATGTTTTTCTAACTAAAAATTCAATCCAGAATTCCGGTTGCAGCAAGTTGAAAGTGTGACGGGATAAGCCCTTTGAAACTCCAAGCTTTTGCCGCGTTAGCACCGTTGCAATTTTAGAAATAGCCTTTACCTGTTCTTCAATTGAACGTGGTGCGGGTTTAACAGTAGAGGAACTTGGTCTTGGAACAAGTAGCTCTTGAAAGATGGATGTCAGTGTTCTAATTAATTCTCCACCCCCTTCTCGATAAGGAGCAATTGCGCTTGTAACTGCTAAGGAGATCTTTGGGGCTAGATAGGGAGTATTGAGTGCTTTCTTTAGAAATGAAGGGAGCTCAAGGAAACTGGATAGGACCGATAAAATCAGCTCTGGGTAGACAGGAACATTTTCCCCAGAAGAAAGAGGAGCATTAAGAGGTTCTAAATATTCGATAATAGCCTGACGAAGGACATCTTCATCGAAATTTTGCTCATAAAGTTCTTTCATCTGACGTTTAAGATTTCTAATCGTCCCTTCAATTGTGCGGGTGATGTCAACGTTAAGAGGTTGTTCAATGGACTCATCACGTAGAAGACTTTCATAGTCAGTTGTCACTTGAAAAATGAGTTCATTTGTATGGTTTTCATCAACTAGAGTATCAATCAATGTGTGACGATGTTTTTGGATGATATCGGTGATGATCATTCCGTGGATATTCTCTACAACGGCTGGTAAGAGCGTATTTTGAAGAAGTTGATTAAACCCAGAAGGGCTCAAAAGATCTCTAACCATTTTAGTCTCAAGACTCCAAGATATGAATCCTTTCAATAGGCTTGGCAGACCTTTTTCGATAAAAGGTAAAAAATTAACAACGTCTTCGTCAGTTACACTATCTTTTGTTAGTTGATTTTTCAGCTGTAGAAGAATGGGGTGCTCTGTTTCTAGCTTTTTCCATTTTTCCGTTTTGGAGGCCGTTATAAGGGTATCTTTTATGAAATCTGGCGTTAGAATTGCAGAAAGGTGGTTACCAAGGACCTCTCCAGTTTTTATAGCCATCTCTTTTTGTAGGCCTTTTTTATAGGCTGAAACAGCAATATAGTACCTTTTATCAAAAGAAGATTTATTATAAAGCTCTCTAAAGCCTACGCCCCAAAGATGATTGCTAATGCTGTCGAGTTTGGGTGTGGGAATTTGGTTTTCTTCAAATAGGGCCTTTTGGAGTTCTAAGAGATCGGTATCATAGATAGGTTTAACTCCTAAAAGCGTATAGCGAGCTTCTTCTATGTAGTGTGCCTCTCTTGTTTTGCTCATCTCTTTTTCGAGAAACTTGGCCCTTCTATCTAAGCTTTCAACTGAGAATAGATTCTGTCCCCAGACACTTTTTGCAAACTTTTCTAAGGAAGGATCAGATTTTATATATCCAGATATAAGACCATCTTTGACCCATGCAATTTCACTTTTTAAACCTTCAATCTTTTCTTCAATTTTTTGAACATTATCTAGATGAGATTTTATTGCGTGTGCAGAATGGTCAACAATCGCGCTTAGGTTGTCTTTTTTAAGCATTTCAACCGCTTTTTCGATTAATTTGGGGGCGGCAAAATCGATGAGAGTGATTAAAAGAGAGGGAGGGGGCGATTTGACATGCGAAGAAGGGGAAATTGGATAACCAACTAAAGAGAGTAAACTTTCAAATTTACGCGGTGCAAAATCGATTGTTCTTCTGTACCAATCGATTAAGAAATTCTGATACTCTTCATTTGTGTCGAATGAATTTTTTATATCTTTGAATGAAACTTGGCGATAAGTATTAACTGGAAGAAATGAGAATCTCTTTTGAAGTTGATAGTATGCGTTTTGAAGTTGATAGTATACTTTTTCATCTGCAGGATTCTTCAAATTTAAAGTGATTTGCTTGTTGTCTGAATAAGGGGCAATCGTCTCAAAAAAATCGGTTTTATTTACGTAAAGTTGAGAGAGTAGGAAGGCAAAAAACTCGGGCAAATATTCTTTGCGAAAATCTGGTCCAATAAGAATAAGAGCGGCGTTTTGAGCCTCTTTGATCAAGTCGCCCACTTGATCACTTTCTTCTAAGAGAGAATAGGCATAGTTTATGACGGCTGCTTTTAAAGCGGCTGTTTGTTCCTCAGTTCCAGCTAGGTCTATGTGTTTGGCTTTGATAATTCGGACAAGTTCTTTAGCTTTTGTTGATTGATCGGTAATTTGAGAACGTATGAATGCATAAAGGGATGGGGGTTCGTTGGGTAACTCTGGACCGGAGCTTCCAGTTGATGGCGTGCGAGATGGAGGAATAGGGGTAGTCATAGCCTCATCATCTAGTATGTTCTTTAAGAAGAGATTAATTTGTTTGAGTTCTTGGCCAAATATTAATAAAATATATGGATATGTTTATTCTTCTATCTCTCTTGATGTTTTTATCTCCTCCAGTGGAGCAAGCTATCTCGATCATTAAGCAAATGCCAGAATGCAAGCCCTTGTTAGCAAAAATTGCTGAGGAGGGTGGATTTCGAGTTGTAGAGAATAAAACGGCCCCTTTTGGTGCCCAATGGAATCCAAATACAAGAGTTATTGAAATCAACTCGTTGAACCATGCGACTGTTGGCGATGTGATTGTTTCGCTCCTTTTTGAGCTACATAACGCTGGAACAGATGCAAGGTTACGCTATCTGCAAGACTGCGCTCATGCTCGGTCCATTTCAAGGCAAAGATTTGTCAGAAAGATGGAGCAAAGAGAGTGGAAAAATTGGGAAGCTACTTGCGCTCTTGTTCAAATAGGTAAACAACGGGGACTTTTTCCTGCACAAACTATGGCCGTGAGCTTTGGAACTTTCGATCGTTATCTCGATATGCAAAATGCCGGCGGACATACGCAATTCCATGCGGACATCTACAATTTCTTAAGCAGCTAAGGCTGATTCAGGGCATTTTAATCATGATTTGTAGACGTCTTTGCGATGGTCAACATCTATGACTACGACTAAAACCTTTTTGTCATAGATTTCATAGAGAATTCTGTAACTACCAACACGCGTTCGATAAGAATTCTCTCTTCCAGATAGTTTAATGCTCCCATTTTGTCGTGGGTCGACTTCTAAGCTATCGATTTTTTGCATCATACGATAGGCCAGAGCTTTGTCAAATTTACCTAAGATTTTCATTACCTTAGGCAAGATCTGCACCTTATATTTCATTAAAGTTTATCCCAGCCCAAAGTCTTTTTGGCTTCATCCCATGGGATGGAATTATTAACATTTTCGTCAGTGAGTTCATTTTGAATTTTGGTTAAATCCATCTCATTCTCGTATTGTTCCAAAGCATTGAAAATCATTTCACTTACGAGATGTTTTATAGTGACATCTTTTTGAGCACATAACATTTTCAAGTAAGTGTATTGCTCTGCTGGAAACTCAAAGCTTAGCTTTTTGTAGTTTTGCGCTGCCATTGGTTAATCTCCTCTTATCTCCATTTTACCGCGATGGAGGAATAGCGTCAAATCGGTGACCCTGAAAGGATGTAAAGAGTGTATGCGGTAAAGCGGTAATTTTATGATCACTTAACAAAAACACAACATAACATATATTATCAGACGTTAAATAGGACGGTCTGGTCATTACTTTTAAGCAGTTTTTCGAGTAACATTTTGAAAAAAGGTGGACTATGACACTGTTTGAACAGATCAATGACGGGATAAAAGAGGCAATGAAAAGCCGAAATCAGCTCAGGCTGAATACCCTGCGGATGTTAAAATCTAAAATTTTAGCAGTTGATGCTCGTGGTAATATTCCAGATGCTGACGTCGTAAAATTGCTAAAAACCTACTATGGAAATCTGCAAGAAGCTCTTGAACAAGCCGAAAGTTTTAACCGTACAGAAGCGGCCGAAAATTTGAAAGGCGAACTCGTGGTTATCCAAGAGTTTTTACCAGCTATTCCCTCTCTTGAGGAGACAAAAAAAATCGTTATCCAAGCTATTAGCGACTCTGGAGCGAAAAATAAAAAAGAGCTTGGACTTGTGATGAAAAGAATCATGAAAATCAACAGCTCAGTCGATGGTAAAGTAGCTAAAGACTTAGCAAGCCAATTGCTTCCAGATTAGATTTTTACAGGGTCGGCAACTTTCACAAGTTGCTTCCCTATATTTTCCCCTTTGAAAAGACCAATGAAGGCTTTTGGAAGATTTTGCAGCTCTTTAGTCACATTTTCACGGTACTTGATCTTCCCTTCTTTGATCCAATGAATAAGCTGCTCTTTTGCTTCAGGATATCGTTCTTGATATTCATTGACGCTAAAGCCTTTTAAAGTCACCGCTTTCATCAAGAAATTGACAAATGGACGTGGACCAATGTCAGGTGTTTCTAAGTTGTATTGAGAGATCTGACCACAGAGGACAATTCTTGCATATCTTGCTAGCATGGTTTCTACAACTTCAGAAACCTCACCACCGACATTATCAAAGTAGATATTCACCCCTTTTGGACAGACTCTTTTCAAGTCGTAAACAAAAGTTGGGCTGCGATAATCGACAGCATCAACGCCAAGTTCTTTTGCAAGGTATGAGACTTTTTCTCTTCCTCCTGCAATGCCGACAACGTGACATCCTTTGATTTTGGCAATTTGACATGCAATAGAGCCAACTGAGCCTCCAGCTCCAGAAATAACAACAGTTTCACCAGCTTTAGGCTTTCCGATATCTAAAAGACCAAAATAGGCGGTCATTCCTGTCATTCCCAAAACATCTAATACGGTTGTGATAGGAAGATCGTGAGTTTTGACCAATTGCAAATCGGCAGCTTTGGCTACTGTGTAGTCGGCCCATTTGAGATAGCCAAAAACGATATCTCCAGCCTTAAATTTAGGGTTCAACGATTCGACAATTTCTCCAATCCCATCCCCCTCTGGAACGCTGCCAAGTTCAAAAGGGGTCATAGAGGTCAGTTTTTCGCTCATTCTGCTGCGCATATAGGGGTCCATGCTGAGATAAAGCGTTTTGACCAATACCTCCCCTTCATGAGGTTTAGGCATGGCTACCTCTTTTAAGGCAAAGTTTCCCTCAATGGGCATCCCTTTTGGGTATGAAACAAGAACAATTTGTCTATTGGGCATATATCTCACATCCTGCCAAATATTTCCTTTATAAAGGAAGTTCATAATGAGGTTAACTGGAGATGCTATGAACGCTATGAAAATTGGAGGGACTCCTCCTGAATTTCGTCCCCTTGCTGAAAAACTTGTTGAAATAGGAAGTACAAAAGGGATTTCAGTTGAAGAGATAGCTCTTTTGGGCAAATTAGTATTTCCTACAGTCGTAAGAAATCCATCCGACAGTGACATTCAAGCATTAAAAGAAAAAATTTCGAAACTTACAGGATATGATAATAAAAAAATGTCCGTCGTCACAAAACTAAAACTTTTTTTCCATCAATACCTAAACCCTTTCCGCATTAGCACAGAGACTTTTAAAACCCAAATTAGAGATGCATATAAAGCGAGTGTGATGCCTAGAATTTTTGTAGAAAAAGATAAAACAGTCCTTCAAGAACCCGATTTTTGGGCATTAGACAGCAAAGACAGAGAATTTTTTCTGAAAGAATTGGGTCTTAAAGAAACGAAAATGCCTGATGATCCACTTATCCAAAAGGCAGTTAATTTATTTGGCTCTAAAGAGCGGCAGAAAGAATAGTTTCTAATTCTAGCTGTAGTTTTTCAGAACAGAATCGCTTTTCTACAAAGTGCCGAGCCAATTCACCCGCCTCTTTTCGACTGGTACTTTCTTGCACAAGATGGGTGAGATGGGCCACCCATTCCTCTTCAGACTGAGCTTTAAAAGCAAAAGCGCTGTCCACCATTTCATCAATCCCCCCCTCGCCTGAATAGACAAAAGGGATGCCTGCTGCCATGTACTGTAAAGCTTTGATCGGCGATTTCCCTTTTGCATAAGCATCTTGAGGTAGCGGAAGAAGACCAATTCCCACCTGTTCTAGAAAATGAGATTCTCCCCCAACTGTAAAAGGAACATGCCGACAGGCAAATGAAGGTTTCTTTCCTGAATAGATGGCAAGAGGGGCATTTACCTTACAAAGTGCTGGAAGAATCGATTCAACGTACGGAAGATTATGAGGGGCGCCGCTCCAACCCAGCTGAGAAGAGAAAGACTCTTTTTTTTTGTAAGGTTTTAAGTCGATTGCCATCGGCAAAAGATGGCATTTTTCCCTATATTGCAAAGCTCTGGATTGCAGAAACTTATTTGGTGTTAAAACAATATCGGCCTTTTCTAGCCAAAAATTAAGCCTTCGATTCACGCGCCATTTTGTGGGCCAAGAATAATCCTTTCCTGGGCGCGTCCAGATAGCATCATCAAAATCAAAAATAATTTTTTTGGCTAATTTTTTAAGTTTTTTTGCCTGGCATCTTGGTAATAACACCTTTTGCACAAAGACAAGATCATAGGTTGATGCTTTATTCCACTCAAATTTTTCAACAGAGTGTCCCCTCGATTGAAGATAAGGGATATATTGGCCGATTCGATACCAGGTGCTCGCCTGGGTGAAATCTCCAATGGCAAGCAATCCAATTTTCATAGAAGTACAGTTTGCTCTTCTAAGAAGCTTTCGTAAGTTACCTTTAAGCCCTGACTAAGTGACCATTTTGGAGAGAATCCAAGTGCTTGCATTTTGCTAGAATCAAGCCATTTTCTAGGCGTACCATCAGGTTTTGTGGTATCCCAAATAATGTCACCTTTGAAGCCAACAACATCTTTTATAGTTTCTGCAAGCTCTTTAATAGAAACTTCTTCAGAGGAACCAACATTCAATAATGGGACAGATTGTTGAGTCAGAGGCAGATATTTTTCTTCAGGCAACTCTGCCAAGAATGTAAGAGCTTCTGCCAAATCTGCTGCGTAGAGAAATTCTCGCTTTGCTTGACCAGTTCCCCACAGAACCAGTTTTTCACCAAATCTTTTTGCTCGATCCATTTTTAAGATCATGGCCGGGATCACGTGAGACCGATAAGCGTCGTATCTGTCTTTTGGGCCGTAAAGATTTGTTGGCATCAGAGCTAAGTACTTTGTCTGATGTTGCTTGTTGAAGCTTCTCACAAGTTCTACACCTGCAATTTTAGCTAAAGCATAACTTCGATTTGTCTCTTCTAAAGGACCGCTTAAAAGATGTTCTTCCTTCATAGGCTGCGGCGCCATTTTAGGATAGATACAAGAAGAGCCCATATAAAAAAGACGATCTACATGGACGTCGGTCGCACTTTTGATGACATTGAGAGCCATAGCCAAATTATCATAGGCAAAATCTGCTGGCCAATCGTTATTGGCTAAAATACCACCCACTTTTCCGGCTAAGAAAAAGACAGTGTTGGGCTTTTGCTCTGCAAAATAGTTCTCAACCTCTTTTTGTCTTGTTAAATCAAGTTCTTTAGAAGTTGGAATTAAAGGGGTAATTCCTTTTTTTTCAAGTAATGCCAATAAGTGGGAACCTACTAAACCGCTTGCCCCTAAGATGAGAACTTTTTTTAAAGGGGAAAGCATGGTTCCTCAACAGGAGCATTTAGGTCTGATAACATCATCTCTTTGACTAACTCTTCGAAGCTTGTTTTAGGGCTCCATCCGAGGAGCTTTTTTGCTTTAGAATAATCACCAAGCAATGTTTCAACTTCTGTCGGTCTAAAATAGCGAGGATCAATTGCGACAACTGTTTTGCCTTTTAGCTCAAGATATTCACTCCCTTTTGGCCATGCGATGCCAATTTCGTGAATCCCCTCACCTTTCCATTCCATTTCGATGCCAACCGTTTCAAATGCCCGTTCAACAAATTCTCTAACAGAATGTTGTTCGCCTGTTGCTAAAACAAAGTCATCAGGGACAGAATGTTGCATCATCAACCACATCCCTTCCACAAAGTCTTTGGCGTGGCCCCAATCACGTTTAGCATCGAGATTGCCTAAGTAAAGTGTCGATTGTTTCCGTTGCACGATAGAAGCAACAGCTCTTGTGATTTTACGAGTGACAAAGGTCTCTCCCCGTACTGGAGATTCATGGTTGAATAAAATTCCGTTTGAAGCAAACATCCCGTAAGCTTCTCTGTAGTTCACTGTCAACCAATAGGCATACAATTTAGCCGCGGCATAGGGAGAGCGTGGATAAAATGGTGTAGTCTCTTTTTGAGGGATTTCTTGAACTTTACCGTATAATTCAGATGTAGATGCCTGATAAAACTTTGTTTTTTCTGTCATTTTCAAAATTCTAATTGCCTCTAGCAATCTCATTGTTCCGAGGGCATCTGCATTTGCAGTATATTCTGGCGTTTCAAAAGAGACTGCCACATGACTTTGTGCAGCTAAATTATAGACCTCATCAGGCTCTATCTCTTGCATGAGTCGGATTAAAGAAGTCCCATCTGTCATATCTCCATAGTGGAGAAAAAATGGGAGCCCTTTTTCATGAGGATCTCTATATAGATGATCAATTCTATCAGTATTGATAAGAGAAGTTCGTCTTTTAATACCATGAACTTCATATCCTTTTTCTAAAAGAAAAGAGGCAAGATACGAACCATCCTGTCCGGTAATTCCAGTAATAAGCGCTTTTTTAATCATTGAAATGTCATCTATTTAGAAATGACATTCAAAGTTAAAGGAGATGAAAAAACTTTCCCAGACAATTTTATTCAATACAGCGTCTTCTGAAGGGAATGTGGTAACAAAGACTAAGTCAGGATGAATTCTTTCTCTATGATCATCAATGACAAAGTCGCCAGGTCTAGTCCAGAAACGTTGATATCCTCCAACAAGACCAAAATACCATCCTTGGTGCCCCCCATAGCCGATGGTACCTGTAACAACTTGCCCCCAGCCACTAGCACAATCTCTCCAACGGAGGTCGAAGTAGTCTGGACGTTCGATAGGAGTGAGCTCAAATGCAGGCTCATTCCAGATCCATTGTCCTCTTCCCTTATAAGCAAGATAATGGAACTCACCTTGGATTGAAAAACTCCAGCAACCTGCATTCCAATAACCATCTACACTTAAAAAGCCACTTTTCCAATGGCTTAAATGACGCGTATGAAGTCCCTCTGCTCCAAATCTAGGCGTGATTAAAGGAGACTCAATAACAAATGGGTTTTGAAATCTAAAAGAAAGAGCTTGAAAAGCATAACCCCCAGATACGGCTACGTCAAAAGGACCGCAGTTAGGGAAAAAGTGTCCCCCTAAAGCAATTTTATAATCGTAGATTTGTCTACCTGTTTGACAAGCCTCTGATTGGGCAAAAATATCTCTCCGGTCGTCTGCACCGTAAACTGTATAGTAGGTTTTCCCCTGAAGAATCTTAGCGTAATCAATTTGACCTTTGATGTAGATATGATCCCAACCAGCAACATACCCTTTAGCACCTATGAGAACTGATTCAAAATTTCTCCAATCAAGTTCTGCAAAAACATCTGGCTCTCCACCTGGGCCTTGAATACTCCAATCAAGGTGGTCTTGACGCCATCCTGTGTATAAATTAAAACGTCCATCATAACCGTTCCCTGCGTAGAGAGCGGAGGAAAAAACCAAGGTCGAAAGTAGAAAGTGGGTTCGGGACATAGGCAGTACTAAAGTTCAATCAGAGAACATAGGAGAGGTCGAGACTCTTTGTCAATCAGAATACGAATCCAACACGGATTGTATAAGACGATGTTGTCAGAATAGCTTCATTGAGCCTTCCTGCTCCTGTTGTGATATTTCCAAAGCCATCAAGTGCTGACCATTTATCTTTTCCGTGGTAGGCAGAAAAATATTGGCATTGGTAGGTCAATCCAAGACTCCAACAATCAAAATAATAGAGAAGACCTGCTCTTACAGTCACACCAAAGGCATCGCTTGCTGTCTGCTCAAATGGATCAAGAAAATCTGTTCTTAAATTCCAATGCCCTTCTGCTGAATAGAACGGGAAAAAAAAGTTCAAATTGAGGAAAGCAGAAATGGGACCTTCTCTTCTGGTAAGAGTGAAATCTGTATCAAAGCCTTTCCAGTAAGCGTTGTAACGATTGGATAGCCCAGCAATAGGACCTAATTCAGAATAGATAGACTCAATAACTTCTCCAGTATGCATTTTGAGCCATTGAGCTGCAAAACGATAGCCGCAAGAAAAATCGAACTTCAATGTGCGATGATAAAAATAAAGAGAGGCTCCTATTCCACCTCTTATACTCCCCTCTTTGCTACCAGAAGCTTTACAGATAGATCTTTCGCTCATGCCATTTCGACCCTCTTTTTCAAAATCTGAGTCGGTAACATAGCCTGAAGTTGCCCACATCCCCTCTAGCTCAATAAAAGCAAAAAGAAGGTCGTTCCATTCTGCTCTAGCAAGGAATCTTCCATAAGGACCATGTAGTTTTTTCCACTGCAATTCGGAAATAATATGTGGCCCTGCATCGGAGCCAATACTCCAATGAAAAGCGCTAGCGGCATAACCAAGATCGGTATCTATCGTTGTATCAAAAAACATACACCGAGAGGAGGATACAACGGATAAAGATTCTTTAGGATCTTAAAGTGTCACATTTAGCTGCTAAGATAAAGTCGCTCTCAGTCAATCCATTGACTTTATGGGTCCAAATATAGAGTTTTACTTTCCCCCAGGCTAAATGAATATCAGGATGATGACCTTCAGCCTCAGCCAATTCTCCTACTTTATTCGTAAAAGCAAGAGCTTCTTTGAAGTTTTTAAAGGTGTATTCTTTTTTTAGATGATGATTATCTATCACCTTCCAGCCATCTCCTAAAGCTGTTTCAAAAGCTACTAGTTCCTCACCTTCTAAAGGAGGTACGCCCCCTTGACAAGGCACACAATGTTTTTTAGCAAGATCAGACACTTCCAATGGTTCACCAAATAGGGCCCCCATACAAACAAAGGGCAATAACATATTTTTCATGAATGCAATCTATATAAATGAATTGAAATTAGTAAATACCAAAAAACAAATTTGAGCTTGGCTTTTAGAGACAAAAGGCTTATCAAAGATGGGCGAGGTTATAAAATATGTTAAAGAATATTCTGATCGCTACTTGCGCAAGCACTATTGTAACGCCATTAATTGCTGAATTGATCCCTGAATTGGAAATTGTTAACCATGAAGATACTACGCTTGAATTGCCAGCTATTGCTTCTCCTCAAGAAGCTGTTAAAAGCCCAGTACCACCAAAAATCCCTCTATTCACGATAGATGATAAAGGGGCAAAACTAACAGGTGCAGGCGTTGAAGAATTGCAATCTGATCTTATTTTTGTGAATAATGGCGCTGCTAACCGTTTGTCTGTAGAAATCGATTCCCAAAAAGGTAGCTCTGTTCTAGATGTAAAAGGGACAACACATTTTGACAAAACCTCTCTTCATCTTATCCCCTCTCAGAATGGCATTGGTTTAAACACAACTTATACCCTGCTAAAGAGTGCTGAAATTGAGGGTAATTTTTCTGAAGTATCGTTGGAAAAAGTGAACCCAAATCTTGTCAAAGCCGCTGTGATTCTTGATAAAACGATGGTTCAAGTTTCGTTCATTCCAAGTTTTGCAAATATTGCGATCTCTCCAAATGAAAAAGTCATAGCGTCTATTTTAGATCATGTCGTTCCATCAAGTCCTTTTGCAAAAAGCTTTTTAGGAGCCCTTGTTGAAATACCAGATCCCGATGCGTTAAGAGTGATCGATGAACTTTCTGGTAATCAACACACCGTCGATCTCTTCACAAATTCAGTTTTAACACGGAATTTTTTAAGACGTCTTTATGACCCTATTAGAGACTGGGTGACAACACTGCCATGTCAATCTTATGAAATGGAATGCTACTCTGGCATTGACACATGGATTGAAGGCGGTTATGCCCGCCAGACCATGAGAAACAATGGCAATGGTTTTGGATATAATTCTTCCGGATGGGAACTAACTTTTGGCTTCCAAAACCATTTTAATAGCGAATGGATTGCAGGGGTTGCAGGTTCATATGTTACCCAAACTTTAGATTACAACCTCGGAGGTCATGGAGATTTGACAGGGGGTTTTGCAGGATTTTACGTTCTCTATCGTCCAGAATACTTTTATGCCTTAGGAAATGTTGCGTACGGTTCGACTCAAAACCATATCTTTAGAAAAGCAAGAGCTGGGAATGTTGCTCTGAACGCCCATAGTCGTCCAGAAACAACAGAGTGGGGCTTTTATGCAGAATCTGGTGTTGATTTGCCCGTCTTAGATATTTTAGTGCAGCCTTTTGTTGGAATTGAAGGATTCACAGCAAGAAGAGGTAGTTTCACAGAAGAAGATGGTGACCTTTTTAACCTTGCAGTATCCAAGAAAGATCGGGCGACTGCTGCCTCACGTCTTGGGCTTCATGTTTCAACGACAGAGTGGTATTCAGACTTTTCGTTTAGCGTTGATATCGCATGGCAATATCTTTTGACCACTTCACATAGCGATCTCTGGTTAAAATTCGATACTTTTGGACCACAATTTCTTACTCAAGGGGTCAAAATTCCACGTAATAGTGCAGATGGGGCTATTACTCTTGAATATCTCCCTGATGAGACGGTCGAATTTTATGGCCAATTTGCCGGACAAGTTTGGAGCAATATCACCTCTTTCTCTGTCTTGGTTGGTCTTCAGCTACGCTGGTAATTCTCTTTTCTTTAGTTCGGGTGAAATCTCGCCCGAACAGTTACAAACTTCAAATAGTTGATTTTGTAAATTTTTTTTGTTAAAATGATTATTTAAACGAGGGTTTTTATAATGAATATTATAAGCCGATTAGATCATCCAATCGTCACAGGGACAGTTGCTATTGCTTGTATTTATACTTTATCAAAAACACTCCCTTTGATTTTTGAAAGGTTATTCAAAAGAGCAACAGCTACGCATACCGCAACTACAAGAAGCCCGATAAATTATGAAGTCTATTTGGTCGAAAGGAGTAACGAACGAAAAAATAGCAAGTTTCTTTCTCGATTCAGGAATTTGAATCAAGCCAAAAATTATGCAAATTACTGGAACTCAACAAGAAGGATAGTTGGTCTATTCTTAATGACCTTTGTAGCTTCAGCTTTGTTATTGAAGTTGGCAAATCGAAATATTCAACTACAAACCCCTTGGCCAAAAAAAAGAGACCTTCCCCCTATAGCAGCCTTCTTCCGAACAGGCCCAGCTTTAATTAAAAACCCCATGCAATAAAGTCACATAGAGCTATTTTTTATTGAACGTCAGCTGCGCAGCGGAATCCATAAGTACCATTTACAGTACCAGGGTTGTTCCGGTGACGTCTTGAGCAGCTCAAATCCTCTTTTAAGCTCTTCCAGCATCCACCGCGAAGAACGCGGTATACACCTTGCAGCGGTCCTTTTGGATTTTCGGGTTCTACAGAAGAAAGTTCGTAATAGTTATAACCATACCAGTCTTGGCACCATTCATAGACATTTCCTGCCATATCGTAAATGCCATATTCATTTGGTGCATAGCTCATCACCATTGTTGTGTCGGAGCTAAAGAAATTACTTTGCGTTCTCTCAATATTTTCCCCTGTAGGATAGATGCCATCGTCATCTCCACCTTTTGCAGCGACTTCCCACTCAGCCTCTGTTGGCAACCTTTTCCCTACCCAACGGGCGTACACAATAGCTCCATACCAAGTAACTCCCACAACTGGATGTTTGGCATAGCCAGATTCAATTGTTAAGCGACCAGCAACCCTTTTAATTCTAGAATCTTTGAGACGGATAATATCGTGGTGATGGCGGTCTTTTTCTCCTCCCATAACCTCGAGAAATCTAACAAATTGTTCATTTGTCACAGGGTGAACATCAATCGCAAAAGGCGACAATCTGACTTGATGGCGAGGCATCTCGTCGCGGTTACCTACATTGCTGCCTCTATAATAAATGCCACCTTCAATGATGCACATATCGGTGGAAAGAGGTTCAATATTCGTGACCTTCTTTTCTGGACTATAAGGCTTAACTGTTGCGTCAACCTGTATGCTTAAAGCTGGATCTGCATCAAAAATGGGTCTGTCAATAGGTTGACGCATGATCACAGGTTTTAATGTTCTTCCAGAAGAAGAAGCAATGGTTGTCTCTGCTAATTGTAAAGCGACAAGATGTTCTGGAACTGCAGGAATAGCAAGAGTAGAAAAACTTTTCTTTTCTTGTTGCGGCACAATCGATTCAAGCAAAGGTAATAGTTTTTCAGGACGATCGTTAGCATTTTGTTTCAAAAGCTGACTTAATAAAGCGTCCCAATTGTAGGCGTATTCTGGAACATGCTTTGACGGCATTTCAAAGAGTGCTTCAGGGAATTCCCCCATGACCAAAAAGTAGGTCAATACACCAAAGGCAAAATGGTCAGCTTTATGTGTGATCGGCTTTTGAGAAAGATGTCTTTTTTGTTCTGGAGCTAAGAAAGCAAAATTTTGTAAGAAGGAAGCATGGAGCGATTGAATTTTTTGCTCATCTAAAAGAGGCATACCTCCGTAGTTGTCATATTCCTTTAGACCTACAGCATCCGCAACATATTTATAGGTGCGGCTTAAAATAGCCCCTGTTCCAACGATTTTAGAGAGACCAAAGTCTGATAATTTGCAGGACAACTTTCCGTCGACGGTTGTCAACAAAATATTATTAAGTTTTAGTCCCCTATGAAGGATAGATTGAGAAGGATTGGCTTCATGGTGGGCATAGTCAAGAGCGGAGGCAATCTCTTTTAATAAGGAGTAGAGAATACTTTCTTCAAGCCGCTCCCCTTTTGAAACCATATATTGAGCAAGGTTTTGGGTCTCACCTTGAGCATCCACAACACAGTCGGTCACGAGGAAATAGCGACCTCTATCTGAAGAAACGTTATGGATTTTTACGATATTGGGATGTTCTAACCCGGAAAGGATGGCAACTTCTTCTTCAAAACGTTGAATAAAGGCTCGGTCTTGTCCAAGTTCTTCTGGTAAAAGCTTGATTAAAACCTGCTTTTTCATAAAGCGATGCTCTGCCAAAAAAGCCCCTCCAAGGGATCCTTGGCCAATCTTCTTTACTATTGTGTAGTCGCTTAATGTCTCCATCGACTCTTTTTCCCTTCTCAATATCGAAACTGTAGGATAAGGACAAAGGTCGGTTTCAGGCAATCAACCTTTCCAAACTGGCAAAAAATGTGTTAGTCTTTGGGGCGATTAATTTTTCAAAAGTATCACACATGGATCGTCGTTCCCTCCTTTTTATTCTTCTGGTCAGCCTGTCCTTTTTCTTCATCAATCTTTATTTCACTCAAAATGAAGCAGAAAGACAGCAACTTTTAAAGGCCGAAGAAAAGGCAAAAACTGAAAGATTGGCAAAAGAAAAAGCAGCAGATATTGCCGAGCGCACTGCAAATTTAGACAATCTGAATTTGGTTGAATTCTATGCCGATGACTCAGCCTCTCAATTTTTAACTGTAGGCTGGAGATCTGGGGACGCTGTATTGGCTCTACCTCCTAAAGCAGGGAAACAACCTGAAAAAATCTTTGTAAGAGATCTTGGGACAACTCGCTCTTTAGTCCCCTATCGGTTAGAACATCAAGACTATTTAAAACATTTTGCTGCTGGCATCTATACCTCTGGTGAAGAACATGCGACCATAGAAGCTTTGCCTATTCCATTGCTTGGACAGTATGACGTACAAGTTGTTGCCTTCACTCACGATCCAGAACATCCAGCAGAAGTGATGCTTGGCTCTCTTGATGACGGAATTTATACGACGTTAAGCCTTGATAGAGTTTCTTCTGGTCTTGCCCTCTTAAAAGGGAAAGATGGATACCGTCCGATTGGTTTTATCAAAGATGATGATCTCCTCCCTTTAAATGACTTTCCAGATCTTCTTCCAGATGTTCAGATGGGAGATGCAAAACATGCCGCTGCAGCAAATGGAGCCGAACAGTTTTATATCCTTGAAAATGGGACCATGCAGCTTGTCTTTTCAGAAGTTGGCGGCGCTCTTGTAGAAATTAACCTTCCTTTTATCTCCAAAGAGAACCCTGAAAGTGTTGTCCGTCCGATTGATGCAGACAGAAGAATGTTAGAAATTGATCCAAAAAATGCTCAATTTCCGCTACATCCTGCACTCACAGGTAAAGGGACAATTGTAGAACAGAAAACAGGTGGTTACTATCCACTTTTAAGAAGAAATTTAATTGCTCCAAGTGGAAAGCCAGAGCTAAAAATTGCTCCAGAAACTTATGCGCTCTCCGTTGTTTCTGCATTCCCAGAACTTGCCAACTTAAGATATAAAGTTGTCTCACACACAGATTCTGAGATCACTTTTGAAGGTGCGCAAGATATGCGCAAAATTAGGAAAACTTTCCGCGTGCCGACAGGAGAAGGAAGTCTTCCTTATATTTTCGATCTTGAGATGAACATTGAGGGAGATGCAAAAGGTCTTTGGCTGACAACGGGTGTTCCAGAAGCAGAATGGATTGCAGGAAGCCCAGCGCCTGCTTTGAAATATCGCATCACAAAAAGTGGATCACCGACAGCAGAAGAGGTCTCTTTACCAACAGAATCTACCTCTTTGAACTCGGTCATGCCTGATTGGATCTGTAATTCTAACGGTTTTTTTGCTGTTATTTTAGACCCACAAACTGAACCTGCATCAGGATTTAGAGCAACACGTTTGCCAGGAGCTACATCCCCTTCTCGCCTAGTTGCTTTGGCTGAAGCATTTCCAAAATGGAATTTGCAAGACTTACCGGGTTTTATGATGTCGCTTCCAATTAAAACAGGAAGCAACACTTCAAAATACCGTGTCTTTGCTGGCCCACTTTCTAGCACAGTTTTAAACCATTTGGATGCCAACTTAGTTGATAAGCTGACTGGCGAAAGCCCGCAGTATATTTTAAGCCAAACATTCCATGGCTGGTTTACATTCATCTCAGAGCCTTTTGCAAAGTTTCTTTATGTGATTATGCAAGCAGCACACTATGTGACACATTCTTGGGTTTTCTCCATTTTTATTGTGACTTTGGTATTAAGACTTTTGCTTTGGCCTTTGAATGCTTGGTCTGCTAAGTCAACAGCTGCGATGCAAAAAATCTCTCCAAAAATTTCTGAAATCCAAGAGAGATATAAAAACGACAAGAAGACCATGCAGCTGAAAATGATGGAGGTCTATAGAGACAATAAGGTGAATCCTCTTTCAGGATGCCTACCTCTTTTGATCCAGATGCCATTTTTGATCGGGATGTTTGACCTTTTGAAGTCATCCTTCTCTTTAAGAGGTGCTCCGTTTATTCCAGGTTGGATTGACGATCTTTCAGCTCCAGATGTTCTCTTTAGCTGGGATTTTTCTCTTCCTCTGATTGGATCTGAATTCCACCTTCTCCCTATCTTATTGGGTGCTGTGATGTTCTTGCAGGCGAAAGTCTCTTCGACAGCCCCTTCAGATGTCTCAAAGATGACCGACGCTCAACGTCAGCAAAGCTCCATGATGACATTCATGGCCATCATATTCACAGTGATGTTCTATAGCTTCCCTTCAGGCTTGAATCTTTACTGGCTCTTCTCCATGCTCCTAGCTATTGTCCAACAGCTTTGGACATCTGGAAAATGGTCTAGGAATAAGAAAAAATGAGACTTTGGGAAGATTTTCTCCTTTCTCAGGAGAAAAGCTTAGGAAAAGAGATCGTTGATAAATGGCTCCGCCCACTTCAAATTGCCCGCTTCGATGCGGGCAATCTCTATTTAGAGGCCCAAAACACTTTTCAAATCATCTGGTTTGAAGAACACATCAGAAAACAGATCCCTAAAGGACTTTCAACCGGAAACAACCGCCCTCTAAAAGTTCATTTAGCTCTAGGGACTCCCCTTCCTTTTCAAAAAGCTCCTAAAACACGAAGAACAGAAACTTTACAAGAATCCCCTGCAAGAGATTATGCCCCTTCTCCATTAGATCAAACGGCCACCTTTTTTAATTTCATCGGTACTGATGGCAATAAATTAGCTCAAAAAGTTGCCGTTGAAGTTTTAAATGATGCATCGGGTTTTAACCCTTTATATATCACCGGACCTTCTGGTTCTGGAAAATCTCACCTTTTGCAAGCACTTGCAAAAGGTTTTCATGAAAAGAATAAAAAGGCCATCTACATCCATGCAGAAACATTTACAGATCATTTAGTTTCAGCTTTAAGGGCAACAGATATGGCTGCTTTTAGAGCCCACTATCGAGCATGTGATGTTTTACTAGTCGATGATATCCATCTTTTTTCTAAAAAATCTGCAACGCAAGAAGAGTTTTTTCACACATTCAACACGCTGCATACAGAGGCTAAACAGATTGTCCTTTGCTCCCATTTAACACCGCAAGAGCTTGTTCAGATTGAACCAAGACTTGTGAGCCGCTTTGAATGGGGAATTGTCGTCCCAATCGAAACAGTCGACAAGGACTATTTCCCAGAGATTTTGCAGAAAAAAATAATGGGGATGCGGGTGGCAATGCCACAAAAGGTGGCTAACTTATTGCTAGAACTTTTCCCGAGTACCCCAAAAGCCCTTATTAGAGCTTTTAATACGCTTTTGCTCCGCACTAAGGGTGGAGAAGATGGTTATAACAACCTCACTCTTCCCACTTTAAAACGACTGCTTTCAGATCTTTTAATTGAAGAAGAGCGTCATTTAGTCACCCCTCCTAGAGTTCTAAACACTGTGGCAGAACATTTTGGAATGAGAGTCGATGACCTGACAGGTAAAGGTCAAAGTAGAGAATTGATTCTACCAAGACAAATTGCCATGTTCATTTGTAGAGACATTCTTAAACTCCCCTACACTAAAATTGGAGACCTTTTTAAACGAGATCACTCCACAGTCATGAGTGCTCTAAAACAATTAGAAAAAGAGTTAATTAGTTCAGCTTCAGATGCTCCTTCACATCTTCAATCCCTTTTTAAAAAGCTCCATTTAGCTTAAAGCTAAGCTATTAATTTACAAAAAAAATGAAGCAATAGATGATTCTTGGTTATGCCATTATCTTCTACTATCAATTCTCAATTTAAATCGCCTTTATCTGCTACAGATGGCGCGAGACATTTTCTTAGACAACGTTCTCATATTCAAAAAACTGTTAACAGTCTTGTTGCTTCACAGTTTCGTCTAAAACATCCGCATGAATCAAAAAAAACGCCTCTTCCTCGAAGTTTCCAAGCCTTACTTTTAGCCGCATATCTTGGAGATTTAGAAAACATTCCTTTCGATAAGTTAGTTGTTGCCTTATATAGACACCCTGAATTGATGGAGGGATTAGAAAATTGGAAAATAGATCCAAATATTACCGATTCTTTAAACCAATACCTCACAACATTAAATCCAAAGAATTCGTTAGATTGGAAACGTTATCGTGCCATTGAGAGTTTGTGTCGCAAACTCGGTAAGCACCAAAAAAAGGACTCTGAAAATTTTTGGTCTACTGCCTTTGAGAAGGCCAAATCAAAAGACCTTAAAACGCTCTTATTAAATAAGAGTCTTTTACCTTTTCCAGACGCTTTGAACTTGAATGAAGATTGGTTAAGAGAAATATCTCTTCATGATCAATTAAAACCTCTTTTTTTGTTGGCAAAAGAGATAGTTTTTTGCGAAGACGTCCCTAATCTAGCAAGTGTGATCACATTACCTAATCTAAAAAGATTAACGCTTAGAAAGATCACGGACCCAAAGGTAGTTCAATTTATGCAAAGAACACCGATTCTCCATGAGTTAGTGCTAAACTCATGTGTCGTAAGATCTGATGATGTAATAAAACTCCCACAATTACCACATCTGAAGAAGGTTGCGCTTATTTCTTCTCAAATAAGTAATCGATGCCTTGGAATGTTGTTTTCCAAATTGCCTAATATTAAGAGTTTCAGCTTAAGTGTATATACAGAGGCTGACCTTGGCCCATCTTGTGAATTGCCCAGCTTACCTTCTTTGCAAAATGCAACGTTTGCATTCACTCAAATCACCGACGCAAATCTTATGCGTTTTTTGCGAAAAACACCCCATCTTCAATCGTTAGATGTAAACTTTAGCTCACTTCTTACTCTTCAAATAAAAGATAACTTACCGTTGCCCTGGCTACCTGATCTTGAACATCTAGAAATTAGCGGTACTCAAGTCAATGAAGAAGATCTTCTATTTTTTCTTCAGTACACACCCGAACTCACTCAATTGAGTTATAAGCCCCTTGAACAAATGAGCAAAAGACTTAAAGACTTTCTTGATCAACGGGGCATCGAGATCATTACAAGAGAAATTAAGACATGCTGGGAAGGGATAAATTCCAAATAATTTTTTCTAAAAAATCCCTTTTGAATAGAAAATTTTTTTCAGTCAATTTCCCTCTTGAGAGAAAATAGATAAGTTGCTATGTTCCTATAGCATGATCGGAGTATAGCGCAGCTTGGCTAGCGCGGCTGCTTTGGGAGCAGTAGGTCGGGGGTTCGAATCCCTCTACTCCGATTTTTTTTATTTTATGAGTTTGATCTGGGATGCGCCAAAGGCGCTCTTCACACTCCCCGCAACGGGCCATGAAGTTAGAATTTATGGCGTTCTTTTTGCTCTAGGAGCATGGTTGGCGTGGCTTTTAGTTAGAAAAAATCTCATTTCCCTTTTTGTTGCAAAAGGGGAAGAATTGCTTCAGGCAAAAGATAGAGCGACAAAGCTTTTAGACAAATTGACTTGGATTTCAGTGGTCTCTTTGGTCATGGGAGCTCGTCTTTTTCATCTCGTTTTTTACGATTTTGATTACCTTGTTTACGATCCCTTTTCCATCTTCCGTTTTTGGGAGCCTGGTCTTGCAAGTCACGGTGGAACAATTGGCCTTTTTATAGGTATTTTGATCTATTGGAGAAGGTATAAAGAGCAATTCTTAGGCGCAACTTTTCTTGATTTTCTTGATAAATTTGCCCCTCCAGTTGCAATTACGGCGGCTTTCATCCGTTTTGGGAACTTCTTTAACCAAGAAATTTTAGGGACAGCAACAGATCTGCCTTGGGGCGTCACTTTTTTGCATCCAGTAGACGGTGGCCCAATCATTTCTCGTCACCCCGTTCAACTTTATGAAGGTTTCTTCTACCTTGCAGTCTATTTTTTCTTAAGAAAAATAGTTTCAAAACAGTCAGGCTATATTTCAGGACTGTTTTTTGTGCTTGTGTTTGGAGGGCGGATCTTTTTGGAAATTTTCAAAGATTCTCAGGATGGAATCTTTGATGGAGCCTTCCTTTCGACAGGTCAGCTCCTAAGTGTTCCCCTTGTTTTATTGGGGCTTGTCTTTATGTTTAAAGGATCTTTTTGGCCAACAAAGCGCCTAAAAGATCATGTAAGACCTTAAGTGGCGGTTGTTCTCCATTGATATGGATTTGCTTTTCAACTGGATAAGCCGTTAGCACATCAGCTGTTTGTTTTTTGTAAACATCAAGCCTTTTGTGAAGGACTTCTCTTTTAGCATCATCTGCACGCCCTTCGATTAAAGCTCTTTTTTCCAGGCGATTTATGAGAGTCTCTTCGTCTTTTACGTCTAAAAGAACCACACCTACCACATCGATTTGGTTTTTTAATAATTCGGCTTGGTTTTTTGTTCTTGGAATCCCATCAAGGATTAAAAGCTGCTTTTTAGGGTCAAATTTAAACGTTTTTTCTAACCCTTCGATATAGCTTAAGCAGATCTTCAAAGTGATCTCATCAGGGACAAGTTGCCCTTTATGGATATATTCTTGTTGTAAGGCTGCTTCTTTGCTGTCTTTTGGGATCGCGCGGAAGATGTCACCCGATGAAAGATGGTAAAGACCTGCAATAGTGGCTAAATTTTTGGCTTGGGTCCCCTTTCCTGAACCGGGAGGTCCCACAAATAAGAGTGCTTTAATCATAGTGGCCAAAGTATTGCATTTATCAGAGCAAAAATGTACTATAATAAACTCTTTAAATTTTTGACACGCCCTATGCCCAAACTAATTTTTGATAGAACAAACGAAGAATTTGAGCTTCCTGAGATGAGCCCTTTGCAAGAGATTTGCGAAGAGGCGGGCGTCCCTTTTGCATGCACAGAGGGAGTTTGTGGCACTTGCGTTATCGAAATTAAAGAAGGGCAAGAAAATTTGACAGACCCAACTGAAGAGGAAGAGGACTTCCTTGGAACTGGGGTCTTAGATGAGAGATTAGCTTGCCAGTGCAAGATCAAGTGTGGCACAGTCCGTATCACATTCTAACTCAACAAGGGAGATAAAATATGTCTGAAGCAACGACTATTCACGCACAAATGACCATTGAGGATATCCTCTCTTTGTTCCCTACGAAAGCTCAGCGTCTCTCTCAAGAGATCACCAATGCAGGTTTGCACTGCGTCGGTTGCCATGCAGCGACTTGGGAAACTTTAGAAGGTGGCATGTTGGGCCATGGGAAAAATCAGGAAGAGATCGCCCGTCTTGTCCAAAGATTGAACGATCTTTTAAGAGAAAAGGACCCATCTTACGACTTTGCAAAAATTCAGATGACACCAAGAGCTGTTGAAAAATTCCTCGAATTTTTACGTGAAGAAGGAAAAGAAGGTTGGGCACTCCGCTTTGGCGACAGAATGGCCGGCTGCAGTGGATTTGAGTATCTTCTCGACTACTCTGAAAAAGCGACACCTGCTGATGAAGTCTTCAGTTCAAACGGCATTGAAATTCACGTTGATAGAACATGTGTTGATCGTCTTCGTGGTTCAGTTATCGATTATGTCGATGGTCTAAGAGGTGGTGGTTTTAAGATCTCTAACCCACGCGCTAAAAGCTCTTGTGGTTGTGGTTCTTCTCACGGCTATTAATCAACACTTATTCTATTCATAAAAAAAAGCCCTACCCGGGCTTTTTTTTATCTTCTCATTTAGTTTAAAGTCCTTAAAATACAATATTTTTTTATAAAATAATTTATGATAAAATTTAGGTATGATTCATTTAAATTCCTTTTTTCAACAGATAAGCTCAAGTTCTCTTTGGTTAACACCTTTAAAGGAACAACTATCGTCAGGTTATCTTTACATGAGCAACCAATGTCGTGTTGTATACGATTACACTAAAATCAAAGGTATTCCATCGAATTTAGGTCTTACTAAAGTAACTGGTCTCTTTTTAGCGACGATTTCTTTAATAACAGCTGCATTTTTTATAGGTCGTCATTTTGGCTCACAACCTCCTTCTGAAGTCCCATTAAAAAGAAAACTTGTTCCCCATGCTGACTCCAAAGAAGTAGGAGAAGAAGAAGCGCAGTATAAAACCTTACAAACTGATGCGAAGGAACTTATCGATTTATGTAATGAGATGGTAGAAAAGTTTGATCTCGCAAATCAAGGTCTAAGTCAAGGTTTAAAGGCAAAATTGGAAGCCTTTGAGAGAAATCACAAAAAACATCTTGGAAAAAGTGGTTTCAAGTCGATTATCTTTTATAGAGATGTGAAAAAAACATTAGAATTTATCACTGGATTTAAGCCCAATATATTTGTAGATCCAAGATTTGGACGTATTATTCCAGTTCCAGGCGATGGTAATTGCCTTTTCCATGCACTTTCAAAAGGTTTATCTTTAATAAAAGATATCGAAGAAATAGATCATGCCTCTTTACGGGAAAAAGCCATTGCTTGGATAAAATCTCATAAGAACAGCGATGCTGTTTTACAAGAACATCTAGCGTCTGCCATTGAAAATTATATCGCAGCTAAAACGGCAGAATTTAACGAGAATATTGAAAATCTTAAAGAGATTGCTCAATTTGAATCTGGAGAAAGTATAAAACTTGCTAAATCTAAAATGACTGCTGAGTTGGAAAGAATTTCGAATCTAACAATAGACCAATATTTAGAATTAGCTGGACAAGAGGGCTTTTATGGCACACTTGCTGAAATCTACGCTATTAGTAACCTCTACAAAGTGCAGGTTAGGATAAACAGAATATTCAATGGCCGTATCTTTACTAATCTACAGCCGCCTGTTAATGAACATTATGGAGAGCCATTCATCACCTTATCACATGAAAATGGCAACCATTTCAACCTTGCCCTACAATGATTTAACTAGTTTAGGACTAATTCGACAGGGTCTTCGAGCTCTTTTTTGACATGCACAAGGAATGAGACTGCCTCTTTGCCATCGATGACTCTGTGGTCATAACTTAAAGCAAGATACATCATGGGACGAATCACGATCTGATCATCGACAACAACAGGACGTTTCATGATCTTGTGCATCCCTAAAATGGCAGCTTGAGGTGGGTTGAGGATAGGTGTTGATAACATCGAGCCAAAAACTCCACCATTTGTGATAGTGAAACTCCCCCCTTTTAAGTCGTCAACAGTTAATCCCCCTTTTCTTGCCTTTTCAGCTAATGTACCGAGCTCTTTTTCGATCTCAGCAAAAGAGAGTTTGTCACATCCTCTCACAACAGGAACAACAAGTCCCCGTTCTGTACTAACTGCAATTGAAATATCGTAGGATTGGCGTGTAACCATATCTTCTCCATCGATATAAGAATTAACTGCAGGAAACGCCTTTAAAGCAGAAACAACTGCTTTTACAAAAAAGGACATGAACCCAAGTTTAACGCCGTGCTTCTCTGCAAATGCTTTACCTTGCTCTTCACGGATTTGCATGATCTTTGTCATGTCTGCTTCATTAAAGGTAGTCAGCATAGCCGTTGTTTTAACAGCCTGCAGCATCCGGTCCGCAATGATCTGGCGGATTTTTGGCATTTTGACACGTGTTTCGTTTGCTGCTTGCTTAGTAGCTGGCTCTTCTTTTTTAGGCTGTGGTGTACTTTTTTCGGCTTCCTTCGGTACAGGAGGGGCACTTTCTTGTTTCCCTTCAGATACTGTTGCCAATGTTTGTCCTACTTCAACTGTATCTCCAACCTGCACTAAAAAATGGAGTGTCCCATTGCCAGGTGCATAGACCACATGATTGACTTTGTCAGTTTCAAGCTCTAAAACTTCATCGTCTGTCTTTACGATGTCGCCCTCTTTTTTGATCAGGTTAACAACAGTCGCTTGGCTGATCGATTCGCCCATTTGAGGGACTTTAATGTCTGTCACGTGAAGCTCCAAAGTTTGTTGAGTATCGCCTCTTCTTCTATCTCATGTAATTTGTGTGCACCGCAAGCAGGAGATGCATGTCTTTCTCTTCCAACGTAAATGAGATTGGCCATTTCTCCTGAAACATAAGTCCAAGCTCCCATATTTTGCGGCTCTTCTTGGCACCAAATCAAGCGTTTCAGATTTGGAAAGTTTTTAACAGCTCTCTCAATATCTTCTTTTGGGAATGGATAAAGTTGTTCGAGTCTTAAAAAAGCAAAACCCTCTTTAGGCTCTAATTCGACAAAAAAGCGACCGGAAAGAAGGACGAGCGTGTGAATATTTCCCTTCCCTTTATCTAAAATCGTCTTTTTAAAACTTCCTTCTACAAGATCATCCAATGAACTTGTTGCTTTAGGATGGCGAAGGAGACCTTTCGGAGTCATTACAACTAAGGGCTTTTCAGCGGTAGCTTGTTCTTGTAAAAGATGAAATAGTTGTGCTGGCAACGTCGGATAAACAATTCTCATATTATCTTCAGCCGCAAGGGCTAAAAACCGTTCTAAACGCCCAGAAGAGTGCTCTGGTCCCTGCCCTTCCATTCCGTGGGGTAAAAAAAGGACAAGTGAAGTCGTTTGTCCCCACTTTCTTTCTCCAGCAGAAATGTATTGGTCGTACATCACTTGCGCACCGTTTGCAAAATCACCAAATTGCGCCTCCCAGATCACTAAAGATTTTGGAGACCCTACACTGTATCCATACTCAAACCCAACAGAGGCAAATTCGCTTAAGGGAGAATTGATCAGATCAAATTTTGGTTGTCCTTCATAGAGATGTTGAAGAGGGAAATAAGAGAGACCTGTTTTTTGATCAACAAGGCGCAATTGTCGATGAGAAAATGTTCCCCGTCCCACATCTTGTCCTGACAAACGGATAGGTATTGCCTTTTTAAGAAGCCATGCGTAGGTCAACATTTCAGCTGTTCCCCAATCAAGAGGCTGGTCATTTACAACTGTTTCAAGCCGATTTTTATATCCTTGGGCAATTTTAGCATGAGGTGTAAAGCCACTTGGCAATGCAGTAGCTTGTTGAGCAAGCTCTTTTAAATCTTCTTTGGTTGGGTTTTCAACCGGTTTTACATTCTCTTTATGAGTTGCAGTTGGTTCTTTTGAAGAAGCTGTTGAAGATTCTAGTGTTTTTGCAAGGAGCTTTTTAAATTCTTCTTCTTCATCTTTAGCAATTTTTTCTGATAGATGCCCGGCCTGTATCAGTTGGTCACGGTAGAGTTCTCGAACACTTTTTCTTTGCCTGATCGTTTGATATTCTACAGGTTGTGTAAAAGCAGGCTCATCGCCTTCATTGTGACCATATTTGCGATAGCAAATGAGATCCAAAAAAACATCAATGCCGAATTTTTCCTTAACATCTAAAGCAAGCCGTGTTGCCACAATTGCCTCTTCAGGATGGTCTCCATTGATATGAAATACAGGGCAACCAAACGCTTTAGCGATGTCTGTACAGTATGGGGTAGAGCGTTCTTCTTCGGGTAATGTGGTAAAACTGATTTGGTTATTGATGACCAGATGGATAGTGCCATTGATGGTATAACCAGGTAAGCGTGTAAACTGCATAGTTTCGTAAACAACGCCTTGGCCAGCAATGGCTCCATCTCCATGGATGATGATGGGTAAAATAGAGGTGCCGTTATCTATTCTGCCGCGGCTATAGCCTTCTAATACAGGATAGATCGACTCTAAGTGGCTTGGATTCGGTAAAAGCGTAATTCTCTCTGATTTATAGCCAAGATGGTATTTTACATCTCCAGCAACCCCTTTAGGTTGGTAGCCCTCCTGAAATTCTTCAAAAATTTCTCCATATCCTTTTTTGAGAATATTTGAGAGCACATTCAGTCGACCTCGGTGAGCCATCCCAATGACCACCTCTTTTTCACCGCTTTTGATCAACTCTTTCATCATCGGGATCAATGTCTCAGCCCCTTCTAGAGAAAACCTCTTTTGGCCAGGGAATTTGACATGCAGAAAAGTTTCAAAAAGTTCAGATTGATTAAGGGCGTCGAGTAATTCCTTTTTCTCGTCTATCGTTAAGACATTGCTAAACCCTTTATTCTCTATTTTTTCGATGAGATAACGCTCAACTTCTGGCGGAACAAAACCTGAAAACTCGACCCCTACAAAGCCCGAATAGAGGGGACCTAGCTTCGCGTCTAATGGTGGATGAGAAGGGCTTGAATGGATGGGACTCAAGGATGCCCATTGATGACCAAACCGTCGATAGGTCTCTTCAATAGAAGAAGGGGTAGCCTCCTCCCCTTTTTCTTTAAAAAAATGATCCTCAAGATAGCGTAGGTTTTGGAACCCAAGCGTTTCAAAAGGAAATTCTGCCATTTCTTCACCCCTATTTTTTCCTCTATACAGGGCAAGCCTTAGATTTGACAATACCTATCAGTTTGTGGGAAATACCCACATTTATTTTATAATAAAAGTTAAGGAGAAAATCTATGGATTCCAAGGTATCAAGAGTTAGTAAAGATGAAAAAAATCGCATCTCTCTTACTCGAGTATTATCAAAAGAAGAACAAGAGGCATTCCATTCATTTCGCATCTATCGACATGGTGGAAAGATCATTCTAGAACCCGTTGTTGAATTTCCCGCTAAAGATCATTGGATTTACAAAAATCCTAAAGCACTTTCATCTCTTATGAATGGTTTAAAGCAGGTAAAGAAAGGGCAGATTCAGAAGCTATCCCTAGAAGATATCGAAAAACGACTCTTGGAATTAGAAGATGATTCAGAGTGATTTTCAATTAATTTTATCTGATGAAGCTATTTTAAATTTGAAAGAGCTACAAGAGGATAATTCGAAAAGAGCTGTAGAAAAAGCAGTTTTTAAAGCTTTAAAGTTTATGTGTTTTAATCTTAAACATCCCTCTTTAAACACTCATAAATTCGATGATTTTGAAGGACCTAATGGTGAAGAGGTATTTGAATCATATGCGCAAAATCATACACCAGGAGCCTATTGAATTTTTTGGTATTATGGTCCCGGAAAAAAAGAAATAACAATTCTGACTATTACTCCCCATCCAGAATATTCAGATCATAAGTTAATAACGTTAACACTTAATCGTCATGGCCGACCAGACGCTTTGCTGGGGATCTCTATTTTTTCCTCTATACAGGACAAGCCTTAGCTTTGACAACATCAGGAGCGAGCATATGAAAAAAATTATAAAAGCGGGTGTTTTTAAGGCAGAATGTCTTTATTACCTTGATGAAGTAGATCTTCATCACTTTCAATATATCATCACAAAGAAAGATAGGCCTGTTGCAAAATTGATTCCTATCGAAATAGAACAAGACTCATTCTTTGGAGTAATGAAAGGTACCGTGCAGATCAAAGGTGATATTATTTAACCTATTGAGAAAGCTTGAGATGTCGATTCTTAAACAACTAAAACAAAACAAGCTTCTTCTAGATACTAAGGTATGGATATGGCTTTTTTCAGGCGATGAACATCTAAGTAAAAAAAATACAAGCCGCAAGCCGTAGATTTTGCTAAACAACAAGACAACGTATATAGGGTTTCTAATCGTCGTGGCCGACCAAGCGCTTCAGTGCTTGTTTAATATGTGGATCTTTAAAAGAATAGCCGCTGCTGATGAGTTTTGTGGGAACAACGCGGAGGCTTGAAAAGATCACTTCATCTGCCATTTGTCCAAGGAGTGCTTCTAAAGCCCATTTAGGAATTGCAAGTGCATGAGGGCGGTTAAGAACCTCAGCAAGGCTTTTTGTGAATTCTTTTGAGAGGACAGGTTCTGGGGCAACAAAGTTGACAGGACCAGAGATCTCTGTTTTTTCTAATAAGTGATTAATAGCCCCTTTTATGTCGCAGAGAGTGATCCAACTCATCCATTGATTTCCATCACCCAATGGACCTCCAAGACCTAATTTAAAAGGGAGTAACATTTTCCCTAAGGCCCCACCATCTGGAGTGATAACAGATCCAAATCTGGCGTAAACAATGCGACATTGTCCTTTTGCCGCTTGTTCCCAGGCGGCGCAAACATTGGAGACAAAAAGATCCCCTTTTTGAGAGTTTTCATCGAGAATTTCATCTCCACGATCGCCATAATATCCAACGGCAGACGCATTGATCCAAAGACGAGGAAGAGTTTTTATGTGAGATAATTCATTTGTAAGGCGTTCTGTTTCAATTATTCTAGACTGCAAAATCTTCTCTTTGCGCGCGTTAGTCCATCTAGCAAAGATTTGTTCTCCTGCTAAATTGATCAATAGATCCAAATCCCCTAATTGAGAGGGTTGAACTTCGCGAGGGAGCAAAATCACTGTATGCCCCTCATCTTGCCATCGTCGTCGGAGATAAGTGCCGATCAGCCCGCTTCCCCCTAAAATTGCTATCCTCATAATACTTTCTATACAAAGGAGAGAAAATATTGGAAAGCATCTACTTTTTAAGTATTATTTTTTCTTATGTCTATTAGTCCCATTATCTTCTCAGTTCCATCAGATTCTAAAAGCTTAACGACCGCGATGGCACAAAACTTTCGCGATAGACTTAGTGAACAATTACCTATTGATGTTCGTTATAAAGATCATGGGGGTCTTAAACAAGGGCAAGAGCTGCAAGCCCTTCAAGATGGTCAAATCGGATTTGCTACACTCTCTTTTCCAGATCTTGGTTCTCCATTTGACGTTTTTCATTATCCATACCTTTTTGAAAATTATGGTCATTTTACATCTGTTACTAAGAGTGAATTTTGGAAAGTTTTTTGCCAAAAAGTGTCAGATACATTAGGCATAACCATCCTTTCTGCGATCTACATTGGAAATCGGCAGATGGCATCTAATGAGCTTATTCGCTCCCCTGAAGATCTTAAAAATAAAATATTTCGAGTGCCTCCAGGAAAAGCCTGGGAAAATTTGCCTAAAGCATTCCAAGCAACTCATTCAGCTATAGGCATTGGTGATGCTGTCGAAGCTTTAAAGAAAAACCAAGTACATGTCATTGAAAATCCACTTCCTGGGATGAAAGTTTATCATATTGCAGAGGCAGTAAAGCACATCTCTTTAACAAATCATTTTGTTGATGTTTTATTAGTGGCTCAATCAAATAAACTTGAAATAAGCAGCCAGTTGAAAAAAACAGTTAAAACTGCTGCTATTGCAGCTCAAGTTTGGCATGATCCTTTAAGAATCAGCAAACAAAGACATCTGCAAGATGTTTTTGCTAAGCAAATATATTCTTATACACCAAACGAGATGAATTCTTTTAAACGGGTTATAGAAGACCACTATAGAACGCTTCCATTTACTTCTGAACAAGAAGATTGGATTGAGCAAATCAAGGGATTAAAGCCTTGGGCAATACCACTTGAACATTTCTTATGATGATTTTTTATTCTCTAAGAATCATATCTCTGGGTGGGGAATAAAAAAATAACAAGATGGGCAGGATAGGCAGGATAAGCGCTGCCTCGTTCGAGCAGTTTTTTGGTTAAAATTGAAAAATTAAAACGCAAAGATCGCAGAGAATTTTTCTGCTCTAGATTTAAGTTAGAAAAGAAGATTTTTTAAGATTCTTAGATTGCCTAAGAAAAATTTAGGCCAGACTTCCAGGCCTTTTACTTGATCTACCAATTCAGGGCTCAAGCAAGGCAACGCTTATCCTGCCTATCCTGCCCATCTTGTTATTTTTTTATTCGTCAATCAGATGCGTTGCTTTGTATGACAATATTGATGAAGCCATAAAGAAAGCTTAGGGGCATTTTCTCTAATAGAGGTCGATGTATTGTCATCAGCATTATCAGAGACAATTTTAATGAAACGACATGGGATGTTTTCTGCTTTTGCAATTTCTGCAATAGCATACCCCTCCATATCCACTAAATCCCAGGTAAGTGAAAGTTGATCTCTTAGTATGGGGTCATGCAGGGGTTGATCAAATGTGATCAACTTTTTTCCTTCAGCTTGGATTTGAAAAGATCTATCACTCTCATGCCTTCCAATAAAACTGATCTCGTGGATAGAGCCAAAGGGCAAATTTTTATGTAAGGCACCGGCAAAGCCTATATTCCAAATTTCGTTGTATCCCTTTAACACTGAAGAAATCAAGGCGGAGCGTACTTTATTTGGTCCCATCCCTGTAAAAAAGAAATGCTCAGTGATTTTGAAGCACTGTGCCTCAAGAGTAGTAGCAAAGACGAAAAGGAGTTTCTTCTGAGTGGAAGAGGCCAATTTCTTTTCCCCGTTCGTAAAATCTTAAAAGAGCCCGTTGACCAATGTCGGTTAAACCTTCACTTTCACGATTCACAAAAGTAGAGATATGTTCTCGGATGATCTCTGGATTTTTATTTTGTGCATGTTCAACTATATAAGGATAGACCTTTTCTAAATTTTGACGGGCAAAATGAATGGAATGTTGAATAGCTTCAATAGCTTCGCTCTTATAAGGAAAATCCTTTTTAACGGCAGTTACACCAAGAGGAAGAGGTAGCTCTTCCCTTTCTTCCCATAAAGCCCCGAGATCGGCAATGGTGTAAAGTTTTTCCTGATCTACAATGAATCTCCCTTCATGGATCAAAACACCTGCATCTACCTCTTTTTTCTGGATCATTGGGATGATCTTGTCAAAACGGGTAAAAACAGGGTGAATATCTAGAGGGCCAAATAACTGAAAGAGGAAGTGGGCTGTTGTTCCCTCTCCTGGAAAAGCAACTTTTTTCCCTTTTAAATCATTCAAAGAGAGCTTTTCTTTGCTTGCAACAATAGGTCCGACTCCATAACCAAGAGCTCCCCCGACAGGCAAAATTTCGTAGTCGCTTAAACATTGAAGAGCTGTAATGGCAGAGACTTTTTGAATATCAAACTGTCCCCGTCTTAACGCTATATTAAGAGCTTCAATATCTAAAAGTTCTACTTGAACTTTTAAATCTGCAGCTACCCATCCATTCGCCCAAGCACCAAAGATAAAAGTATCATTTGGACATGGAGAAAACGCCAGTTTTTTCACTTTAAAAGACCTTTCTCTACAAAGGCAGCTTTTAACTCAACATTCTCTTCTTTGTCGAGAGCCCCACTTCCATGAAGCCATTTCAGATAGTCTTTTGGTACAAGCTCAAGGGGCGTCCCCTTGTACTTACCAAAAGGCATAGAGGAGAAATTCTTAGAGCCATCTAACAACTCTACAACATCTTGAAGTGTCAAGTCATCGATGAGGCAGTCGAAGACTTTATGAAGCATGATAACGTCGTCTAACGCTCTGTGGGCTTGATTAGATGGGATATCAAAGTGTTCTCTTAAAACTTGTAGACCATGCCGTGGTAGATCTGGACGGTATCTTCTGGCCCACATAAGAGTGTCTAAATAGCGCCAAGTTGTTGGGATCTCAAGATTGTGTCTTTTAAACTCTGCATTTAGAAAAAGTTTATCAAAACGGTCGTTGTTATGAGCAATCAACAAAGCATCAGGGCCACAAAAGTCTAGAAATTGTTTTCCTACTACATCGAATGTTGGCGCATCTTTCACCATCTCGTCTGTGATGTGGTGAATAGCTGAAGTCTCTGGAGGAATTGGGACGCCAGGGTTGATGAATGACACAAAATGGTCATTTTTCACTGGGTCAAAGGCAGCAATTTCTATGATGAAATCTCTGTCAGATTTCAAACCCGTTGTCTCTGTGTCGTAAAAAATAGCTCTCAACTAGTCTTATCCCTTACCTCTTCAAAAGAGGCTCCTTCGTCATTAACTTTTTTGATGGGTTGCCAAAAAGTTGTAGAGACCATTCTAACTGCACCCAAAAATGGCTCAAGTAGGTTTTCGTCAAATGACATGCCTAATGCTGGAAGCATTACTCTAAAAAAGATGCTGTGAGAGCTTTCTTCCATGCCAAAACCTGGTAAATCCAAAGATTGGTTAATCCAATGGAGCAAACGGGCAATTTCCCCTTCTCGTCCAGCTTTGATTTTTGTCGGTAAGAAAACCAAGATTTGCAAGAGTTGGCTCTCTTCAAAAATGCGGATAAAAATGGGGAATGCGGCCCCTTCTTCTTCAAAACCGAACAAGATTTGACCTGTCTCTTTTTGAATTTCCGCTTGTATGCCCTTTTTTTGGATGAGCTCTAGTAAAGTTTGAGTGCTAATTCTCATCTACATTTTCATCCCAGGAAGAGCCGACTGATGTCCACTTGAACGTGTAATATTTGGGTTATTCGTATTAGGAATGACACAAAAGTCATCATCTTCTGGCATTCTGTAGCAGCCTGCGACTGCAATTAAAGATAAAAGGATCAAAATTCTCATAACTACTCTCAAAATAGGAAAATATAACATTATGGGGTTTCAATCTGCAAACTTAAGAAGTGACCATGAAAGCACGTAATGAAATCGACCCAGCCGACGTTTGGGATCTCTCTTCTCTCTATAAAAATCCAGAAGAATGGGAAAAAAGTTTTGCAAAAGCAAAAAATCTCCCCTCTTTAGAAAAATTTAAAGGCCATCTCGGTGATGGAATTGACCTTTTCGTCGAAGCTTTTAAAACACTCTATGATACATCCCGTAACTTAGAAAAGCTCTACACCTATGCCCATTTGTACCATGACCAAGACATCACAGAAGAGGTTGCAAAAGGGCAGCTAGCTCGTATTCAAACGCTTTATCTTCAATTTCAAGATGAAAAGGCTTGGTTTGAGCCAGAAGTTTTGGCTTTACCAAACGATTTGTTAAAGCTATATCTCAATAGCCCAAAACTGGGAGATTATCGTTTTCCTTTAGAAATTATCCTTCACCTTAAACCACATGTTCTTGACGCAAAAGAAGAGGCACTTTTAGCAAAAAGCGAAGAGGCTCTTTCGGCTAATTCCAAAGCTTTCAGAGCCCTTACTGATGCAGATTTGCAATTTCCAGCAGTGAAAGATAGCCAAGGAAAAGATTATCCTTTAAGCCATGGTGCTTATGGTTTTTACCTCCGATCACCAGATAGAGAATTGAGAAAAAATACTTTCCTCTCATATCACCAAACATTCTCTCAGTTCAAAAATACCTTGGTAGAGCTCTACCAAGGTCTGTTGAAAAAGCATCAATTTAATGCAAAAGTCCGTGGATACAAAAACTGTTTAGAAGGGGCTTTATACCCTTATAATATTCCGACAGAGGTGTATCACGCCTTAGTGAAAGCAGCAAATGATGGCATTGGAGCTCATCATGAATACATTGAGCTTAGAAAAAAGATATTAGGTCTTGATAAATTTCATCTTTACGACAGCTATGCGCCACTTGTAGACGGGGTCGATGTTGAAATTCCTTATGATGAAGCGGTTAGTCTTGTCATCGCTTCAGTTGCCCCTCTTGGCTCTGAATACCAAAATACTTTGGCTCGTGGCTTAACAGATGAGAAATGGGTCGACCGCTATGAAAATAAAAATAAACGGTCAGGCGCTTACTCTTCTGGGTGTTATGACTCACGCCCTTACATTTTGATGAACTATAAAGGAAGTTTCCGCGATCTTTTTACTTTAGCTCATGAAGCAGGTCATAGCATGCACAGCTACCTGTCTAAAAAAACACAACCCTACCCCGTTGCAGACTATCCTATCTTTTTGGCTGAAGTGGCATCTACCTTTAATGAAGAGCTTTTGTTTCAACATCTATTGAAAAATACAACAGATCCTAAAAAAAGACGGTTCCTGATCACTCAAAAATTAGATGATATCCGCGCTACTTTCTTTAGACAGACCATGTTTGCAGAATTTGAATTGAAAACACATGAGTGGGCAGAACAAGGTATTCCTCTCACCCCTGAAAAACTGAACAGTTACTATAAAGAATTAAATAAAACCTATTTTGGACCCGCACTTGAATGGGATGCGGTAGCCGAGTCAGAATGGTCTCGTATTCCTCACTTCTATTCTAATTTTTATGTTTATCAATATGCGACGGGAATCAGCGCTGCTTTGCAACTAGCAACAAAAGTTTTGCAAGGTAAAGCTGAAGATAGAGAGCGTTATCTTAAATTCCTCTCTTCAGGTGGATCTAACTACCCTATTCCTCTTTTAAAAGAGGCTGGAGTGGATTTGACAAAGGGAGACGCCGTTGCAGCCACCCTCAATATTTTTAGAGATTTGACTAAACAATTGGCACTTGCGTAATGCGAGTGCTAAATTTTCGCTTGTCTGAAAAAGAGAGGCGCTATAAGTTAGTGGGCAAAACTCTATACATACGGTGAAAACTATGACTCCAAAATTTAAGCCACTTGGATATCGCGTACTCGTTCGTCGCCTAGAAGCGGAAACAAAACTGAAAGGGGGCATTATTCTCCCAGATACAGCCAAGAAAAAACAGGAACAGGCAGAAGTTGTAGCCATCGGTACTGGGAAAAAAACTTCTGACGGAGAACTTATCCCCATTCCAGTTAAAGTGGGTGATGTTGTGTTAATGGAAAAATATTCAGGCCAAGAGATCGCAATCGATGATCATGACTATGTTATCGTTAAGGCCGATGAACTTATTGCAATTGTGGAGTAATCGAAATGGCAGCAAAAGAGATCAAATTTAAAGAAGAAGCACGTCAAAAGATATTAAAAGGTGTAAAAACCCTTGCCGACGCTGTCAAAGTCACTTTAGGACCAAAAGGCCGTTGTGTCATTTTGGATAAATCGTACGGTGGACCACACATTACAAAAGACGGTGTGACTGTTGCAAAAGACATCGAACTTGAAGATAAGTTCGAAAATATGGGCGCACAGATGGTCAAAGAAGTTGCTGGCAAAACAGCTGATAAAGCTGGTGACGGTACTACAACTGCGACAGTCCTTGCTGAAGCTATTTACACAGAAGGGCTCAAAAACGTCGCTGCAGGCGCAAATCCAATGGACTTGAAGCGCGGCATGGAAAAAGCTGTTAAAACAGTCGTAGCAGAACTTGAAAAGCGCAGCAAAAAAGTTGAGACTTCTCAAGAAATTGAGCAAGTGGCAACGATTTCTGGAAACAACGACCCTGAAATTGGTGCTTTGATTGCAAAAGCTATTGAGCGCGTTGGTAAAGACGGTACTCTCACTATCGAAGAGGGGCAAGGTTATGACACCTACCTCGACGTTGTAGAAGGGATGAATTTTGACCGTGGATACCTTTCTGCCTACTTCATGACGAATACTGAATCACAAGAATGCATCTTCGAAGACGCCTACATCTTGATCTACGACAAGAAAATTGGTGGCATCAAAGAGATGATCCCGATCTTGCAAGCTGTTGCAGAAACTGGAAAACCGCTTCTCATCCTCGCAGAAGATGTCGAAGGTGAAGCACTTGCAACACTCGTTGTAAACAAAATCCGTGCTGGACTTAAAGTTTGTGCTGTAAAAGCGCCTGGCTTTGGTGACAGAAGAAAAGCGATGTTGGAAGACATTGCCATCTTAACGGGCGGTGAAGTGATCAGCGAAGAGCTTGGTATCAAGTTGGATGCTGTTACACTGCAACAATTGGGCCGTGCGAAAAAAGTTGTCGTTAAGAAAGATGACACAACGATCATCGAAGGTCTTGGTTCTAAAGAAGCTTTAAAAGGGCGTGTTGAGCAAATCAGCCGTCAGATCAATGAAGCCACTTCAGACTACGACAAAGAAAAGCTTCAAGAAAGAAGAGCAAGACTTGTTGGAGGCGTTGCTGTTCTCCGTGTCGGCGCTGCAACTGAAGTTGAGATGAAAGAGAAGAAAGACCGTATTGAAGATGCTCGCCAAGCAACAGCTGCGGCTCTTGTAGAAGGGATTCTTCCTGGTGGTGGAACAGCGCTTGTCCGTTGCTTGCCTGCTCTGAAAGCTTTGATCGAAACTCTCCCAGGAGATGCTAAGACAGGGGCTCAAATCATTGCACGTGCACTTTCTGCTCCATTGCGTCAGATTGCTTACAATGCGGGTCAAGAAGGAGCTATCATCCTTCAACATGTTGAAAAGCTAAACGACAACATGGGTTACAACGCATTGACAGGCGAATTTGTCGACATGATCAAGTCTGGTATTCTTGACCCAACAAAGGTTGTAAGAACAGCGCTTGAAAATGCTGCGTCTATCGCTTCCCTTCTCTTGACAACAGAAGCTATTGTGGCTGAGTTGCCAAAAGAAGAACCAGCTGCTGCAATGCCTGCTGGCCACGGAATGGATTATTAATCTTTTACTGCCCTCCAGTTTTTCTGGGGGGCTTTTTTTATTATGGAAACTTCTTGGGAAAAATCGAGTCAATGGTATGACGATATCGTTGGTGAAAAAGGACATACTTATCACCAAGAGCTCATCCTCCCTGCTCTTCTGGATCTATTGAATTTGCAACCCAATGACCATCTTTTGGATGTGGGTTGTGGTCAAGGAGTCGTTGCTCGCGCCATTCCTAAAGGGGTTAATTACACAGGAGTTGATGCCTCCCCTTCCCTCCTTAAAAAAGCTAAAATAACTTTTCCGCATGGCCAATTTATACATGCCGATGCGACAAAACCTTACACATTAAAAGAAAAAGCGACTCATGCCATCTGCATTTTGTCCTTACAAAATATGCAAGATCCAAAAAGTGCTTTAAAGCAATTGGCTCAAAATACATCTGGCAATGTGATTCTCGTTTTAAATCACCCTTGCTTCCGTATCCCTAGACAATCAAGTTGGGGTATTGATGAGGGTAAAAAAATCCAATACCGACGTGTTGATCGGTATATGTCACCTCTTGAAATCCCCATTCAAACCCATCCTGGCAAAGGTGGCGATGACACAGTATCCTTCCATTTCCCCCTCTCTTATTGGACAAATAGCTGCTATGAAGCAGGCATTTTAATCGATGATATTGAAGAGTTGTGTAGCCATAAACAAAGCACCGGCCGGATGGCCCGTATGGAAAACCGTGCCCGCGAAGAATTCCCTCTTTTCATGGCTATTTTAGGCCACACAAGACATTAACTTTTAAAGTTAACATTGTTAATGGAAATATTCCTATTTAATTAGAGGTTGAAGTTTGATTACTTGTTACCAAGTTGCCTCAGGTGTAAAAGATATTTTTTTACATACACTGTTTGATATACCACATACTTTTCGACCAAGTTTAAATTTAATTACAAATATCGCTTTGCGCGCGTTGCAATTTAAAAATACTCCATCTTTGGTGTTAGGAGCTCGTATTTTTAAAGATGTAGGCAAGCTTGTTTTTTCATTAAGTTTTGCAGCGATAAAGCTTGGTTACCAAATTAAAGTTTTATCTGTAATCTGCAAATTAACAGTAGCTATTGCAGCTGTCGGTTATATGCTTGGGGTTATTTTAATAAATAAACTTGTGATAACAATTTCACCTGGCTCTGTAGAAAAAGCTCTATATAAACTTCAAGCGTTTCCAGATCCTAATTTTAAGTTAAATTATTTTGAAACAGGTCTATTAACTCAATTTTTAAATGAAACGATTTTTCTAAATTTGTTTCCAGGCATTTTTGATGAAAATAACGTTCTGTTTGAGAGAATTGTTGATACGTTTAATAACAGAAGACCTTATTTGATGTTATATGGTCTAAATATTAGAAATATTCCAAATATTATTTTTTCTTCGATATTTAATTACAAAGTATTGAATTTATGTCAGTCTTCTTTAGAATCTTTACCGGAATCCATTGGTAATTATCTTCCGTTAGAAGAATTAGATCTTTCATTTTGTGACCAACTTCAATCTCTGCCTGAATCTATTGGTAAACTTAAAAATTTAAAATCTCTCAATCTTTTAGGAACTAGGGCACTTACAACATTACCAAACTCTATTTTTAACCTACCAAGCACTTGCGAAATCCGGCTTATTGAGACATCGATTCCTAGCGCATTTATTGCTAGAATTGAAGAAAGAGTTCAGCAACCAGGTTATGTAGGGCCTCAATTTATTGTTTCGGCAGCAGAAAGAAGAGAGAAGGAAAAAACAACCGAAGAATTGCTGCAAAATATTTATGAAACACTAAAATTGCCCATACCTCATAAGATAAAATCTCTGTATGAAAATAGTATTCATGATGAAAATTTACGTAGTTTTCTCTCAAGACTTTCATGGACAGCAGATGGTCAAAACTCAGGACCAAAAAGAAATGCCCTTTATAATAAGGTCCATCAATTCTTACAGTTAGCCATTGAAGACGAAACCTTTAGAGGTGTTTTTCAAACAGCTCTTTTTGAAGCAACGCGATCATGTGGAGATAGAGTTACTTTATTTCTTGTCTATTTAGAGGTTGAGAAACAACTTTTAGAAATAGATAAAAATGACTTGTTAAAGCTAGCTGATTTTTTAAAAAGGGGTGGCTTTGCTATTCAAGAATTAACAGCTATTGCTGAAAATAAAATAAAAATTAAAGTTAATCCAAAAGTTGATAATATAGAAGTTTACCTGGGCTATTTAATGAAATTAAAAGAGAGTTTGAATCTGCCTTTCAGTGCAGATGACATGCGCTTTTTTAATTCTAGCTATCTTACACAACAAGATCTTGAAGATGCCAAGCAACTTGTTTCTGAAAGGCTAAACAATCAAGATGCAGTCAATGAGTATCTTATCACCAATTCAACTTGGTTGAGTGCTCTAGAAGCAAAGTATCCTAAAGAATTTGCTGAAATCTTACAAAATGCTTCTAAAGACGGAATTAATCCAAAAGCTGGATATCTTGCATTAACCCAAAAATCGCTTATGACAGCTGAATAATCTCTTTAAGCTCGGAGATCACATGATCTAAAGAAGGTCGTTGATTTGGATTTTTGTCTGTCATCTTGGTTAAAAGAGGGATAAGTTTTGCTTGTGCTTCTTCAGGTATATCTTGAGCTTCAATCCAAGCAGTGATGATATCTCCTTCTGGATAGGCAAATTCGCCTTCTCCTCTCCAAAAAGTATCAATACTCTCCCCTGTCATCATTTCAGTGATCAGGCATCCCATTTGAAAGATCTGTATTTTGCTACTGATGTTAGCAGCTTCTTCTGATAGCTTTAAAATTTCTTCCTTAGAAGGAGGTGGATCTCTATTTCTTAAGCTAGCTAATCGGTCGGTTAAACCATCAATTTCAGCTTTGGGAGTATATTGAGGCGTGTACTCAGGGGTATGAGCGGTTCCGTTTGAATTAAAAAGCGCCCGATCCAAATGGTCTAACAACTGTTCCAATGTTTTCTTACTGTCTTCTGGAAGAGGTAAGCTAAAGACACCGTCAAAATCTGCAATGACAAAATGGGGTACATCTTCATCTTTAGCTAGTAAGTTTTGGATTTTTAAGTCGATGTGAATGATCCTTTCTTTCTGTAAAATATCGAGTCCTTTGAGAGCTGAAAGAAAGCCTGTGAGCACATCTTTTGGGTAAGGATCTGTCTCTTCTTCCCAAGTAGCTAAATTTCCAATGTAAGAATGGCCATAAGCTGTCATGTCTGGTTCATCGATCCACTCAAACGGTTTCAAGATGCCCTCTAGTTCGTCCGTGTTGTATTTTTCCAATAGATTTTCAATAACCTCATTTCCTTTTCTTAACTTTTCAAAGTCTGTAGCTGTATGGGATATTTTTCTGACAAATGAAACGGGCGACGATACTGGGATTGGTGATGATACGGGTGATGGTGATTTGCTCTCAAAAAAGACCCCCATGCCTTTTTGAACTTGACCTGCACTCCCCTTCCCTGTCGGAGTGAACGTTTTATCAAAGGCAAAGGTAACTTTAGTGACTTTTTCTCCAGTATTTGAAGTAGTCCAAATTTTCAAATTACGAGTTCTTAAGCTTCCTGGCATTTGGGTAAGGCCTAACGCACTCTTAATCGGTGTATGCGGGCCTCCAATTTTTGTAGTAAAGATTTGTTGAGCAAGATCCTCAATTTCTGCGTCTGTGTTAAATTCTTCCGAATTTCGTCTGGAGATCGATATTTTAGCTGGAGGAGTCGGTTTTTCTGGTGTCTGTTCACTTGGCCGCTGCACCCATTTACCTTCATTGGCATCAGGGATATCTAGCACCATAGTCTTATTTTCGCTCTTGTTTTTTAAACAAAATAAGAAAAATTGTTAATTTTTTATTAATTTTTCAACGTGTTGATATTGTAAATACTATATTTTATAATAGTTGCATGAACTTAAGCATTAATCATTCTTTTTCAGACGTCGAATCTATTATTAAAGAAGTTAACTGGGCTTCCCGTTCAATAGATGGGCAAATTATTCCTTTTTCTAAAGGAGAATTAAATAAGCTTCGTAATTGTTTTGAAGGAGATGTTGGATTTCATTATTCAACTGATCAGTTATTTAAACTAAAAGTGCAAATATTGGTCGTTGGAACTCTTTTAAATTCTCAACAAACAAGTTTTGAAGATAGACTTCACCATTTGATGATAAGTCCGATTTGTTCAGAAGATGATTTTGAATTGAAAAGAGACATTTTTCAGGCTGAAATCGAAAATATTAAAACATTAAGAGATAAGTTCGATTACTTCTTTACGTCGAAAGTTGTTCAATTACAGATGGAAGAGTTGCAAGAACTTGTTGATGATGTAAAACAAAATAATAACCGAGAAGTGCGTTCGAAAATTTCTTTACTAAGAGATGAGATCATTTTTAATCAAACTCTCTTAAATCGAAGTCGTTATTCTGAAACAGAAACTTCACTGAATTTTAATTGGGCAATTGATCTAATAAATGTGAAATTTAGAAATGTTGATGACGAAGATGGAGAAGCTACTAAAATTCGCCATTTTTTGCGCGATTTTTTCAAAAAAATCAGCTGATTCAATCAATTAAAAAATGCCTCAAGATATTGAGATAGCTTGAGGCTTATCCATTTAAAATTTAACCAGAGCCGTTATAAGAATCATCATCTGTTCCGGCGTATCTATACGCCTCAGAACTCGGATCTACTGGCTCTGGACAAAAGCAAGCAGAAAAAATAATCATTCCCACTCCGAGCAGAAAAGTGGCACTTCCTGAGATGAGGTAGCGTCTAGCCTTCCTTTGCGTCTCGTCAGCACATTCGCTCTCGCTATTTTGACACTGATCCAAATACACAGCTCCTATTGTTAGGACAGCAAAACCTGAAATAATAGCGGCTGCAGAGAGCCCCTTTGCAAATTGTCGAGATCTGATTGTTTGGTCAGGTTCAATTAAATGGCTATTTAAAGGAGTGGTTTCCCTAGCTTGTTGAGGAAGACCTGGAATGCTTGCCATCTTTTAATCCTTTTTTTCTATAACTAAGTTTAACAATTTGTTAGGGACAAAAATAACCCGTTTCAAATCGCCTTCAGAGAGATATTTAGTGATCTGCGGATGAGCTTTTGCTTTTACCAAAATTTCTTGTTCAGATAGATCTAGTGGCAATTCAAATCTTCCCCGCACCTTTCCATTCACCTGTACAACATAGGTCACTTCGGACTCTTGTAAATAAGTTGGGTTAACAGTTGGGTATGGATAGGTATTGATATCCTCTTTAAAGCCTAAAGTTTCCCAGAGCTCAGAAGCAATATGCGGAGCAAAAGGGAAAACACATTGCAACGTAATCTTCAAGGCAGCTTTTGGAACACGCTCAACTTTTGCAAAGTTATTCATGAATTCCATCATCTTGGCTATTGCTGTATTGAATTGCAAAGCCTCTGCATCTTTTACAACACCATCTAAAAGGCGATGGGCAAGCTTCATCCCCTCTTCATCACCCTCTTCAGCCACTTTATCTGATGTGCAAAGATCCCAGAGCCTATTCAAGAAACGGCGACATCCCATAACGGCATCACTGTTCCAGACCTTCTCCTTATCAAGAGGGCCCATGAACATTTCATAAAGGCGAAGTGAATCTGCCCCTACTTCTTCTATGACTTCATCTGGTGTCACGCCGTTGAGCTTGGATTTACTCATCTTGTCAATTTGTGACCGGAGGAGCTCGTTTGTCTCTTTGTGATAATACTTCCCATCTTTTTCTACGACCTGTTCAGGCGGAACATATTGTCCCGTCGGTTTTTGATAAGAGCGGGCTACCATCATCCCTTGGTTAAATAACCTTTGAAAAGGCTCCAAAGTATGGACAAGGCCGCAATCGTAAAGTACTTTATGCCAAAAACGGGCGTAGAGAAGGTGCAAAACAGCATGCTCTGTTCCGCCGACATAAAGATCGACAGGAAGCCAATAATTTTCGGCCTCTTTTGACCAGGCCTCTTTGCTGTTTTTAGGATCTGCAAATCTTAAATAGTACCAGCAAGAACCAGCCCATTGCGGCATGGAATTTGTTTCGCGGAGGGCTTTTTTGCCAGTCTTTGGATCGGTAATTTCTACCCAGTCTTTTGCTTTAGCAAACGGGCTCTTACCATCTCCTGTTGGTGTATAGTCATCTACTTTTGGTTGAACAAGAGGAAGTTCGTCAATACCTAATACCCTTTTTGTTCCATCTTCAAAGTGGAGAATTGGGAACGGCTCGCCCCAATATCTTTGCCGAGAGAACAACCAATCGCGGAGTTTGTAGGTGACAGCTGGTTTACCAAGTCCTTTTCCTTCAAGGTAACTAGAAATCGCTGTTTGTGTTTCAGCTATAGTTAACCCTTCAAGCGATTGATGAGGTAAACGGGTGTTAATCGAACGGCCTCCATGTGGCCATACCATCTCCCCTGCAAGAACCTTTTCTTTGGCCTCTGGAGCTACTGGTTCTGGCGCTGAAGCAAGATCAGGATCGATCACAGGAATGACAGAAAGAGCATATTTTTTAGCAAAATCAAAGTCTCTTTCATCATGAGCAGGCACTGCCATCACAGCTCCTGTGCCATAGCTTGCAAGGACATAATCGGCAATCCAGATTGGGATCTGTTTTTGCGTTAAAGGGTGTGTTGCATAAGCGCCTGTAAATACCCCTGTTTTATCGAAATTCAGCTCTGTTCTGTCAAGATCGCTCTTTCCCGCAGTTGCTTTCTGGTACTTCTCAACCTCTACTTTTTGTCCATCTGTCACAATTTGGCTGACAAGGCTATGTTCAGGCGAAAGAACAAGGAATGTTACGCCAGCTAAAGTGTCAGCACGCGTTGTGAAAACAGTGACTTTCTCTTTTGTTTTTTCTTCAACAAAATCGACATAAGCCCCAACACTTTTACCAATCCAGTTTTCTTGCAGTTTTTTAAGCCCTTCTGGCCAATCTAACAATTTCAGGTCTTCAAGCAATCTTTCTGCATAGGCAGTGATCTTCAAAACCCATTGCTTAAGGGGGCGACGTTCAACTGGATATCCCCAGTCTTTAGATACCCCGTTTTCCACCTCTTCATTGGCCAAAACAGATCCAAGTGCTGGGCAGTAGTTGACGAGGAGCTCTGCTTCATAAGCAAGTCCCTTTTCGTAGAGTTTGGTAAAAATCCACTGTGTCCATTTGTAGTAATCGGGCGAACTTGTAGCAATCTCCCGGTCCCAATCATAAGAAAATCCAACCGCTTTTAGCTGTCGTTTGAACGTCGCAATATTTTGATCTGTCGTAATGCTTGGGTGTGTCCCTGTCCGGATCGCGTACTGCTCTGCTGGTAGACCAAAACTGTCCCATCCCATCGGGTGTAAAACGTTAAATCCCCGTTGCCGTTTAAACCTGGCAGTGATATCGGTTCCTGTATAGCCTAGCAAATGGCCAACATGAAGTCCTGCTCCAGATGGATAGGGAAACATGTCGAGGACATAATATTTTGGCTTTTTAGGGTCGATAGAAGAACGATAAGGTTTCTCCTCTTCCCAGCGGGCTTGCCATTTTTTTTCTACTGCTGTGTGATCGTACTTTTTCATGATTTTCAAATAGAGACAGGGTGTATACTGGAAAGAGTATGACAAAGAAGAAGAATAATCGAAAAGGAAGACTGAAAGCCCCCACCCCTCCCTCCCCTAAAAAAGTTGAAAACGAAGAAGAAATTGTTCAAGGAATCATCCGACTTCATCCTCGCGGCTTTGGATTTTTAGTCCCAGAAGGTCGGTTTGGAAATAAAGAAGAAGTTTTCATCCCCCGTCATCTTACGATGCAAGCTGTTGACGGCGACAGAGTCGAAGTAAAAGTAAAAAGTGAAATTTCACCCAAAGGGAAAGAAGGTAAAGTCGTCAACATTCTCGAAAGAGGAAGAACGCACTTAGCCGGCACAGTCTTTCGAATTAACTCTAAAGAACGTCCTGTTGTCTATGCCCCCATTTTAGGTAGCGAAAACCATGTGATCCTTGAAGAGGGAGACTGTAAAGTGGGTGACCGTGTCATCCTCGAAGTCTTGTCTTATGGAGAAAAAGGCGAAAGAACAACTGGAAAATTAAAAGAAATCATTGGACATATCGACAATCCGACTGATGACATTAAAGCTGCCATTGAAGAATACACCCTTCCGCCACCTTTTTCCGAAGAATTGATCGATTCATTAAAAAATCTTGGCGACAAAGTTACAAAGGATGACAAAAAAGGGCGCGAAGATCTTACAAAATTTTTGACATTCACAATTGACCCCGATACGGCTAAAGATTTTGATGATGCTTTATCGATTATCAAACGTCCGGATGGCTCTTTTTATTTAGCTGTTCACGTAGCGGATGTTTCTCATTACGTTAAACCAGGCACACTTGTGGATACAGAAGCCAGAAAAAGGCTTAATTCAACGTATCTTCCTGGTGTATGCATTCCTATGCTGCCTGAAATTCTTTCGAATGAACTTTGCAGCTTAAAACCTCATGTCGAGAGGCTTGCTGCTACTGTCCATATGGAGTTTAAATCAAATGGAGATTTGATCCGCTTTAGAACAGCCCGTTCTGTGATCAAAAGTGCTCATCGATTTACTTACAAAGAGGCAAGACAAGTTATCGATGGGAAAAAAGAGAACCCTTATCGAGATGCTTTGCTGCATATGAAAGAGCTTGCGCTAGCTTTGAAAGAGATCAGAAAAGGGCGTGGTAGTATTGAGCTTTCTCTGCCAGATCTGATTGTTCGCGTAGATCAAAAAGGCGTTCCAACAGGTCTTGAGTGGGAGGAATATGATATCACCCACCAATTGGTTGAAGAGTTCATGCTAAAAGCAAATGAGCTGGTTGCAACTCACCTCACCAAAGAGGGAAAACCTGTTACCTACCGGATCCACGAAAAGCCAGATGATAAAGACATCGAAGAGTTTGCAAGACTTGTCCGCTCCTTTGATATCAAAGTGCCAGAAAACCCAACACCGCATCAGTTGCAAGAGGTCCTTGACCAGGCTTCTAAAACCCCTTTTGCATCTTTTGTAATTGGTAGCTATATCCGATCGATGAAAATGGCGATCTATTCTCACGAAAATGTTGGCCACCACGGACTTGCTCTTGAAAATTACTGCCACTTCACAAGCCCTATTCGTCGTTATCCAGACCTTGTTGCCCATCGTCTTCTTTTTGGTGAACAGACAACTTTAGAAGAGGTGGCTGAACTGTCTGATAAAGCTTCAAGTCAAGAACGGGTTTCTGCTAAGGCTGAACAGAGTGTCAAGCTATTAAAAAAACTGAGACTTTTGGAAAAAGAGACAAAAGATAAAGAGTTTGTTGCCTATGTTTCACGTGTGAAACAATTTGGTTTGACGTTCGAAGTTGCTGAATATGGCTTAGAGGGCTTTTTTGGGTTTGAAGACTTAGGCGACGACTATTTCATGTACGATGAAAAAACTCGTTCACTGACTGGAAAACGGACAGGAGCCAATTATTTTGTGGGCGCAAAAATTGGGGTCTTTTTACAAGATGTCGATTTGATTTTTCAAGAAGCAAAGTGGTATTTATCTGGGCATCCTCAAGCAGAGCAAACAGTAGATGAAAATAGGCCCAAAAGAAGAAGAAGGAGTAAAAAAAGATGAAAAACAGATTCCAGTTTGACACGACTCATTTGAGGAACTACTTCCTTACAGGCCTTGTCCTTCTTCTCCCTATTGCTTTAACGATCATCATCGTTACATTCCTCTTTAATTTGCTGACCCGTCCGTTTGAAGGATTGATGCACAGCCTTTTGACGACGATTGGTCTTTATCACAACGGTTTTTGGATTTTCTCTGAAGAGCAGCTGATCAATATGACCAGTAAAGTTCTCATCCTGATTTTGATTGTCGGGTTGACGATGTTACTGGGAGCTCTTGCAAGATGGTTCTTTATCAACTGGTTGATCGGCTTGGGTGAAGCGGTTGTTACACGTATTCCTTTGATCGGCTCTATTTACAAGACCTCTCAAGATGTGATCAAGACCATTTTCACTTCAAAAACAAGCAGCTTTAAACAGGTTGTTTTAGCGCCATATCCTAGTAAAGGGACTTACGCTCTTGGGTTGATCACAAAAGAAGGTGTCACATCTCATGACAAAGAGGTTTTAGGTGACCGTGTTACCGTGTTTGTCCCTACGACACCGAACCCAACTTCTGGCTTTTTGCTACTTTATGAAGTAAAAGACCTGATCTACCTCGATATGCCTATTGAAGATGCTCTTAAATTTGTCATCTCGTGCGGCGTGATCACCTCCCCGATCAATCGCACAGAAAAACCAACAGCTGAAAAACCGGTGACCGGAGCCTAATCATCCATGTGGAAATGGTTTATCGATGGGATGATTCTCCTTTTTCCTGTCGTTTTGGTTAGTGTTGTTTTTTTCTATCTTGTCGAGTTGTTTGCTTCGCCGCTCGACATGTGGATTGAATCGGCGTTCCCTTCTTTACCCGGCGCCCCTTTAACCTCAAAGATCATTGCAGTTGCGATCACGATGATGATCGTCCTTATTGTAGGTTATTTAGGCAGTCGCTGGATTTTGTCCAGGTTCATGAAACATGTTAACAAGCTCTTTCTAAAAATTCCTATTATCAGAAAGATTTTTCATTCTTCCCATGAAGTGGTCAATACTTTGCTTAGAGAAGAAGATCGAGGCTTCCAAAACGTTGTTCTATTTCCATTTGGTGACACAAATGGTTATGCCGTCTCTTTTCTTCCAAGAAAAGATGGCACTTTTGAAAAAGATCATACAGCTGTTTTGCTACCAGGAACCCCAAATCCTCTACAAGGCTTTATCCTTTATGTAGAGACAGATAAAATGGCCTATTCAGAATTGCCTCTTGGTCAAGCCATGAAGTGGAATATTTCTATCGGTTCTGCCGAGATATAGTTGCTTTTCCCTACACGATTCCTTATGTTACAAACATGGGAAAGTGGAGAGGTTATTTCATTCAGGGGCTTATTATATTGTTCCCTTTTGTCCTTTCTCTCCTTGTTATCTATTGGTTAGTAGATCTTTTTACTTATCCTCTAAACGCATGGTTGTCGCATCTTGTTCACTATAAAATTCTTCTAAGAATCCTAGGCTTTATCTGCACCATTGCATTCATTATCTTATTTGGTTTTTTGGTCGAACAATGGATTTTGAAAAGACTTGTCAAAAAGCTGCAGCGTCTTTTTTTAAAAACACCTATCGTTAGAAAAATCTATAAAAGTTGCTATAAAGCCATTACTGCCCTTTTTAAAAAGAAAGGGCGCGCTTTTTCCTCTGTTGTCACATTTGAATATGCTGACACAAATGGAAAAGTTATTGGGATTGTGCCTCATGATGACAATATCTTTGAAAACCACTTGCCCGTCATCCATACAGGTCCAAGCCCACTCCATAACATGATTTTCTTTGTCGATAAGGATCAGTACAAAACATCAACCATTCCAATTGAAGTGGCCCTTCGGTGGTCTATTTCTGCTGGCTCTGCTCCGCTGACCGATAAACCAGTTGTTGAAGAAATACAAAACAACAAACTTTAATATAGCTATAAACGTAAGTTTTTTGATTATGTCTTGTTTTATTAGCTGCTTTGTTTCCTCGCCTCCTGAACATACTGTTTCTGAAATAGTGCTAAAGTTTGGCGAAACAAACCAGGAACTTGCTGAGTTTCAAAACTCTATTCTTTTTAACCATCCATTAGCTTTAAAAACTGCCGAAGTTGTACGAAATTTTCTTCTTAAATGCTCGGATAGCGATCTTAAATCGTATCTTTGTTTACATATGTGGAAAACCGAAGGCAATAAAGATAAAGCCTCCCAAATAATCATTGAAAATTTTCGAAAGCAATTTGAGATCCTTGATTTATCAAGTTTAGGCCTTACAGATCTTCCTGGATGCATTTTTTCACCTATTTTTAATTTCACCTCTTTAGTTTGCTCTAACAATGAATTGTCATATTTTCCGACGACTCTTAAACAGGGTTCGAATATTAAAAAAATTGACTGTCACTCTAATCAAATGGAGGAAATTCCAGATGAGATTCATGGTTGTCCTAATCTTGAAGAACTAAATTGTTCGTACAACAAAATCTTTTATGTATCATCAGCCATTGTAAGTTGCACGAGATTAAAAATTTTATCCTGTGCTGGCAATCTTCCTATTGAATTTCCGAACGTTATTTGGAAATTACCTCATGATTGTTTTATCGATGTAACGGACACTGGTTTTTTACCTATAATTTTTTACAAAGTCATGGAAGTGCAGAAACAACAAAATTATAAAGGTCCAAAATTCATATTTCCCCCACCTCCAAAGCCGTTGCATAAAAGGATCGTTGAGTTAAGGAACCCCAAAAATATCATCGAGAAGTAAGTCTACTTCTTGATAATCCTTAAAAAATCTGATATACTTTCTCCTCTATGGCGCCACAAGATAAAGTATCAGTATTCAGTGGTTCAGGCGGAGGAGCCCCTCCGATGGCCTCCCCTCCCCGTCAGGCGCCCATGCTATTTAAAAGGGACGGTTTTCTTAACGATTCCTTTATTTTCCCCGGGACAAAGTTAGAGGATGCGATCAGAGTGCAAACCTCTTCTTCTATCCATAAGCATCAAAAAGCTCATCTGAATAAGTACTTTAAAATGCTCTTATCCTCTATTCGGATCAAATGGGCAAAAGAACCAGGTCCAGAGCCCATTACTTTAACTAAAGATCACCGTAGAAAACCAGAACCTGTTAAGCGAAAAGAACAATCATCAACTAAAGGATTGGTTAATAAACAGGTAACGCCTGTTTCTAAAAAAGAAACAACAACTAAAGCGATCCGTAAACAACTAGTGAACGTAGGGGCTTCTCTTCGATCTCAAGCTGTTCATGTGGGCAAAAAAGTTGAAAAAGGGGTAGAACACTTAGCCCTAACGACAAAACAGGTGATTCAAACAGTTGTAAAGCCTCCCTACCAAGTCGTTGTAAAAACAATGGCGGTTGCAGAGCAAGGGATAAAAAAAGGTGCAGAACTCTTCCAGAAAGTTTTTCTAAAGACTGTTATTGAACCTGCTCAATTTTTACGAGAAAAACTCACTCCGCCATTAGAAAAAATCACCCTCTTTATTGTTGAAAAAGGGCAACAAGTATTGGAAAAGGTTGTTCAAACTGTTGAAAAAACTGTGCTGCGACCTCTTGAAAAAGTTGTTTCTATTGCAGCAGAAAAGATAGAAGCTACATTTATTCGTGTAGAAAAAGAGTTTGCGAGAGTCACTGCTTTAGTCATTGCCCCTCTCAAAGAGGCGCTGGAAACAGTTCAAACGACTCTAACAAGAGTCTATGCACCCTTTAAAAAAGCAAAAAATAGACTGTTGAAGAAAGTGCCAGCTATTCCTAAACCAAATATATCGACAGCCTTTTTAGAAAGGGTTGCAAATATTGCGATAAGGCCTTTTAAAACTGTTCTTAATACCTTTATAGCTCTACCACTTGCAAAAACCCTTCAGACGATTGCAGAACCATTAAAACAAGGATTTCACTCTTTCACTCAGCACGGTGGAATGGCCTATGCTGTCTTCTCTCATTTTATACGAGTTATTGGGTCAAGTTTTGCAAAGCGGATTGAACGTTTATTGAAGCTAGGCATGAGGTTTTTTCTTTGGCTATTTAAACTGATCAGAAAAGCGATTGGTCAATTGATCCATTTCCTTCAGAAATTTCTAAAATATGTGGCAAAACAGGCTCGTAAAACCTATCTTGCCATTGGTCGCCTAACTCTCTTGATTGCATCAAGATTTAAGAGTTAGCTAGCTTTTTTTCAGCTTTGGTCCTTGCGCCGTATCTTCAATTTGAAAGCCTGCAGAATGGATGACAGCACGCAATCTATCGGCTTCTGCCCAATTTTTCTCTTTTCTAGCAACAAGCCGTTTATCAAAAGCTTCTTGCACATCTGCTGGAATAGAGATTTCTTGATTCCAAATAAAGATGCCAAAAAGTTCGTCCAATTCATGCAAAAACTGGAGCAACACATCTTTTCCGCGGTGTCCAATCATCCCCTCATCAATCATCTGATTAGCATGACGAACAAGGTCAAAAAGGGCAGCTAGCGCCGGAGAAATGTTCAAATCATCTGCAAGAGCTTGTTTGATTTTCTCTCTTGTTGTTGTCACAAGTCCATTCACATCGCCTTCTGTATTGCCTGGAACAACATCTTGCAAGCGTCCAACAAAGTCATCCAGTCTTTTTAAAGCATGACGAGAAGCTTCAAGCCCTTCCATGGTGAAGTTCAGTTGTGTTCTATAGTGAACTGAAAGGAGGAGATAGCGGATTTCACGCCCCTGGTAACCCTTATTAAGCAAATCTCTTAACGTGAAGAAATTGCCCAATGATTTAGACATTTTTCGACCATCGACAATCAAGTGTTCAGAATGGAGCCACGTCTTCACAAATTTGCACCCGGTGCAAGCTTCAGACTGTGCGATTTCGTTTTCATGGTGTGGGAAAATATTGTCGACAGCTCCACAGTGGATATCCAATTTTGGACCCAAAAGCGAAGTGGCCATAGCAGAACACTCAATATGCCAACCAGGACGCCCTTTGCCCCAAGGACTTTCCCAATAGATTTTGCCATCTCTTTCTTCTTCGTAACCTTTCCATAAGACAAAGTCAGCAACACGTTCTTTGTCATATTCGTCATGGCTGACCCGCTCTGACCCCCCCTCTTTTAATTCATCGAGGTGTAGGTGTGAAAGAGCTCCGTATTGAGGAAATTTTTCGATCGAGAAGTAGACACTTCCATCGTGGCCCTTGTAAGCAACCCCTTTCTCGATGAGCTGTTCGATCATTTTGATCATGTCAGGAATATAGTCGGTTGCCTTTGGACGATATTCAACGTCTTGGCAATTAAGAGTTTTTAAGTCTTCTAAAAAGGCATTTGTATAGGGAGTCGTATAAGCATCTAACGTCACATTGTCGCGAATAGCCCCTTTAATGGTCTTATCGTCAACATCGGTGATATTCATAGCTTGCTGCACGTCGTAACCGAAATATTGCAATGTTCTTCTTAAAAGGTCTTCAAAGACATAAGTGCGGAAATTACCAATATGAGCATAGTGATAAACTGTTGGTCCACAGGTGTATAGACGTACTATTTTATCTTCATGAGGGGTAAAAGGTTCTTTTGTTCTGGTTAACGTATTAAAAAAGGTGATCACTCGAGAAATTCCCCTTCTAGTTTTTTATAATCGACTTTTCCTGTACCTAAAATTGGAATCATTGGCAACTGATAAACCAATGAAAACCGCGCTAAGTTGCTGACGCCTGCTTTTCGCAAGACACCGTTGGCCTCATCTAACGTCATGGGTAATGTTGTGAATAAAACCAGCTTTGGACGTTCTGCTTCAATATCTTTTGCAGCAACAGCAAACATAGGTCCTTCATCATCACTCTCTTTTTTCGAGAATGTTTCTGTAAAGACATCCTCAAGACTTGCAAGGCTGATCATCTCTCCACCCACTTTTACAAATCGCTTTAGACGACCAACTAAAGTGAGATTTCCTGCTTCATCGAGATAACCTAAATCGCCTGTTTTATACCAAACTTTGTCTTGATGGATCAAAAATGGAGAAGAGGAGCCAGAAATAAGATAGCCAGAAAAAACATTGGGTCCTCTTGCCAAAACAAGTCCGACTCCGCCAAGAGGGACTTTTTCAAAAGTTTCAGGATGGACAATATCCAATTCCACTTTTTCTAAAGGTTGTCCTACCCCTTTTGCTTCTTGACCCGGACGATTAATGGTCAGGACTGGAGAACATTCTGTAATTCCATAACCTTCAATGACACTACCATTAAGACCCAATTTATTGGCCAATTCAAATAGTTCAGGAGGGGCTTTTTCAGCACCCGTGACTAAAAGACGCAATGTGCTGAGCTGATCTTTTTTGGCAGACTTTAAAATTCTCTTCAAAAAAGTTGGAGCACCGCACAAAAGAGTCCCATGGTAATTTTCTATCCCTTTCACAATCCGATGAGCTTCATTCGGATTTGGATAAAAAGAGCATTTCATCCCAAGAATGGGTGCGGCAAGAGAGGAAACCGTTAAGCCAAAAGAGTGAAATGGAGGCAAAATCCCTTGCATCACATCATCTTCAAAAAGATCTACCGAATTGTTCATCGATTCAATATTGCTCAAGATATTGTGATGAGAAAGAGGTACACCTTTTGGCAACCCTTCACTACCGCTTGTAAAAAGGACAACAGCTCGATCATCCCTTTTTACATCTTCCATTCCCCAACTTTTCAATAAAAATTTCGTCGGTAAAAAGGTGTTAAAATAGGCTTTAAGTTTCTTTCCTAAAGTTATCTCTCTTCGCAAATCTTCTAGCTGAATCAACTTGTCTGTTAGATCTCCCAAATTAACATTAGCAAGGCGGTCTAAAAAGCTCCAAGACGTCACAGCTGCTTTCATATCGGTCAACTGCATAACAGATTCAATATGACGTCTTCCAAGCGTCCAATTGATCATAATGGGGACTTTTTTGGCAGCACTGCAGGCTAAAAAACAGACCAAAGCACCTACACTGGCTGGTAATAAAATACCGATACTTTCCCCTGGCATTTTTGCAAATGCCTCTCGTAAAAGGGCGATGCGTGCTTTAAGCTCTCGATAAGTTAAAATTCCACTAGCATCATCAACAACACAAGCTCGATTAGGGTGTTCGCTGGATTTTCTTAAGAAGGCCTCGACAATCGTATTTCCGCCAGAAAATTTGGTCTTCTTAGAAGAAATTTTTTCGTTCCATTTATCTAAATTAAATGGAGGCTCATCATCAGGTACAGGGATCAGCTCTTTTACAGCAAAACCTAAGACATCCTTCACAGTACCCAGTTCCTCTCCAGATAAATCCATTACACCAAATGCTTCTTCTAGGAAAAGGGAGATCTCTGCTGTATCAAGTGAATCTAATCCAAGATCGGTAGCCAACTCCATTTCATCGCGAATGGCATTTTCAGGGATGTCTGCAAGTTCAGAGAGCTTGGCATAAATTTTCTGTCTTGCCGCTGGAGTCACTTGCTCGTGCGTTTTAGAAATAATCCGCTCTTTTCTTTCCTCTTCTTTCCAAATAGGCTCTTTTCCAAATCGGCTATAAGGCACTTCAACAAGAGGATCTGGCTCTTGGTTATACCACTTTTCTAAAGTTTGATTGATCTCTTGACGGCTTTTTTCATGAAAAAGTTCGTTTGGAGCAATTTCAAAGGTGATTTTGACTTTGCGACGTGGATTAAAAAAGATCAGATTTTTAATGGTAATCCAGATGCCGGCTTTTATAATTTCTCCACCATCAGGCGTTTTTGACGTATAAGCACGTGAGAACCGGCTTCCCCATAAGCCTACCGTTCGGACTAAGACTAAATCTGCATCTGGCACTTGTTGTAAAAGATGGTGAAAACCAGAAGCTCCTCCGATCTGCTCTTTTTCACTCCACTTCACTCTTCCAGCTGGATAAAAGAGAAAAGATTCTCCTCTTTTCAATCCGTCGATAACTTCTTGAAGAGCCAGGTTCATCCGACGGACTTTATGGCTATTGCTTGCTGCAGCAAAATTTGGGATAGGAACAGCGTCAATTCTTTGCATTAAAAATTTGACACCCGGCAGCATGTACATGTATTCGACAATGACAGGTCTAATTTCAAATTTTTTAAAAGCTGCCAACATCACAACGACTGGGTCGATAAACGCTGCTGGATGATTAGGAAGAAAAAGCACACCTTTTCCCGACTTCCCGACTTTTTCCGAGACCTCCTCTAATCCAACAATTTCAATTTTATATCTTAAGGAAATGAGGAGCCTAAGCAACCATTCGATCAGGTGATTCAGTAGCAATTTCATAGTCGTTATATTATAATACTTCCCATTATGACGGCTATCTCTCCAACAGATCTCTTCAATCGGATGAAAACTGAAAATTTTTGTCTTATTGATGTCAGGGAACCTTCTGAACATCAAGAAGTACACATTGCAAATTGCGTACTTATTCCGCTTGCTTCTTTTAAGGAAAATCCAGGCCAAGTCCAACATGAAGGACGTGCTATTGTCTTTATTTGTCGCTCAGGAAGACGTTCTGAGGATGCAAGAAAGATTTTTGCATCTGTCTTTTCCGATTTAACAGCTTATAATCTTACTGGTGGCATCCTGGCTTGGGAAGCTGCTGGTCTTCCAGTGGTGAAAAAAAATGAATTGGACTAAAGAATCTCTCACAGAACTTTATAACCTTCCTTTGATGGAACTTGTTTACAGGGCAGCTACTGTCCATCGTCAACATTTTGATCCACTCGAAGTACAGAGATGTTCTCTCCTCTCTATTAAAACTGGGGGATGTCCAGAAAATTGCAGCTATTGCCCACAATCAGCTCATTACCAAACAGGTGTAAAAGCTGAAAAATTGATGGCAGTTGAAGATGTTCTTGGTGCTGCAAGATCTGCAAAAAAAGGGGGCGCTACCCGTTTTTGCATGGGGGCAGCTTGGAGAAAAGTGCGTGATAGCCAAGATTTTGAAAACGTTCTTGAGATGGTCAAGGGTGTCAATGAAATGGGGATGGAATGCTGCGTCACTTTAGGGATGTTAACAGAAGAACAAGCCCATAAGTTAAAAGAGGCCGGTCTTTATGCCTACAACCATAACCTCGATACAAGCAGAAACCATTACGCCAACATTATCACAACACGGACATACGACGATCGTTTAGACACATTGGATGTTGTCAGAAAGGCCGGTATTTCTGTCTGCTGTGGTGGTATTGTAGGGCTTGGTGAAACTGTTGAAGACAGAATCGATATGCTTTTAACCCTTTCAGAACTAGAAACACCTCCAGAATCTATTCCTATCAATGCCTTAGTTCCAACTAAAGGGACACCGCTTGAGCATCGGAAAAAGATCAACCCCTTTGAAATGGTTAGAATGATTGCAACAACACGCATTGCATTCCCTACATCAATGGTCAGATTGTCTGCAGGGAGACTTTCTTTGAGTGGTGCAGAACAAGCTCTTTGTTTCTTTGCTGGCGCCAATAGTATCTTTGTGGGTGAAAAACTGCTAACAAGTGCAAACCCAGACTTTGATGCCGATGCAGAATTGTTCAATATTCTTGGCCTTAAAGGAATGCCAGGCCAAGTAGAGCATGAACATCAAGATGACGAACAAGAGTGCTGCGAAGTCGAAGTTGGTGCTTGTTCAACATCTAGATCTAGCTGCTGTTGTTAATAGGTAGGTTTAAAAGGACGAGGACGATGAGGACACCGAAGACCTTGAGGACCTGATCTACGCGAAGCGTTTGGGAAACCAGAGCTTAAAAACTGTCATTTTGTCCTCGTCCTCTATGTCCCCATTGTCTTCGGTGTCCTCATCGTCCTCGTCCTCTTTACTGTCCTCTTTACCGTCCTCTTTTTATAAATGCTCTAACGCTCTTTCGAGGGCGTTGAAAACCTGGTCTAATTCTTGATCTGTAATATTATACGGGGGAGTGATAAACACGGCTTCGCCAAACGGACGGATTAAAACGCCCTCTTCTTCAACTAGCTCTCTATATCTTTTTCCAAGAGCGCTTCCGTACCCTTCGTCAGAATTCAAATCGAAAATAAAAAAGTCACCAAGACCCCTTGCTTTTCGAATTTTAGGGCTAGCTAAGATGTTTTTAGCCCGTTCCATCATCCGAGCATGGATAGTTTTATAAAGACCTTCTTGCAAAAGCTCTAATGAAGCCGTTGCAGCTACACATCCTAATGGATTGCCTGTATAAGAGTGGCCATGGAGAAAAGCTTTTCCTACATCGTCCGATAAAAATGCATTGTAGATCTGTTCTGTGGTTACGGTTACTGCAAGTGGCAAAAAACCACCTGTGATAGCTTTTGAGAGGCAGATGAAATCTGGCTTACAGTGGGTTTGATCAACGGCAAAAAGAGTTCCTGTTCTTCCAAAACCGGTCATCACCTCATCAAAAATGATCAAGGCTCCCCATTTTCTAGCGATTTTTTCAACAGCATCAAAAAACTGAGGTCTTGCTTGCCTTAAGCCCCCAAGCCCCTGCAAAAGAGGTTCAATCACAACAGCAGCAATCTCGTCCCCTCTATCTTGAAAAATCTTTTCAAAGGCCGCTAATGCTTTTTTTTCGGTCTCTTCTACTTTCTCATCGCCCCAGTATGTTGCAGGATAAGGCGTACGTAGCACCTCAAAAAGAAGTGGCTCAAAAGGGGCTCTTACAACTGCCATCGTGCTAATAGCTGCTGCACCTAATGTATCTCCGTGATACCCAGATTCAAAAACAACAAAGGTTTTTCGCGGTTTGCCAAGGTTCCAAAACATCTGAAACGCCATTTTAAGGGCTGCCTCTACAGAAGTGGCTCCATTGTCTGAAAAAAAGAAACGATTCAGATGTTTTGGTAAATGGGGTTGTAACTTTTCCACATATTCTTCAGCCGGATCATGTGAAAACCCTGCAAACATCACATGTTCAAGTTTCAACGCCTGCTTATAAATAGCTTCAGCAATTTTAGGATGACCATGACCATGAAGATTCACCCACCAGCTAGAGGTAGCGTCAATCAATTGTCTTCCATCATCTAGTGTCAACCAAACCCCCTTCCCAGAGGTTACTTTTTTTGGTTCACTAGAGGTTTTAATCTGTGTCCAGGGGTGCCATATCTTAGATCCGTGCGAAATCATCGATCGGTTCTACCTCCCCTAAAATTTTAACTCGGCCAAAATGTGCGATAGCTTCTTTGTTTGAACTATTTTTTGGACCGTTGATCACAGCACCCAAAATAGGGATATCTCTTGCTCTTAAGGCTTCAAGTGCAAGCAACGTATGATTAATGGTACCTAAAGTAGAGCGGGTCACAAGAACAACAGGCAAATCCCAAAATTTTAAAAGATCGATAAAAAGAGAGTGTTCCGTTAAGGGTGTCATGACTCCACCCACCCCTTCAATGATGAGAGGCTCTTTTTCTACAGGAGGGATTAACAATTGATCAAAAGCAATCGTCTGCTTTTCTTGCCGCGCAGCAAGGTGGGGTGATGCGGCTAATTCAAAAAGATAAGATTCTTTCCAAACTTGTTGAGAGGCAAGTTTTCCTTCATTCAGAGCAAATTCCCGATCTGTTGAAGGGAGGCGTCCGGCTTGTATCGGTTTCCAGTAGGTACCGTTTAAATGCTTAGTCAACAATGTAGAAACAACTGTTTTACCAACACCGGTATCGGTGCCGGTTACAACAAAACGTTTAGGAAATTGGGCTATTGGGTGCCAACTAAACATGCAAGACCTCTAAATAAGCGACTCTGATTTTGGTATGGAAAGGTTTGTCTTCTTTCGACAGCTGTTTTAAAAATGAAATAGGCATTCTTTTATTGCCTAAAGAGATATTAGCACCCAATTTCTTAAACCACACCAAAAAGGCCCAAGGAGATGCAAAATCAAGAGGAATTTCCTCTATAACTAATTGACCACCAAGTTTTTGTAGATCAAGGTCATTTGGTAAGTGGTTTAATGTCATTTCGATGCCATGCTCTTTTGCAAAAATTTCCCATTCTAAAAATGAGGGGGCAATTGGCAGTGCAACCACCACTTTTTGACAAATTTTTGCCCATTTGTGCAGGGTAGAAATAGGGTCAGAAAACCATTGTAATGCAAAAGAAGAGGCAATCATGGAGACACTTGGAAAAGCAAGAGCTTCACCATCTCCAAGGATAAACTCTAACCGTTCATCTGACGGCAAACTCATGCCCATTTGCAAAGAGATGTCATTGGCAAAAAGTTTTTCTGGATGATGAGCTAACAGCTCTTCTGTTAAAAAGCCTGTTCCACACCCAACTTCAAGCCATTGACCTTGAGGAAACGGGGAAAATTTTTGGCATAACGTTTTTGCAACTTGTTGCTGCAAGCTGCCATAAAACTTGTATGTGTCTACTGCTCTTCCGAAAGCCCGAGCGACGTTTGCTTTTCTTTCCATTTCTCTAATGTGGCCATGTGACTTCCCTCTACCCAAATCACCTCTGCATGAGGTAGAGCCGATTGAAGTTCTGCTCCTCGATCTTTCAAGACAATCTTATCTTTTTTTGCGAACCACAAAGTGATTTTTGGAATTTGAAGGAGCTTTTTAACATCGAGCCCTTTTTGCATTTGATCGAGATCTGCAAGCAAAAGATCGACATTGATATGACCTGTCAGCCAAGGCGCTTCGCCATTATAGCCTGCTTCGGAGTAAAAATCGCCCAATAGCTCTACAGGATCTTCTTGTAAGTATTTTTTAAGAAGCTTCATTTTCATCTCTTCCATGAAGCCAACACCAAGTCTTAAAAACCCAGATAGAATGACCAGCTCTTCGCATTCACTTAGATCTGCCCAGTGAAGACCAAAAGAATGAGTTACAACTTTTTTTGAAGCGGTCACCAAATCTGGCTGACCAAAGTATCCGCGACTTACTGAAGGGAAGGGAGAGAACATTTCAGGCAATGAAGCCCAACCATGGAAACAAAGCATGGCGGACATTATAAAGAAAATAAGATTAAAATATTCTCTTTTCTTCCCCTATCTAAGGCTAACTCTAAAGCCTTCATATTCCATATGGGGCTGCGCTAAAACTTCCATACGTTTAAAAGAAAAGGAAAACCCATCTTGGAGATCAATTGAGCATATTTTTCGAAATGAATTTTCTATTTTGTCCTTTTGAACATCAATTTTTTCGATAAGAAAATCTAAGTCGGCAGTTTCTCTTCCTATTTGCATCAAAAATGAAAGAAGGAGTCCTCCTTTAAAGATGAAATATTCCTTAACTTCAGAAGTTGAAAGTCGACACAAAAATCTTTCGAATAAGAGCTGCTTCCATGAAATGTTAAAAGGAAGACCTTTTTCTTTTGCTATTTGATGAACTTTTTCTTTCAAACCTTGTTCAGTGATCATGTTGTTTCTGAAAGTAGATAAGGGGCAATATTAAAACGGAGTTGTTTTGCGTAATTTTGCAGTTTAACCAGATCGATTTTCTGATTTCCTTTAAGTTTAAGAGCTGTTCTTAGGGCTTTGATAGCAGTTTCTCGGCTTAGAAGGCGAAAGGCATCAATAATTGTCCTTTCTTTATCAAAGATGGGCACACTAGTGCCTTCAAGTGCTATCTCCGTTTTCCCAAGATCTATATTTCTAAAACGGGTGATTTTTAGCAGAGGTCTTTTTTTCACTGATTTACTGTGAGCAATACCAATCCAATGTTCTCTCGGCATAGTTTCAGTAGATTGTAAATGGCAAGAGCAGAATGAAGGCAAATGACTCCTTGAGGGATAGAAACAATCGTTTGGATAAGATCGTACCAACGCACGCCTCCAATATTTGCCTCCAGAACTCTTAACGTTTTCTCATTGACACTTTGCAACCAATACGTCGATCTTAAAATCATCTTGAAAAAATCTATCTTGAAAAAAATTCGATCCAATCCAGATGCTGATGCATCATTTAACTATTCCAAACGGAGGAATCATGTCTAATACTAGCAACACATCTGGAAAAGATTTTTTAGAATTTTGGAAACGCGCAGTTGAGAAAGGTGAGTTGAAACCCAGCACAGCTCGCACCATAAGAATATCGTGTGAACAAATACTTCAATGCACAGAGAACTGGGAAACTCTTGATATACGAATGCTTAATGCTGAAGATGCCTTTCGTCGGTTTGTAAACAAACGAGGAAGGGATTTGAAGTCTGCGAGTTTGGCCTCCTATAAAAATCGTTTAAAAAATGGAATTGACATGTTTTTAGACTACGCCAAAGATCCTGCCGCGTGGAAACCGCGGATGAAAAGCCGAACTCCTGGACAAGAAAAAAAAGAACCCCAGAAGACTGTTTCAGACGATACCATCAATGATACACCACAAAGTCCGCTCGCAATGCAAGAGCAACCAAAATCGCTCCCAGCAGCACCTTTCATCGAATATCCATTCCCTCTTAGAGAAGGTCAGCTCGCCTATCTTAAATTGCCGACAAATCTAAAGTTATTTGATGTTAAACGTCTTACAATATATCTCAATTCTTTAGCTATTGATTCGAATTTACAATAGTTATCAGGTTAATTTCCTAGGCGAAAACGATGAACCAAGAAAAAAAAGCTAATATTCGTAATAGCACCGCTGAATTTTTGATTTTTACCGAACAGGCTGGAGAAAATAGCGTTGAAGTGCGCATAGCCGAAGAATCGGTGTGGCTCACACAAAAATTGATGGGGGTGCTCTTTGAAGTTTCTGTCCCAACAATTAACGAACACTTAAGCAATCTATTCAGCCAGAATGAGATATCAAAATCGGCAACTATTCGGAATTTCCGAATAGTTCAAAAAGAGGGTGCGCGCGATGTCACTAGAGATATTGAGTTTTACAACCTCGACGCCATCATCGCTGTTGGTTTTCGAGTTAACTCTCTTCGAGCCGTCCAGTTTAGACAATGGGCTGTGAGCGTCTTAAAGGGTTTTGCCATTCGCGGGTATGTTCTTGACAAGGAACGTTTGAAAAATGGTGCATTCTTTAGCAAGGCCTATTTCGATAACCTTTTAGAAGAAGTCCGAGAAATCCGGGCCAGTGAGCGACGGTTTTACCAAAAAATCACCGATATTTATGCCACGGCCATGGACTATGATTCCAAAGCCGAAATTACACAAAGATTTTTTGCAGAAGTGCAAAACAAACTCCATTTCGCGATTCATGGCCACACAGCTGCTGAGTTGATCGTAGAAAGAGCGAATAGCAAAAAAGAGAGAATGGGGTTGACTACATGGAAAAATGCTCCGGATGGAAAAATCCTAAAGCCAGATGTCGTTGTTGCAAAAAACTATCTGAATGAGGAGGAATTGAAATCTCTTGACCGATTCGTAACAATGTATCTCGATTACGCCGAGGATAGGGCTTTGCGAAATATTCCCATGACCATGAAGGATTGGGCTGGCAAGCTCAATGCTTTTCTCCAGTTTAACGAAAGAGATATTCTCGATAATCCAGGAAGGGTAAGTAAGGAAGTCGCAAAAGCCTTTGCTGAGAGCGAATTTGAAAAATATCGAGTTGTGCAAGACCGTCTGTTCGAGTCAGATTTTGACAAACACATCAAACGTGCACTGCAGATCCAGAAGAAGTTAATCGAAGAAGAGAATCGCGAACTTTCTCCCGCTGAAAAGTTCTGAATGCATATGCATCTCTCCACCTCTAATATGAAAGGCTGGGATCTCCCAGCCTTTTTATTTTCTAAGAGTTTCAATATATTTCATTTTATGAAAGCCTATTTCCCATTGATTTTTGTCCTTATTGTGAGGGGCTATGACAGAAGATATAGACAAGATAAATTCTGATTTTTACAACCAAAGTGACACCTCTTTCAACGCGATTCCTTTTGACCCAATTCTTCCTCAGCTTCTTCAGAAATACAAGATCGGTCATCAGCTCCTTGAGATAGGGTCTGGACCTGGAGCGCTCGCTGTTTGGTTAAAAATTTGGGATGCCACGTCACTTGCCTTGAACCTGCAAAGAAATTAGCCGAAATGGCAGTTGAAAAAGACTTAGAAGTACACCAAATTACAATCCAAGAATTCAAAGCGCTCTTAAATATGATTGTATTATTGCTATCTCCTCATTGATCCACGTTCCAAAAGAAGAACTACCGTCTCAAATAGAAAAAATTTCCAGCCTGTTAAAACCTCAAGGCATTTTTTTTGTCAGCTTTATTGAGGGAGAGAATGAGGGGCTTGAAGACCAAACAATGTCTGGCAAATTAAGATATTTTGCAAAATGGAGAGAATCTGATTTAGACCGTCTTCTGTCCCCCTATTTCAACCTTCTGGAAAGCCACAAGATTTATAATAAAAAAATGGATCGGACATTTTTATTGAGGGTATACGTCTTAAAGAATTGAAGGGAATTCTGATCAAAAGTTCTGAATGCGTCTCTCCATCTCCATCTTAGGATTCACCTCTTTAACATTAGAGGAAAACCCCATATCCTTTGGTCAGGTCTAAAATCCCAAGCTTTTTTAGGAAAATTTTTTGATGCTACTATCCTTGAAAACTCTAACCGATCAACAAGAACAGTTTCTATGATGAATACGAGTCTTAGGGAGTAAATTCCTCTTGAAAATAGCGAAACCTCCAACTTAAAAAGTTTCTGCGACAAAACAAGGAGGTTCGCTATGAGATCATATGATGGCAA
>Ga0153954_1000029_pt1 | contig 151315 bp, 115 predicted proteins | sample TSFL038MetaG_FD_102277 | JGI IMG/M metagenome (GOLD analysis project Ga0153954, IMG submission 102277) | Attine ant fungus gardens microbial communities from Florida, USA - TSFL038 MetaG | ecosystem: Host-associated > Fungi > Mycelium > Unclassified | place: USA: Florida, Wekiwa Springs State...
CAACCGATGCTCTGTAGATGGCTGTATGGGGTGGCACTGGTGGCTTGTCCACCAGTGGCGCTAGCCTTGGCCCACTGGTGGACAAGCCACCAGTGCCACCCCATACGCCCATTTACATCGACCCGAGACTTTCCACTCTCTTGCTTTGGGTGTATGCCATCCGAACGGTACTTGCTCTAGACCGCGACGCGTTCGTGCTCTGGCAAGTACAGCCGGACGACCGCGCGAGCATGCTTCACGTATTCCTGCTTCTGGCCGACAGGAGCGACGTAATCAACGATGCTTTCGGCAGCACCCCAGCCTGCAAGGTGAGCGATTACCCAAGCCGCGAGATCGTGAGAGGTAAGGCAACTTCCGGCCGTGGCGACGTTCCCGTGAGCAACGAACGGCTCTTACTTCGTTGTCATCCTGCTCTGGAAATATGTCGCAGGCAGAGCCGAAAGCCCTTGGTTCACCAGGATTTTCATCGGTTCCGGTGCCGCTCGCAGGGCGGCGTGACGGCTTTCACCTTGTTTCCGGCGTTCGCTGGTTCGTTTCGAATCACGGCTCCTCAGATCGCGTCATGGAAAATGATGCCGACGGTGTGTCGCCGGCCCGATCGCAGCCTGCTAACGCCGTGTCGCATGTTGACGCGATAGGTCCCCCGCGCGCCCTGGACTGGGCGATGGTGGACGGGGAATAGGACGCCCTGGCCCTGGCTGAGCGGGACCACCTCGGCCCGCGACTGCATCCGGGGACGCTGCTCGGTGAGGACGAATTCGCCGCCCGTGAAATCGACGCCGGGTCTCGCGAGTAGGAACGCGACCTGGAGCGGGAAGACGTGTTCGCCATAGAGGTCCTGATGCAGGCAGTTGTAATCGTCGGGGCCGTACCGGAGAAGGAGCGGCGTCGGCTTCGTCTGTCCCACCTCATGGCAACGGTCGAGGAAGGCCTTGTGCTCCTCCGGGTAGCGGACCTCGATCCCCATCGCCTCGTTTCAGCGGTTGGCGATCTCCGCCAGGGGCGGATACAGGGCGGTCCTCAACTCGGAGATCACCGGCGGCAACGGATAGGAGAAGTATCGATATTCTCCGCGCCCGAATCCGTGGCGCGCCATGACGACATGATTCCGGAAGATCCCGGGCGTGTCGTAGCAGGCTGCGAGCTCGACGCATTGATCGGGCGTGATCAGGGGACCGATCACGGAGCCGCCGTGGCCGTCCAGCTCGGCGGCGATGCTCTTCCAGTCGAGAAGTGCGATACACTCTGCGGTTTCGTCCGCATCGCGGACGGTCGCGGCGGTGGTCCTGGATTTCATGATCGTGCTCCCATTCCGATTGCTGGGCATCCCCGAATCAGTCCGCCTTCCGCTCGCGACGAAGTAGTTTCCCCTTCCTCTCGACGCCCCAGCGATAGCCGGACAAGGAACCGTCGGTCCGGACGACGCGGTGGCAGGGGATGGCGACCGCCAGGGCGTTGGCCCCGCAAGCCTGGCCCACGGCGCGCACTGACTTCGGCTGACCGATCCGCTCGGCGATCTCGGCGTAACTGACGGTCGAACCGGCCGGGATCTTCCGCAACGCTTCCCAGACGCGCCGTTGGAAGGCGGTACCGCGAATGTCCAGCGGAAGGTCCAACCCGATCGACGGCATCTCCACGAACCCGACCACCTTGGCGACGAGCTGTTCGAAGTCGGCGTCGCCGCCGATGAGCTCGGCCCCCGGGAACTGGTCCTCAAGGTCATGGACGAGCTGGGCCGGATCGTCGCCGAGCAGGATGGCGCACACCCCCTTGTCGGACGCGGCGATGAGGATCGGGCCGAGCCAGCTCTCGCCGACCGCGAATCGAATGGCGATGCCGTTCCCGCCCGCGCGAAAGGTCTTCGGAGTCATGCCGAGAACCTCATTCGAGGATTCGTAAAAGCGGCTGTTCGAGTTGAATCCGGCCCCGTAGATGGCCGAGGTGATGGTTACGCTTCGGCCGAGTTCGTGACGGACGCGACGCGAGCGATGGGCGACGGCGTAGCCCTTGGGCGTGAGCCCCGTGCACGCCTTGAAGACACGATGGAAATACTGACCGCTCATGCCGACCGCGCTTGCCAGTTCGTCAAGGGTCGGCACTTCATCGGCCTCTTCGATGGCTCGGCAGGCCTGGGCGACGGCGGCGGCGTGCCGGGCGGCGAGGCTCTCTTCGGTGGGCTTGCACCGCTTGCAAGGGCGGAACCCCGCACTCTCCGCATCCCGGCACGTCGCATGGAAGCGGACGTTCTCGCGGAGCGCCAGCCTCGCCGCGCAGGTGGGCCGGCAGTAGACTCCGGTCGTCCGCACTGAGTAGACGAACACGCCGTCGGCGGCAGGGTCCCGGCTCGCGACGGCCTGCCATCGAGATTCATCATCGGTGAAGTTACATACGATCGGATCGGTCTTTTCGGGGGCGGCGGTCATGGTTTTGTTCCCGCGAGATTGTTCGATGTCCCACTCCTGAAGACATGGTAGGGCGGGCTGTCACAGCAAGAACTCCGGTTCTTGCTTTCAAATCAGGATCATCGCCGGTGATTCAGTCGACCCGAGACGCCGTCGCAGAGAGTTTCCAAGCGGCCCGTCTCCGCGAGATCGCTCTCCTTGTCTTCTTGATTCTGTCGGCCCGCGGCGACATGACTTTCAAAAGGAGATTCTTCAGCGATGGAAGGATCGTCGGTCGGCTGACTCATTGCCTGTGGCTCCGTCGCCCGTGGGGATTTCCGAGTCTATTTGACATGCGGCGGCGACCGCGAACGTATTGGGCCGCGAAGCGTTCCTCGTTTCGCGGCCCAAATCATCGCGGATGTGCGTTCATAAATAGCAATGAACAGCCAGGGCCGGCGGTCAGACCGGCCTGATGAGCCCAAGCTGCTGGAGAGCGGTCACGCCGTCGTCCAGGCCGATCTCCTCCACGATCTTGCCGTCCTTGACCCGGAGCACGGTCGTCCCGGTGAAGTGCATCTTCCGCCCAGTCGCGGCCGGCAGCGACCCAACGAGGAAGTCGCTGAACGCCGGGCCGGTGTGCGTGCCGCCGCCTTCCCAGCGGCCGACCACGTAATCACCCTCGGCGATGAGTTCGGCGGCCCCAAAAAAGTTGAGGTCCGGGAACGCGCGGCGGAAGTCGGTCATGAACGCCTTGATGTCCTCGCGGCCCCGTCGCGGCGCGTGCAGAGAATACTGCAACAGCATATCCGGAGCGGCGAGCTCATCGACGACGCCCAGGTTGCAGGTCTTACCCCAGAAATCCGCGAACCAGCGGCCGACGACGGCCTTGTTTTCTTCTTCCCTGGACATGATGGACCCTCGTGTGAAGGAAGTTAATGAGAGAAGCCCACAGGCCTCTCGCCCAGGACGATAGCCACGGACCCGACGCGAAACGCTCCGTTTCCCGACTTCAAATTCAAGACGCGGCGAGACTCGCGCGGTCGATGTCGGGAGTCCGGTACATCGCCTCGGGAATCCCCGCGAGCCTCGACTCGGAGAGTTCCGGCCCCAGCCCGTAGAACCGCTGGAAGCTCATGATGAGCGGCCTCCACCGATCCGGGTCGATTCGGTTCGGCTTCCCTTCCATCAGGACCGACGGATGCGCGTGAACGCGGGTGATCCGGACTTCGACGCAGACGATGCCCTCCAACGTGCATTCGCCGCTCCGCTCGTGGACGGAGTAGTCGTACTCGTCCGCCATGACGGGATTGACCCGGACGAGCTTGGCTTCGAGTTGGATCGGACACTCCATCGCCCGCGCCGCCGCGACGGTCTCCGAAGCGACCGGGGTCAGCCCCGAGGCTCCGAACTTATCCTCCTCGAATCGGTAGTTGCGTTTGGACTTCCCGGGCGGCACGGGGTCGGAGCCCGTGAGATATGCGAGCCGGTTGACGGCGTCGACCTGGGCGTCGGAAGGGAGATTGAGCACGCACTCGCCGGTCCTGATGAGGTTCTGGGGCGACTTTGAGACCGCCTCGAAGCCCAGCATGCAGCGCCATCCGAGCCAGAAGGCGGAGGACATGGGAGCGAGATTGTACGAGCCGTTTTCGTTGACCGTGCTGACGAGGACGACCGGCGTGCCCAGGTAGAGGATGGCAGGAGTGATCGACTGGTGCATCAAACGTACCTCCTTGACAACTGTCGTGAGCTTTGGCGTAAGACCTGGGCGGACTTTACAAATCGGATGAGGGCGAAGCGCTCCGTGTTATGCTTTCAAATTCGGAAAGGCAGTAGAGGGATGTGCCAAGCTTCCTGTCGCCGTCACGTAGGTGGCACCTTGGATTCTGGAGTGGTCGCACCGCTTTCGCGGCTAAGCATCTTGACCTAGGCGCCCCGCATGGGAGACGTCATCGGCTCCTCCCCGAGCGAGGGCCTCGTCTACCCGATGGCGGCCCAGAAGCCACCGTTTCAGACGAGGGACGAGATCGAACGCATCAACGCCCGCGGCGGCTTGAAGTCCGCCGAGATTGCCGAGCTCTGAGAGCGGTTCGCGATCAGATAGCCTACAAAGTCACGGAAGACCGTGGTGAAATCTGTGGAGTTTATGCGGTGAACACACCATAAACCGATGCTCTGTAGATAAGTCGGTTGGGTGACACGGGCGACTTGTCCACCAGTGGCGCCAGCCTCGGCCCACTGGTGGATAATGCTCTTGCGCGTGGAGCGCGTCGTCTCTGCCATCTTGGCAGACTTCATCCACCTGACGATAAATCCACGAAAGGTCTTCGCCTCGGTCAAGCGCCGCTTTTCGCGTTGCATCTCCAAGGCCGGGGAATTCCCCTCGCCGACAGCTCGCAAACAACCTCAAATCACTCCCACTCGATCGTTCCCGGGGGCTTGCTGGTGACGTCGTACACAACCCGGTTGATTCCCTTGACGCTGTTGATGATGCGCGTCGAGGTTCGAGCGAGCAACTCGTGAGGAATTCGGGACCAGTCCGCAGTCATGAAGTCGTCGGTTTCCACGGCCCGCAAGGCGACCGCGTTCTCATAGGTTCGCCCGTCTCCCATGACTCCGACCGAGCTTACGGGGAGGAGCACGGCGAACGCCTGGGCAATCTGGCGCTCGAGTCCCGCCTGCCTGATCTCGTCCAGGAAGATGGCGTCGGCTTGCCGCAGGATTTCGAGACGGTCCGCGCTAACGGGTCCCAGGCAGCGAACCGCCAGACCGGGTCCGGGGAACGGATGTCTCCAGACGAGCGAGTCCGGCAATCCGAGTTCGAGTCCCAGGCGCCTGACTTCATCCTTGAAGAGATCGCGGAGCGGTTCGAGAAGCTCGAATCCGAGTTCGGCGGGCAAACCGCCGACATTGTGGTGGTGCTTGATCGTTGCGGCCGGGCCGTCACGATCACCACCGCTCTCGATCACGTCAGGGTAGAGCGTCCCCTGCGCCAAGAATCGAGCGCCTGGGATCGAGCGGGCTTCGTCGCGGAAAACATCGACGAACGTATGGCCGATCCGGATCCGTTTTTCCTGAGGGTCCGAGATCCCCTCGAGTTCCTTGAGGAAGCGTGAGGACGCGTCAACCACGCGAAGCTCGGCGCTCGAGTGCTTGCCAAAGGTTTCCGCGACCGCGTCCCGCTCCCCTGTGCGAAGCAAGCCATTGTCGACGAAGACGCAAACGAGACGAGGCCCGATCGCCTTCGCGATCAGCCCGGCCGCGACGGCGGAGTCAACGCCCCCCGAGAGGCCGCAGACAACGCGGTCGTCTTCACCGACTTGACGCCTCACCTCGAGGACGGAACGCTCCAGGAACGCGCCCATCGTCCAACGGCGAGGACTCGCGCAAATGCGGTCGAGGAAGTTGCCGAGGATCAGGGTGCCGTACGGCGTGTGTGCGACTTCCGGATGGAACTGGAGCCCGTAGATTGGTCGTGTGCGGTGCTTGACAGCCGCGACCGGGCAGGTGGCGGTCGTGGCCAGAGGCAAGAAGTCGGAACCGGCGTCTTTGACCTGATCGCCGTGGCTCATCCAGACGGTGGTCGACGGTGGCACCTCATGGAAGAGCGGCTCGTGCGAATCAAGGATGCGGCAATCCGCCCGGCCGTATTCCCGCGCCGGGCTTGATTGGACGGTTCCGCCCAGTGCTTTGCACGCGAGCTGCATGCCGTAGCAAATGCCGAGCACGGGAACGCCCAGGTCGAAAATCCCGGGATCACACTGGGGCGCCCCTGGTTCGTAAACGCTCGAGGGACCGCCGGAAAGAATCACCGCCAAGGGATTGAGCTCGCGCGCACGAGCCGCGCTGAGGTCATGACGAACCACGCGAGCGAACGCATGGCGCTCACGAACCCGGCGTGCGATCAACTGGACGTATTGCGAACCGAAGTCGAAAACGAGGACCGGGCGATCCTCTAGGCCGGGACTCTCCATGAACTCAGCATTCCCCTCGGTGAAGTCAGGCTCGGAACGAACCAAAACGCCAGTCTATCATAGAGTGCCGTCCCGTGCACATCGCAACCCGCATCACTTTTCCGAAGCTCGAAGCTCCGAATCAGGCAGACCGGCCTGGCTTCCCGGATTCCCCTTTGACATGCTCATTACGTCGTCTTAGTACAGTGTCGAGTACTCGAACAGTTACCGTCGTGCCGATAAGAGACTTGCTCATGGGAATGATTGAACCGAACTTGGATAAGAACGCTCCCCAGCCAGGCCTTTCGAGCCCGCCACCCAGCCACCGCTCGTCCGAATTCGAGTTCAGCGAGCGCGACAACGCGATCATCCGAAGCCTCGCGAAGCGGATGAATTTCGTGGGCCTCTTCGCGATTGCGGTCGGATGCTTCGCCATCGTTCTCGGAGCGATCCTCAACCACGCCGGCTCGATTCTCTCCGGCTCGCTTTACGCGCTCATCGGCCTCTGGACCCAACGCGCCAGCGCATCCTTCAAGAACGTCGCCGATACGGAAGGGCACGATATCGCCAATCTCATGCAGGCTCTCAAAGATCTCAGGCAACTCTACGGAGTTCAGTTCTGGCTCTGTGCCTTGGGTCTTCTGGCTTCGATGATCACGACCATCTTCCTGGTCTCGCATCGAGTCGCCTGAGAAGAAACAGGAAGGGGGGCAGCGGAATCTTACCGTCGCCTTTTCTCCCTTCGAGAAGGCTCGTCTCAATCGCCGGGTTCGCACCAGGATCGCACCAGCACTTCTTCACCCGTCTCGACCTTGTAAAAGGTCACGGAAAGCGCCTCGAGATCGACGATGGCATAAGACCGAGACGACTCGAGATTCGGTATCGAGGCGATCGACCCGGGATTGACGACGAGTCCCTTCGAGCCTCGATACCAGGCGGGCTTGTGGGTGTGACCGAATACGAGAAGGTCGGCGTTGAGCTGGGAGAGATAACCCTCCAGCACCAACGCACTATGCGTATGCGGGTTCACAAACTCCATGTCGCTTGAGGGGGAGCCATGGACGATCACCCCGACCCGGCTCATTTCTGCGATGAGCGCAAAGGGAGGAAGTCGTTCGAGCTCGTCGAGCGTAGCGCGGCTCGGAGTGGGTCCTCCGAATTCGTCGATTCCGAAGGGGCCGCGTTGCAGCGCCCAGCGGTCATGGTTCCCCCGCACGGCGAGGATCTGCTGTTCCATCACGAAGGAGACGACCCGATCGGGATCCGGTCCGTGGTCGACGAGATCCCCCGCGCAGACAATTCGATCGACTTTCGCAGCGACGAGACGGCTCCACACCTGCTGCAAAGATTGAAAGTCGCCGTGGATGTCGGAAATCAGTCCGAGTTTCACGTCGAGCTCTCCCGCCGCCTCTCGACGGTCGCCGGACGTGCCGATTGACTCGCGAGTTCCGCCGCCCTTCGGTTCGCAGCCTCCACGGCATCGATCAGCGCGGCGCGCACTCCGCCGCGTTCCAGGGCGTGAAGCCCGGCGATCGTCGTACCACCCGGACTCGTGACCTGGTCCTTGAGTGTCCCGGTATGGAGTCCGGTTTCCAACACCATGCGGGCGGAACCGAGCACCGTCTGCGCTGCCAGAGCCGTCGCGACCTCACGAGGCAGCCCCACTCGTACACCCCCATCGGAAAGCGCCTCGATCATTACGTAGACGAAAGCCGGCCCGCTTCCCGAGAGAGCCGTCACCGCGTCGATCAGCGGTTCGGGAACCGCGAACGCGCGTCCCACCGACTCCATACACGCGCGAACCACCAACTCGTCGGAAGCCAATGTCTGGGGACCAAGGCAGTAGCCCGAGGCTCCCTCACCAACGAGGGCAGGGGTGTTGGGCATGACACGCGCCAGCCTCCGCTCGGCCCCGAGTCCCGTCGTGATGGTGGCTAACGAAACCCCCGCGGCGATCGAGATGATCAAGTGCTCGCTCGTAACGCTCCCTCGTATTTCCTCGAGCACCGTCGACATGCTCTGCGGCTTGACGGCCAACACGAGCACATCGCTATGCCTCACGACTTCTTCGTTCGTATCGAAGGCCGTCGCTCCCGATTCCGAAGCCAAGCTCGCCCGCGCGGCAGCGATCGGATCGCTCGCGCAGACGAACTCGGGTGATGTCGTTCCTGCCCGAAGCATGCCCCGAATCAACGCGGTAGCCATTTTCCCCGCGCCAATGAATCCCCAACGCAGTTTCGCGCGATCCACGCTCGTTCTCCCCGGGTCGTGCTTCGACCGCCCCAAATCCGTTCGATGCGATGCCATTCTTCATCGGCAACGATTAGGCATCATGAGGGTCTTATCCTAACCCACAATCCCGGGCGATTGCATAAGAGAGAAGACTCCTCTCCCGGGATCGGGCTAGAATCGAAGCCAGTTGGTCGATCTCAGCCAGGTCGTTCTCAAGCCCCGCAATGAAGTTGGGGCCGACTTCCGGTCGTCGGTCAGGAAGAGAGGAGAACTCTTCTGCAGCAACTTCTCTCTTCAAAAGACTTTGCGATTCGACACCACGGTCTGCTGACAAGCAAAGCAGATCCAAATACGCCGAAAAATCGGTATGTCCGCTCAGGACCGATCTTGAAAACGCCACCTGGATTCGGATAATAGTTTTCTTTTCAACGACCGCGTGAACGTTTGATTTCAGGGAGTGCCACTCGTGGCCGTACCAAAGAGACGGAAGTCGAAATCAGCTAAGGGGATGCGTAGGAGCCACGACTTCTTGGTTGCTCCCGCTCTGAACATCTGCCCCCAATGCAAGCTGGCGGTTCCCCCGCACAAGGTTTGCGATCTGGTCGAGGAGTGCGGCAACGTCCAACGCAGCAAGCCGCATAATCCCCTGGCCAAGGAAAAGGTCTAATTTCACGGCGAACCTTGGGAGAGGAACCACGCCATGGGACGCGAGTGCGAAGTTAGCGGCAAGAAGACCTCGTTCGGCAACCACGTGACCACGCGTGGTAAGGCCAAGTACCTCGGCGGTGTCGGTAAAAAGACCACGGGCGTGAGCCGTCGCGTCTTTCGGCCGAACCTCCAGCGCATCCACGTCTGGTTACCGAACGGCACGACCCGTTACGTGCGCGTCGCGACTTCGGTAATCCGTACCGGTATGCTGACTCTCGAGGTCGACGGTAAGCTTCAGACCTTCCCGTTGATCAAAGCTTCCAAGGGAAGCGCTAAAGCCCGTGCCGAGTTGAAGAACCTCTACCCCATCTGATGGGCCGAGTGTTCGGAGCCGCACGAGGAGCTACCAATTGCCGTCTGACTCTCCTCCTTCATCGGTCTGATGAGGGGCGAGGGTCAGACGGCAATTCGTTGAATAACGCCGGTTGAGAAGACTCGCCGCAGATCTTGCGAGTGTGAACGAGCCGGGCCGCTTCCCAATTGGAAGCGGCTCGGAACACGATTCCGGAATTCCCCGGTGTTGCGGTTCACCGGGGATCGGACGGGGACTGATTCAGGCCTCGTCATCCGCTCGGAGGCGGGCGACAACGCTCAGGTCTTCGAGAGTCGAGGTGTCTCCGCTGCTTTCACGGCCAGCGGCGATGTCGCGTAGAAGGCGCCTCATGATTTTACCGCTTCGCGTCTTGGGAAGCGCGTCGGTGAATCGGATGTCGTCGGGCCTTGCCAGGGCACCGATCTCTTTGACGACGTGGTTGCGAAGTTCCGTTCGTAAGGCGTCGCTCGGGCTTTGGCCGGACTCGAGCGTGATAAACGCAGCGATTGCCTGGCCTCGCAGGTCGTCGGGGCGACCGACGACCGCTGCCTCGGCAACCTTGGGGTGGCTGACGAGGGCACTCTCGACTTCCATGGTGGAAAGACGGTGGCCGGCCACGTTGAGCACGTCGTCGACACGTCCCAAGATCCAGTAGTTGCCCTGAGGATCCCGGCGCGCTCCGTCACCGGTGAAGTAGCAACCAGGAACTTCTCCCCAATACTGGTTCTGATAGCGTTCGTCGTCACCGTACAAGGTGCGGAGCATTGCGGGCCACGGCTGCGTGATGACCAAGAACCCTCCGTGGTTCTCGGGGACGGGCTTACCATCCTTGGTCACGATGGCCGGCACGATCCCCGGCAATGGCCGAGTCGCCGATCCCGGGACCGTCGGCGTCGCGCCTGGCAGGGGGGCGATCATGATCGAGCCGGTCTCGGTTTGCCACCACGTGTCGACGATCGGGCAACGCTCACCGCCGATCACACGATGGTACCACATCCAGGCTTCTGGATTGATCGGCTCCCCGACGCTTCCGAGCAGGCGGAGGCTCGACAAGTCGTAGCGCTTGGGAAACTCCTCGCCCCACTTCATGAACGCGCGGATCGCGGTGGGGGCCGTGTAGAGGATGGTGACGCGATAGTCCTCGATGATCTTCCAGAATCTTCCCTCGTCGGGCCAGTTGGGGGCACCTTCGTACATCACGCAGGTCGCGCCATTCGCCAGCGGACCGTAAACCAGGTACGAGTGCCCGGTGACCCAGCCGATGTCGGCCGTGCAGAAATAGGTGTCGTCGTCGCGGAGGTCGAAAACCCACTTCGTGGTGAGCGAAGTCCCAAGCAGGTAACCACCCGTCGTATGAAGGATACCCTTCGGTTTGCCGGTCGAACCTGACGTGTAAAGGATGAAGAGGGGGTGTTCGCTGTCGACGGGTTCGGGGGGACAGTGCGTGGACGCCTTGGCAGCCAACTCATGCCACCAGTGGTCTCGCCCCGGGGTCATCGTGATTTCATGGCCGGTCCGCTTGTAAACTACCATGCTCGTGAGCGTTGGGCAGAGGATGGCTGCGCCGTCGGCGTTCTCCTTCAACGGGACGACTTTTCCCCGTCGATATCCGCCATCGGCAGTGACCAGGACCTTCGCCTTGCAGTCCTGGATACGACCGGCAAGTGCCTCTGAGCTAAACCCGCCGAAGATCACCGTATGAGGTGCGCCGATCCTCGCGCAGGCCAGGAGGGCGATGGTCAACTCGGGAATCATGGGCATGTAGACGGCGACGACGTCACCCTTCTTGACCCCCAAGCCTTTCAGAACGTTGGCGAACTGGGCCACCTCACGTTGCAGATCCTGGTACCGCAACACTCGGCGTTCGCCGGGCTCCCCCTCCCAAATGATCGCTGCCTTGTTCTTGTTCGGGCCTTCGCAATGACGGTCGACGCAGTTGTCCGAAGCGTTGATCGTGCCGCCGACGAACCACTTCGCGAAGGGGGGCTTCCAGTCGAGTACCTGATTCCAGGGAGTCGACCACCGCAGTGACTGCGCCATTTCCCCCCAAAAACCCTGGGGATCATCCTTGGCTCTCGTCCAGAGAGCTTCGTACTGGGCGAGTGAGGAGATATGAGACTTTTGGGAGAACTCCGGTGGGGGAGGAAAAACCCGGTTTTCCGTAAGGATGCTGACGAACGATCCGCCTTGTTCTGTCGCCATGGAAAGGAGCCTCCACCTTCGTCTCTCGGTGAGTCATCGGCCGGCGCCCTCCCATGCCCACAGGGGGGTGCCTCGCTTGCGCGTACTTACCCAACATCAATTGCGGGTAAGTCTCGGATCTTACAGGCCAGAAACTTCACGTGGCAAGTCGCAAGTCATCCAACGAGGACGACTTGCTAGAGCCTCATTGCAAACAGTCGTAATTTTGGTGGCGACCGACCTTGGGACCGAGTACTGACTCTGCGTGGAACAGCGACCCTCGCGCCGTGCAAATTGTAGGGACGAGAGGTGCAAAGAAGAGTGGACTCGACGTGATGGAGTCGGTGCAGTTACGCGATCTTTCGGAGAAATCTATAGATCCGAATAACTAAAATTGCGAGCGAGCGCGAGTTACCGAGCGTTGTGGACCTGATTGGGTAAACGAGGCGAACGCCTAGCGAGAGTTGAAATCGGCGCTGAGCGGGGAGGAGTCACAAAGGAATCTGCTCGCCAAGTACGGTCGAAGACTTTCCCCATTGCTCTTCAAAAATCAGGGTGTCGAGGTGGACACGGTCGAGCCAACCCAGTCGTTGGAGCTCGGGGGATGGGGGAAAGTCCGGAACGCGGCCTACGCAAAGGTAGGCGACCGGAACAATCTCAGGAGGAATACCGAGGATCTCGTGAAGATCCTCAGGATCGATAATACTCACCCATCCCACACCGACCCCTTCGGCTCGAGCCGCCAACCAGAGGTTTTGCACGGCACAGACCGTACTGAAAAGGTCCATGTCCGGCTGGGAAGTGTTTCCGAGCACCACGGGCCCGTGTCTGCTCCGATCACAGGTTATACAGAGGTTGAGGGCACAGTCCATGATCCCTTCCAGTTTCAGGGATCGATAGAGTTGCCCTCGAGATTCCCCGAAGAGGCTCGATGCCCGCTCATTTGCTTTTTCGAACGCGTTTTTAATTTTCTGGCGGATTTCGAGCGAGCGGAGGATCAGGAAGTTCCAGGGTTGCATGAAGCCGACGGAAGGAGCATGGTGAGCGGCTTTGAGCAATCGTGCCAGCACTTCGTCGGGTATGGGATCGGGGAGGAAGTGGCGGCAATCTCGGCGCTCGAAGATCGCCCGGTAGACAGCATCACATTCGCTACTGGAGAAGGCCGACATCATCGATCCTCAAGCAGCAGCCGGGGTTGCGGCGCTTGCCAATGCCGCCATGACGGAATCGGCTGCGGCGCGGGCACCTCGGATGCAGTCGGGAATTCCTACCCCGTCGAAGGCGATGCCGGCGAGAACCAAGCGGGAATGCTTGGCGAGTTGTTGCCGAATCGCCGCCACACGCTCGATGTGCCCCAAGGTGTATTGCGGCATGGCGCGAGGATGCCGCTCGACCTCGATCAGAAGTGGCTCGCCCGAGGTTCCCAGCAAGTCGGCGAGTTCGGAACGGGCCAGCGCCACGAGTTCGGCATCCTCGCGGTCGAAGAGTTCGGGCTGGGTCGCCCCACCCAGGAATGCGCGCATGAGGATGGTGCCAGCCGGAGCCCGACGCGGGAATTTGACGCTGAGGAACGAGACGGCCAAAATGTTTCGCCCTTCGATCGTCGGCACCACGGCGCCGAACCCGTCCAGCGGGTGCGCCACTTGATCGCGACGAAAGGCGATGTTGACGATCGCCGACGATGCATAGGGAATAGAGCGGAGCTGAAGGGCAAGCGCGGGATCAAAACCATCGAGGAGCCGAGCCGAAGCGTGGGACTCGGTCGTCAGGATGACCACATCGGCCGCGATCGGCTCTCCGTCCAGGAGTTCAACCCGCCAAGGCGACGTTGGCTCCTGTCGACTGATCCGACGTACGGCCGCCCCGGTTCGGACGGTTCCCGGCGGCAAAGCGGCGGCGAGGGCCTTGGGCAGTGTCTCCATCCCGTCGTCGAGCGAGACAAACAATCCGTAGCGTGCGCCTGAGGAGTCACGCTCGGCGGACCGCGCCTCGCCGCCCCGCCGGAGCCCTGCGCGAATCAGGCTGCCATGTTCGCGCTCCATAGCGAGAAACTGCGGCAACGTTGCCTTGAGGCTCAGCTCGTTCGGATCGGCGGTGTAAATGCCTCCGACCAGAGGCTGGATCAACCGCTCCAACGCCTCGCGGCCATAACGACGTTTCGCGAACGATGCGAGACTCTCATCAGCATCGTCCCCCTGTCGAGGGATCACGAGGTCCAGCAACATCCGCAGCTTTCCCCGCCACGACAGGATCGGTGTCGTGAGGAGTGGCCCCAGCCGATGAGGAGCCATGAGCACAAATCCCTCGGGTACAGGGCAGAGCTTCCCCTGGCGAATCACGAACGAGCGACGGTGCTGAGCATCAGGAGTGATTAAACGGTCCCCGAGTCCGAGCTCACGGCAGAGATCAACCCCCCAAGGTTTGTTCGTGATGAAAGAATCGGCGCCACCTTCGAGCGTGAATCCATCGACGCGGCGTGTCCAGATTGCCCCACCGATCCGGTCCTTAGCCTCGAGAACGATCACCTCGACGGGGTGATGCGACCCGTTCGCAAGCTGCGCAACTCTGTGCGCCGCCGTTAGTCCCGAGAGACCACCGCCGATCACCACCACACGTTCCGGCTTCGCGGAAGTCTCCCCCAACGGTCGTCTCCTCGTCGTTCAACGAGCTTCACGCATTCGGTACGAGCCGAATGGGAAGCCATCGGGACGTTCTCATGTCTAGGGTCGCGTCCCTAGCTCGGCAGCTCAAGCCGCGAGAAGCGTCCTGGGTAAATCCAGGCCTTTACGGACCAAATTACAGTAGCTCCCCCTGTGATCATAGCGTACTGGAGCGGCGTTGGAAATCCGTGACTACTTCGCCGCCAGAAGGCGCCGGCTTCTCGGAGGACGCTTGTGGCACTCCGCTACGCTCCCCTCCGCTGGCTCCGTCCGAGCCAGCCTGCCCTGCCGGGTAGGGTCAGGTTCCGGAGCGTCTCACGACACGTCCGAATGCGAAGGTCAACCCTTGAGGCTTGGCCGGGTGGATACGCCGAAGCCAGGCAAGGCGATGACAGACACGCGAGTGTGCCCAAGGCCCTTGGCTTACGCAAGAGGCGGCGATTCCCACGTCCGCTCGAGCACACGGTCCCCTCGCCGAAGTTTTTATGGGAACGTGCGCAAACCGGCAACGAGCACGGAGCCGTCGAGAAACCGCGTCCCAGCACTCGAGTCTAGGTCCGCGGGCTTTTGATGTGCGGACGGGACCGTCAGACCGGCGGGCCGAGAGGCTCGAACAATCGGGATCGACTGCCTCTCGCTGGCCTTGGTGGGACACTGCTCACCCATTCAAAATGGACCGTCCCCGATCACCTCGGCCCCCTCCCTGGTGCTCAGAGCCCAGTAGACCGAAGAATAAATGGTCTCCTTGACGAAACGGACAGAGCCATCTGCATAGAGGAAGTTGACCCCGCCCGGATGCTGGCTCCGAAACCCAAATTGCCCCAGGTTCTGATTCTCCGGATCAAGCTTCCAGTCAACCGGACTCTTGAAGATGTAGTCGGGAATGCGCAGATCCGCATTGATACGAGGGACCGCACTCGCCAGTCCCTGCGGTCGCGAGACGCCACTCATCGTGGAAAAGTAATAAAGCGCACTGTTCCATTGATTGAAGATTTGATCCGGATCGTTCCGAAAACGCGCAAACTCTCCCACGAGAAGCGTTTGGCTCAAACCATCACGAAAAGCCGTGACAGGGAAGCCGTAATTGTTCCCGAAGGCGCCATCGGGCTTGAGCTCGACTTGTCCGACGCAAACAAATCCGTCCGTCAACGTGGATGGGCAGCCACACCACCACCGAAAAATGTCGATCGTCCCTACCATGCCCGCATACGAACTCTGCGAAAAGGCGTTGAAGGACTGGGCATCCGGGCTTTGGAGCTTGTTTGTCCAAGGGACCTGGACATAGTCGGAAGGACAGATATAAGGTGAGACTCGAGAGGTGAACGCCGTGTTATTGATCGCCCCCGCAGACATGCTGCCCTGCGTTCCCACCGCTGCGAAATCGAAATTGACGGCGTTATAGATCGGCGATTGCTCGATCTCTCTGAGAATGAACGTGAAAAGACTGTGTCCCCTTCGGACCGCCGCGCAATTCAGCGGAGATTCCTGGTACGTAATGGAACCAGGTGGAAAAGATCCATGCACGGCCTCGTAATTGCTAAGTCCCAGGCCAATTTGTTTCAAATTATTGACGCACTGAACCCGCCGGGCCGCCTCGCGCGCACCCTGGACGGCGGGAAGCAAAAGTCCGAACAAGATACCGATGATTGAAATCACGACCAGTAGTTCAATCAACGTGAAGCCGCGGCGTCGCAGGCTCGCGTTGCGCATCTCGAGACCTCCATCGAGTCTCCAATTAAATAACTTCCGTGAAATCCACGTAGGCCTTGACTCGCATAGGACGACGGATCAGTACGTAAGGGGTAGGACCGGGGCTTCCCTACTGGGCGAAGACCCGATGGTTAAGCCAAAGGGGACCTATAAACTTGGGTTCGGGGGGCTACCCGGATTCTGGCATAGATACCGGCTAACATGAGGACGTGTACAAATTTACAAAAACATCCAAATAGAGTTTCCTTCACCTGAGGTTGTGGGAGGTCTTCATTGGCGAACGAGCCTCGATCCACCGAATGAAGAACAGGCACACGAACCTGAATGAGATTCTACGCATCTCACTCCCATCTTTCTCGGATTTTTTCCGCGCACGGCGCAAAATTCAACACGATCCTAAATTTCTTAGACAGTTGTTGACAAGGATGGACACCTTGATCGCGTGAGGAGCCTTGTTACCGGGGCGGTGCTTCGTTCGGGTGGGAATCGTCCTGTGAGCTCTACAGACATGCGCCAAGCCCAGTGCACTGGCTCGTTCAGCGCTGATCATCGCAACGAGAGAATCAGTCGAGTTGAACTCGTCCCCTGTCGAGCCGTCGTCCATCTCGAAGGCTGCTGGGTACACCCTCGGGATACTTTTGCGCCAGAATCCCCTTAATCTCCTCGAGTCGGGTCTCCGGCAGAGGGTGGGTTGCGAGAATTTCGGGCTGGCGACTTCCCTTGGCGGCCTCCTTCAGGATTCTCATGACTTCGAGCATGGCGGTTGGGTTGTAGCCTGCCTGTGCCATAAAGTTTAGGCCATAACGATCGGCTTCTGATTCATCCTCGCGACTAAACCGGAGTTGCGTCACCTGGTTGATCATCGCCGCCACGACCTGTGCATTGCGGCCGCGGTCCTCTCGACCACTCGCGCCGACACCGATCGCCACCGTGAGGATCTCTCCGAGTCGCCCCTTGGCCATCTGCTGAGCCGTGTGCCGATTAATGACGTGGCCGATCTCGTGACCGAGAACCCCCGCAAGTTGGGCCTCGTTCGTGAGTTTTTTGAGAAGTCCGAGCGTGATGAAGATCTGGCCGCCGGGCAGCGCGAAGGCATTTATCGTTTCAGGATCTCTCAAGAGAATGAAGTGAAAATTGTCCACGTAGGGACTTCGGTTGGCATCGCTCTCCGCAACAAGCCGCGCACCGACCTCGGTCACAAGGCGTGCGCGGGGATCGGCTCGATCGACGGCCCCTCCCATTTCCTGAGCCATTCCGGGTGCCGCTTGAAGCCCCAGCACCTTTTCTTGCTCGACACTGATTGGGATGTGCTGTCGTTTCCCAGTGACGGGATTAACCTGTACTTCGAAGAGGTAGGTGATTATCCCAATCGCCGCAAGAATGAGAGCGCCGAGGATACGTAGATTGGGTCCGCGGCTCGAACCGGAATACGAATCTTCATAAGCGTAGGACATGGAGCCTCCGATGAACCAGGGTCGACGGTCTGAGTGTCGCCCCATAGAACATAGCAGAAGCGACCTCGGACCGCCTGCGAAACGAACTTCGACGACCGGACTCAAGAACAGTCGGCTTTGGAACTTGTGGCGGCGCAGACATGTGCGCGTATTCCGGCCTTGCGACGTAGTCTGGTCAGGATAAAATGACTTTGCTGCAACAATGAGTACCGCTTGACCTTGGCGACGAAGGGGATGAGCGTGCGGATCGGATATTTCGACTGTTTCAGCGGAATTTCCGGCGATATGACCCTCGGGGCCTTGGTCGATGCTGGGGTCGATCCTCGGCTGATCCAAACCGCCATCGCCAGCTTGGGTTTGCCTTGTGAATTGTCGTTCGAAAACGTGCACCGCGCCGGCTTTCGTGCCACGTACGCCCGGGTGATTGCGCCTCACGAGCATGCGCATCGCTACCTCCATCACATCGAGGCGATGATTGAAAAAAGTACGCTCACGCCTCGACAGCGTGAGCTCGCCCACATGATCTTCCTGCGGCTTGGAGAAGCCGAAGCGACGGTGCACGGGGTCGATATCAAGAGGATCCACTTCCACGAGGTCGGCGCAGTCGATTCCATCGTCGATATCGTGGGAGCCGCCGTGGGTCTCGAAGCCCTGGGGATCGAACGCTTCGAATCGAGTCCGGTTCCGCCCGGACTTGGGACGGTCAAAGCCGCCCACGGTCGCATGCCACTGCCTGCACCGGGAACCGCGGAGTTGCTGAAGGGGATTCCCCTGGCTGAGTCGAATGTTGAGATGGAGTTGACGACTCCGACGGGAGCCGCGATCCTGTCCACGGTTTGCGAACGATTCGGCCCGCTTCCCGCGATGACGATCGAGTCCATCGGCCTGGGTGCTGGGACGCGCGACATTCCGGGGCAGGCGAATATTCTCCGCCTGTTCGTCGGTGAGCTCTCACTCCCTGCCAATGGGGATCGGATTTGGGTTTTGGAGACCAACCTCGATGACCTGCCCGGTGAGGTGATCGGCTACACCTCCGAGCAGCTCATGGCGGCAGGCGCCCTCGACGCTTTTGTCACTGCGATTCAAATGAAGAAGAATCGGCCCGGTGTGATGCTGACCGTGCTTTGCGAAGAGGCGAAAATCTCCGTATTCGAGGAAATCCTCTTCCGCGAGACCACGACGCTCGGGATTCGCCGATACCCCGTCAGCCGACACAAACTACGACGCCAGGCCATCGAGGTTGAGACCCGGTTTGGCACGATCCGAGGTAAGCTCGGCTGGATCGAAGGGCGCCCCCCCGCGTTCAGCCCCGAGCATGACGACTGTGCTCGTGCGGCCACAACCCACCGAGTGGCGCTTCGCGAGGTCAGCGACGCGGCCCAGGAGGCCTACAAGAAGCTCTCGACCGTCAACGAGAGCTAGTGCTTTGTCAACGTTCGATTGACGGGTAAGCGATGAATTCTGGTAGGGTGGGCATTGCCCACCAAACTATTGGCCTCAGCAAAGATCGGTGGGCAATGCCCACCCTACGGCAGGCCAACTGTACCCGTTTTCTTATGGTTGACAAAGCAGTAGTCGGGGCCCAGCAAATTGGAACGCCGTAGACAACAAGCTTTGGGCGACACGGACAAGTGTACTCACTTCCCCAACGTGCGCAGGTAATCCGCGGACAAGCAAGTAGGACGCTTGTCCGTACCCCCTGGCGAGCCTGATCTTCGAGGGGCTGTTTTCCCAAAAAACGCAGGGCGGGGTATGCAAGTGGGGCCGGTTCCGAGGCAAGAACCTGCCTCTGCCAGCCTTTGAGTTCTTCACGCAAGGTGACGACGGCACCGTCGCTCCCTCGTGGCGCTCCGTCGAAATTAAAACGCTTTGCCGATCCATGGTATAAACTCAAGGTTGTCCGGTCGTCGTGATCTGGAGTATGACTCAGGAAGTTCGTTTGCCTAGGATTCTCAGGTGTTCCAGGGAGGGACTCGCGTCATGTCACAGGCACCTCTAGTGCTGTTAACCTTGGCCGCGGCCACCGGGGGTGTCCTCGTACTGATTCTCGTCACCCTCAGAGTGATCTGGGTTCGACTTCGGGCGCTTCCCTTGGCCACGCTTGATCGCCGAATCGACGAACTCGCGGACCGCCAGCGCATGATCGAAGACAAACTTTCCAAGCTTCTTGAGGTCTCGGTCCTCGAGAGCGAATCCGAGGGGCCTTCGCGGCGAAAACGCGAGCCGGGGGAGCGACTCCGAGGTTCCAAGACCTCGGTCCGAATCGATCGAGCGCAACCGGCGGGAGCCGTGGCTGGTCCCACGCTGATTGCGATCCCGAACCTCTCCGCTCCCGATACGCCCTCATCGGACGAAGCCGCCGTTGAACTCGCCGACCGATTTGGAGGAATCTGGGCCCTCGCCGACTCGGGCCACACTCCTGAGGCCGTTGCTCGAACGACGGGCTTGCCCATCGGTCAAGTGGAATTGATTTTGGCACTGCGTCGCCAGTTGGCCACACATTCTGGGGACTCATGATTGAGATGACCCGGCTCGATCCCCCTGCGCAGGCTTGTTTGGAAAGAACCCGCTCGGCGGTTCTCAATGTTCTCATCGGCATCGCGGCCGGCATCGCCGTAAGCGGCCCCATCCTCCGTTGGCGCGATCAAGGAGCGGTTTGGAGAGCCGCCCCGGTTTACAGGCGACTGATGCTGGGTGGGCTCCTCGTGCTCATCGTCCTGAGTTATCTCGTGCGACGGATCGGTGGCTCACGCTCGGTGCTTCGTGAACCAATCCTGCGCGACCGCCGCTTTTATTGGTCGCACGTGGGGTCCGCGCTTGTCGCCTCTCTGGCGATTCCTCTCGGCCTGCTCTTTGGCTGGACGGTTCGGCCGACGATCGACTCCGTGATTCCTTTCTGGGTCGCGGCCCTGGCTCTCGGCTTCCTGGCCATTCCGCGGGCTTTCGAACTGGAAGATCTTGACACCCCCATGCCTGAACCCGACGAGCCGAATCCATGACGAGTACGGAGCGGACGATTCTCTGGGTTTACGCGGCAATCGTCGCCATCTGGCCCATCCGTCATCTCGTCCTCTGGTATGCCTTCAAAAGGATCGACATCCTCAACACAAAGTCGCCTCAGTTTTCGCAACCCGACCCTCCCTTGGTCACGGTCATGATTCCGGCCAAGGATGAGGAAGGGGCCATCGGCGATTGCCTCGCTTCGATTTGCGCTCAGACGTATCGCAACCTCGAGATTCTCGTAGTAGACGATCGTAGCACCGATAGGACCGGCGAGATCGGGCAAACGTTCGCGGAGGCCGACTCTCGGGTCCGAGTCCTGACGATTACCGACTTGCCCGAAGGATGGACGGGAAAGACCCACGCCTTGCAAGTCGCTGCGGACCAGGCGCGGGGGGATTGGTTCTGGTTTCTCGACTGCGACACCCGACACGCGCCCGAGAACCTCGCCATCGTCATGGAATATGCCCGTATCCAGCGTGCGGACCTCGCGAGCTTGCTCCTGGAACTCCGGTGTGAAACCTTCTGGGAGAGCCTGGTCCAGCCCCTGGCGGGGATCGTTCTCATGCAGTCATTCCCGCTGTTTCGAGTCAACAACGACCGCGACCCTCTCGCGTTTGCGAACGGCCAGTACATTCTGGTTCGGCGTGAAGCTTACGAGGCGGCCGGTGGCCATCATGCCGTGCGTGACCGATTTGTGGAGGACATCTACCTCGCGGACAGGGTCAAGGCGCTCGGTCGCCCGATCCGGGTGGCGATTGCCAGGGGAATCGGGTCCACGCGGATGTACGCTTCACTCGGCCAGATCGTTCGAGGCTGGAGCCGAATCCTCTACGATGCCCTCGGCCGGAGTTCGGTTCGCCTCTTGGGAAGATTACTCGACCCCGTTATCTTCAGTCAGACGGGACACGTTGTCTTTCTGGCGGTTCTGATCCTGCTCGCGATGGGAAGGCAGGACTCCTTCGTCCTGGGACTCGGGGCGCTCACGCTGATCCACCATGCCCTCAATTACAGCGTCCTGAAGCGCGTTTATCGCATGTCGGTTCCCGACTCACGGTCGATGGGGTGGTATCCCGTCGCCAATCTCGTCATCGAGTGGATCCTCATTCGCTCCATTCGGATGTGCCTCACCGGGCAAGTGACCTGGCGCGGAACCTCCTACGGAACCAACGTCAAAACCCAAAGCACCACGGGCTAATTGTCCAGGCCAACATCTTTGTTGATATCTTCAAAAAGGGCACTCCCCCCACACGAGCATTCGAAACCACTGCTTGAGACCGCATACTCGCAGCTTAATCGAGGGAGAGAGCCTTGGACGCCGATGCCGTCTTTTCGACCGAACCGAGGTCGTTGAACGTCTACCATCCGGCAACGGGAACGGTCGTCGGCCGGGTTACAATCACTCCCTCGGACGAGGTGCATCAGGCCGCCACTCGGGCTCGGGCCGCCCAATCGGTTTGGGGATCGACCCGGTGGGAAAATCGCCGGGAGGTCTTGCGGCGACTCTGGACGGAGCTCAGCCGCGAGGCCGAAACCTGGGCCGACGCGATCCGCGACGAAATCGGCAAGCCTCGCAGCGAGTCGATGGGCGAAGTGGTGATGGGGCTCGACGGGATTCGTTGGACGGTCAAGTACGGGCAGCGGGCCCTTTGCGACGAGCGTTTCGGCGCAGGTTGGCAACGTGCGATGCTGATTCCGGGTGGACGCCTCGGATATCGCCCGCTGGGGGTTATTGGGATCATCGGAACGTGGAATTACCCGTTCTTTCTCAACGCCCCCGCGATCGTTCAGGCGCTTGCGGCCGGAAATGGGGTGGTTTGGAAGCCGTCGGAGCTCGCCCTGGGATGCGGCGAGCGTTTGCAACATGCTTTCGACCGCGCGGGGTTTCCTGAAGGACTGGTCTCGGCGGTCTATGGAGGAGCGGACGTCGGAAGCGCGCTGGTGGAATCCGCGATCGATAAGGGAGTATTCACCGGAGGACTCGAGAACGGGCGAAGAGTCCTCGGTGCGCTCGCCAGTCGTGGCATTCCCTCCGTCGCCGAGCTCTCGGGCTTCGATCCTGCCATCGTGCTCCCCGACGCACCTCGAGACGCAACGGTACGGGCATTGACCTGGGGTGCCTTCGTAGGAGCCGGGCAGACTTGCGTTTCCGTAAAACGTGCTTATATCATTGGTAATGCGACTCCGTGGGTTGAGGCTCTTGCGGCGGCAGCGAGCGCGCTCCGACAGGGGGATCCGAGTCGCGAGGCCGTTGACGTGGGACCGATGATTTCCGAGTCGGCACGACAGCGATTCCACGACCGGATCCAAGCGGCGGTGCAGGCCGGGGCAACGATCGTAAGCGGTGGTGCTCCCTTATCGAGGGAGGGCTGGTTCTATGCGCCGACGGTGCTGACGGCAAAGACCGACGCCGTTGAGCCCATCCTGGAGGGCGTTTTCGGCCCGGTGGTGCTTGTTCGAGGTGTGGGTGACATCGATGCTGCGGTCCGCGCGGCGAACTCAAGCGTGTTCGGCCTCGCGGCGAGCGTTTGGGGAACGGACCGCCGTCGTCTTCGCTCGGTTGCCGAGCGGCTCCAGGCGGGCCTGGTGACGCTCAATGATGTCATCACCCCCGCGGGCCATGCTTCGGCTCCATTCGGTGGAACCAAGGCAAGCGGCTTTGGTCGCACTCATGGGGTCTTGGGCCTACGTGAGTTCACCTTTCCCCAGGCGGTGATCGGACGACGAGGTCCCGGTGGGTTTCGCCCACAACTCTTTCCTTATCGCCAGGGAATGGAGCGGTTGCTCTCGTGGTACGTGCGGTTCTTCCATCCTCACGCCTGATCGATGAGTAGCGCTGGCCCAATCGGGTCGAATGGACTAAAATCAATCGTCTCGTCGGGTCGAGGAGGCCGGCCTACTCATGAGGAGGGTAGGGGACTCCACGACTTACAGCCAGTCTCCTTTCGAGTGGGCATTCTCAAGGAACTCCTACGGAGGGAACCAAGCATGGCTAAGTTGCGTTTGCTGAAGACGGGTCACGGAGACCTCTGTCTTGCGGAATGGGATAAGAATCGGCCTGAGACCATCAACGACGCTGCCACGGCCTTCGCCGAGCACTTCACTTCCGGCCGCCTCGCCTTCCGGCTCGATGGACCGGGCCAAACCCAGCCGATCCGGGCGTTCGACGCGACAGCCCCTGAGATTCTCATTGTACCGGCCATCCAGGGCGGTTAACGGACCGGTTGGCCATCAACTTGAACTTGGTCATGCGAGCCGCGCCCCAGGCCTCCTGGGGACGCCGTGTTCGCTTTACGTGTTCAGAACCCCCTATGATTCGCACCGGTTATCTCCGATGGGAAATCGACGTCTCCGACCAGCGGAGCCAGGTCGATCCTAGAGCTCGGGAAGTGATCTTCCACGCGCGACCTTCGCACCGGCGCGTCCGAGTCAAGAGCCAAGGCCAAGCCGACGCAGCCGAGCGATTCACACAGGGAGATGCGACGTACGACGACGTGCTACGGGCCTTGAGACGCGACGGAGACGAAACCGAATTCGTGGTCCCCGACGTTGGCCCTCGGCCCTTTCGCTATTCCGAGAGCGACCGTTCGGAGACCCCTCGCTTCTGGATGGCCAAGCTTCAACGCGAGGCCAACGCCTTCTCCCATGAGGTGGTCCGCATCGCCGGTGGTTTCCCGCAAATGGTCATCGCCAGCCCTGCGCTTCGAGCGGGCTACGCGCGGCTCGTCGAGTGGGAAATCTTCCGCGTGATCGAAGGGCGGAGTAAGCCTCAACCGACTTCCGAGTCGGAACCGATGCGGCTCGACGCTTCGGCGTATCAGAGCGGCGTTCCCGAACTCGTCGCGGCCGAGCTCGTTCGCGATGTGGTCGAGCCCAAAGAATTCGACGAGTTCTGCCGCTTCGACTGCGTCACGGTCAAGAACGGCGACAAATACTACCGGATCCCGCGCCGACCCCACGGTTTGATCGAAGTCTGGGATGCCAAGACCCATCGTCCTGACGCCCGACTCTGTGTTGTTTTTCAGGACCCGGGGATGCCCCCCTCGGACGAAGTGGTCATGAAGTATCTGCTTGCCAAGCATCAGCCCGACATGCTTTGGCAGGTGGGGATCCGCTTTAGTCCGCCCACCGGCCGCTTCGAGTCCGAGCCTCCCCGTCGTTGGAAGCGAGACTGATCCATGGATCAATGCTCGTTGTTGGGGCAATATGGGCTTTTGATGCAGGTCTCAGTGCATCCGTGGTCCAAGCATCCGTGGCCCGAACCTCGGGCCGGGACGACCGAAGCGAGGCCCAAACGGAGTATAGGGCACATGGAAGCGCGGCGGCATCGGTGGGGGCCCCGGAACCATGCCTGGCTGAGGGGCGGGGCCGGCGTTTATCGGCCCGGCGAACTGAGGAGGTGGAGTGGAATGGGGCTCAAAATCTGGTAGCGGTACAGGGAGTTCGCCTCCGCCCGCCTCGCGTTCCAAGGCTGCCAACTCATCCGCAGGGCCCTGGATGATCGCCAACGCCTCAGGCGCCCCGGGGATTTGTGCGACTCGCTGAAACTGGGCGAATGAGGCTTCGATGGCCTTGATCTGCCGATCGCGATACTTCGCCTGCACTGCCTCGATGTCCGTCTTCCGCGCCTTCTTGTCTTTGGCTGCCTTCACCCGTACGAATTGCTCCTTCAAAAGAACCACGATCTGTTGCCCCGCTTCGTTTGCAGTACCCGCGTCATGGACCGTCTTCAAGATCTCGGTGATCCGTTCGACCATGCGAACATCCTGCTCGACTAATTGATCCACGGTCGCTCGGCTGCTAATCCCCTGGAAATACCCTTGGTTAAGCAGAACTCGAACCACCACGAGAATGACCGAGACGACTCCTCCAAAGGATAAGCCCAAAAACCCCGTGTTCGAGCCGCCGGAGTTCGACGACTTCGCTTTCGCGCTGCCGAAGAAACCCACCGAACGTTTCTTCTTGTTGATGGGAAGCGGAGAAACCGGCTGCTCCTCGTAGTCGGTTTCTCGCGGCTGCCGTGATGGTAAAGGGCCGAGACTCTGCGGCTCATCCAGCCCATATGGGTCATCAACCGAAGTCGGTGAGGCTGGGACGATGGACCGGAACTTCGGAGCAGGTTCCTCGTAAACCCTGGGTTTCGGGGCCGGCGACATGTGGCCGGGAGCCGAGCTTTTCGGCGTCGATGGCGACCTGTCGAATCCGTAGGGGTCAGGCAGGGAAAGCAGGGGTTCGATCGGTGCATTCACCTTCTTCGGATTCGGTGACGACCTGTCGAATCCGTAGGGGTCAGGTGCGAGATTTTGAGGATTGACAGGGGCATCCGCAAACGGAATTCGGAAGAGTACCCCACACTGTTTGCACTTTGCGCGTTTACCGCCCAGGCTCTGCGAAACCTCGAAATGCTTTCCACACTGTGGACAGATAAAGGCGAGGGACATGGTCGGCCCCAATTAGGAACGAGAGCGAGGGCTTCGCAACTCGGTAGCGGTTTGGAGTTGCTCGACGCGCAGGCTACCACTTATCGCATTCTAACATCCAAACAAAATACCGGACATAGGGCGATGATTGGCAGTAACGGACGCCATGTTCCCAATCCAGCTTTGGCTGCCCTTGCAACCCGGACGAAAGGGATGACTTCATGAAACATGCACACGAATGGTCGACACAAACAGATAATCGCATCTGAATGGAATTTGCTCATCTCGATCGATCGACCCTCGTCAACGAAGACCGGCGTCAAGGCCCCTTGATTTCATCAGGGGAAAACGCACCTCACATCGGCTTGGACAGCACTTCTCGGGGGCGATCTCAGCCAGGGGGAAACTTCGCGTGGGATCATGCCATTTTGTCAGACAGGGCCGGGAGATCGAGCCGTGTGGCAGCCAAATCTCTTAAACTCGGGGGTGTACCCCGTGGCAAAAGTCAATGGTCTCTACGGACTTACGTGGATCGCATTCCCTTGGCGCAAAGATTGCTGAAGGGTAGTGAGGAGTTCAAAGCCCTTCTTCGGCGTTTACGTCATCGACGCGAGATCGCCCTCTGTTCGGAGCCTGATCCACGGAGCTTGGCACCATCGACGATGACGACTTAGGATTCACGAGGTTCTCCGATGGCGGCCGCTGCCGAAACGCAAGAGTTTTCATTCCAAGCGGAAATCAAACAACTCCTGCATCTTCTCGCCCACTCGCTCTACCAGAGCAAGGAAATCGCCGTTCGCGAGTTAATCTCGAACGCGTCGGATGCGCTCGACAAGATGCGATATGTCGCCCTCACCGACGAGGCGCACCGCGACAACACGCCCTTGGAAATCGACCTCAAGGGGGACAAGGACGCGAAGGAACTCATCATCCGCGACAACGGGATCGGGATGACTCATGAGGAGCTGATCACGAATCTGGGAACAATCGCTCATAGCGGCTCCCTCGAGTTTCTCAAGGGCTTGGCGAACCGAGAGAAGGCCGACGTTTCCTTGATCGGTCAGTTCGGCGTCGGTTTCTATTCCGCCTTCATGCTCGCGGATCGCGTCCGGGTTCGGACGCGGAGCTACAAGAGCACGGAGGGGTGGGAGTGGGAGTCGGATGGTTCCGGCACCTACCGCGTCACCCCGGCGGACGGCCTGGAGCGAGGCACCCAGGTCATCCTTCATCTCAAGGACGACGTCCTCGATATAGTTGAGGACTGGCGGATCAAGAACATCATCCGCAAGTACTCGAGCTTCGTGCCTCACCCGATTCGAGTCGGCGGCGAGGTCGTCAACGATCAGAAGCCGATCTGGGTTGAGCCCAAGAGCCAGGTGACCGAGGAGCAGTATCGTCAGTTCTATCAGCACCTCACGCACCACTCGAACGAATCCCCACTCTGGCACCTGCACCTCGCCGCGGATTCGCCTATTCAGTTTCGCTCGATCCTCTATTGTCCTCCCACCAATTTCGAGCTCATGGGGCTCGGCAAGAGCGAGCACGGCATCAGCCTCTGCGCCAAGCGTGTGCTCGTCCAGAACGACTGTCGCGAATTGCTCCCGGATTACTTGCGATTCCTCTATGGGATCGTCGACTCCGAGGACCTGCCGCTGAACGTCTCGCGCGAAACACTCCAGGACAACACGGTCATTCGCCGCATCCGCAACACACTGGTCAAGGGAGTGCTCGACAAACTCCAGCAGATCGGAGATGAGAAGCCCGAGGAATACCTCACGTTCTACAAACAGTTTGGTGCGATCCTGAAGGAAGGGATCCCCAGCGATCACGCCAACCGCGAGCGGATCGCCAAGCTCCTCCGCTTCATCTCGTCGCAGGCCGATGAATCCAAGCCGACCTCGCTCGACGATTACCTCAAGCGGGCTCAACCCGATCAGAAGATCATCTATTACCTGGGCGGTCCCGACCTCGCCTCCATCAAGAAGAGTCCTAATCTCGAGATCTTCCGCCGCCGAGGCATCGAAGTCTTGTACTTGGTCGATCCGATCGATGAGTTCGTCGTCTCCAACCTTCAGACGTATGCTGAGAAGACCCTCAAATCCATCGACGCGGCCGACCTCGAACTGCCGGGAACCGACGAAAACGAACCGGAGAAGTCGTCGGAAGAGGCGGCTCCCTCGTTGGGGAGAGTCCTCGACCTCTTCCGTTCGGCTCTGGGGGAGCGCGTCAAGGAGATCCGCGAATCGAAGCGATTGACCGAGAGCCCGTGCTGTCTCGTGAATGCCGAGGGCAGCCTGAGCTCGCAGATGCAACGGTTGCTCAAGATGGCCAATCAGGCCTTCCCGAACTCGGAGCGGATCCTCGAGATCAACCCCTCAGCGCCTCTGATTCGACGTCTCTCCAGCCTGAGCGCCAACCCCGACCACGACGAGTTTATCAAGAAGTGTGCACTCCAGCTTTGGTCGAACGCCATGCTCCTCGAGGGATCGCTCCCCGAACCCGAGGATCTCGTCGCGCGGAACCAGGCGTTCATGGAAGAAGCCGCCGAGAAACGCTCGCCGATCCTGCACTGATCGACAGCCTTACTTGAAGCAAGAGATGCCGAAGACGAGCGGCCAGAGGCTTTCCGGGTCGAGTATTGCCGTCTGAGCTCAGAAAAGATGGGTGATCAGGGAGGAACGCAGCGACGCCCTGGGGGCAAGCCTCAGCTTATCCCCGGGGCCTCGAAGACTCGTCCCCATACGCGGTAACTTCAGGCTTACTTCGGATTTCCCTCCCGCCCGGCAAGCCAATGGGCCATGGGGGTGGCCGGGTAGGAGCGCAGCGACGCCTCGGTGTTGACGACGTCCCCGGTCCCGGGGCGTCGCTACGCTCCTACCCGGCCACCCCGATCCTGCAGATCCTCGACTTTGCAATCTCTTAAGTCGCTGCGTATGGGGACTCGAAGACTCGTCCTCGGTCACCCAAATAACGCACTCTCCTATGAGTATCCTCTTTCCGGATGGCTTCTCCATACTCGACTTCACTTCGTAGGGCGGACACCCATTGAGAGTGCGCGTCGCCCTCTGGGTTTCTCCCATGCTGGCGGGCGGTGTCCAACCTACGTTTCTCCAGCCGATGCCTACGGCATCGTCTCGTGGCGTGACGACGTGGGGGATTCGGCTTCGACCTTCTGCTGAGGCACTTCCTCCGGTTCTGGGGCATTTCCACGACGAGCGGAGACGACCTTCCAGGAGGTATCGATCCCCTCGAGCCGAAACCGCATCAGCTTGAGATGCAACTCCGTCCGAGGTTCTCCTGACGAGGCGAGTTTGTCCGTTACCTGCGCGACGACCTCGGCTCGTTCCAGGAGGTAGGGACCGTCCGCCTTCAAGGTGGGGAAGGGACGTTTCAGAAGGCGGTCCCAGTTCTCTTTGCTCTTATCGAAGTTGAGCGCGAGCTCCAATTCCGTCGGGGGCAGAGGAGGCTTCGAATCTAGAACCAGTTGCTTATAGGTTGGCAAGAGCTTTTCTGGAGCAAGAGCCCCTTCCGCCAGCTTGGTGAAGGTCTGCCCCAGTTTTTCGGCGGCATCGAAGAGGTCTTCGGGGTTTCCGCTCTCGATCTTCTTGGCGATCTCCTCCGCCTCCCCGTTCTCTTTGGCATCATGCAAGGCATCGAGCGTTTCGGCCGCGGGGCCGAGCGGGTTGAGGCTCTTGAACCGGCCGATCGTTGGGTCATATTCGAATTTCGAGGCGATGCGTTCGTGGAGCTCGGCGATCGGACGGAACGATCCTTTCAGACGTCGATCCTTTTCCCGCTCGTGCTGGACCTGATGCACGGCACGAATCGCGGGAGGCTCTGCCACGATCGAGGTTTGACTCAAATCTTCCGCGTTCTCTGCCACAATCGCATTTAGGAATTTTGACGCGACGATCTCGATCGGGTCGGGAGGAACCGGCCGCAACCACGCCCGGATTCGGGGCCAGGCGATGATCCCCGCTGTGGAGATCGCCGCGATCAGACCCAGTGCGATCATCGTCGACAGCAATCGGCGCTTTCGAGGTCTCGACTCTTCCTGCTCGGAAGGAACAAAGACCGACGACTTCGACTCGCCCGAGTCGACGACGAGGGCAGTCGAGGGTACGCGCTGCTTCGCGCGGCATTTGGGACAGTCGACGAGTTGTCCCACATTATCGTCGCTGGTCAAGAAGACGGCTCGACAGGACGAACATTTCAGACGAATGCTCATGGCTTCTCTTTCGATCGAGGCGAAGAGGCCGTGTTGAGAGGAACATCTTGGGATCGGCAGGTGGGACAAACTTCGCTCTTGGCCGACGAGACTCGACCACAATGGATGCAAAGGCCCGAAGCTTTTCTCAGCTTGACGAGGAGTTCCGCGAGACCGGCTCCTTCCGTAGTGTCAGCGAACGTCTCGTGAACGCGGGTCGTCAATGCCAGGAGATCCGGCAAGGGAGCCGACTCGCGTAGCCGACGCTGGACTTGATGGACGAGCCAGCGCACGAGCTGACGGTCCAGGTCATGAAGCGCCTCGCCTCGAAGATGCAGGGTGAGCGTGTCGCGAACGTCCATCACCGCGCTCGGATCATTGCGCCGGCGTGCTTCGTCGAGTTTGCCTTGAAGCTGGTCGATCACCGCCCAACGGGATTCCGCGATTTCCCGTTCCATGAGGCTCGCGTCAGGTGCGTCGGGGAACTCGCGGACGAACTTTGCGGCCAGCCGCTCCGCGTGCTCCCAGCGCCCCTCGGATGTGGCCCGGCGAATCTTTTCGAGCGCCCGCTTCGACGCGTCCTCCCGTGGCGAAGACGATGGTCGCTCCAATGCGTTGGCGATCCGCCCCAGGGCAGGAACCACCTGGAGTTCAATGAGGTCGGCCGTTCGCCAACCTGCTTCGGCCGTGTCGACCAGAAGTTCGATCGCTTCGGCCGCCCCCCTCAAGAGACGTCCCGCCACCCAACCTCCGAGCCCAAAGCCACCGAACGTGAGAAAGGCCACAATCCCCATGACCCTCCGCTCGCCCCAGGTGAATTGAGTGTCGTTCAGCAGAGGCTGGACTTGATGCAGGAAGAGGCTCACTCCCATTCCAAAGACGCCGAACCGAACGAACGGCGCGATTCGAACCAAGGCGCGACCCGAGGATCGGAGCGCCACGTAGCGTGCCGCGGTTCGGCCGGTATCGGGCATGTGTTAGCGAAATCCTAGGTGGGTCGTGAACAAGCTCTCAGCCGTCGCCTAGATGATGAACGGTCGATTCACAGACGGCAAGCGACCCGAGGATTTTCTCCCGTCGCATTCGCTGATCCGCTTGCTTTCCGATGTGGCGTCAACTATAAGAGACGAATGGCTACTTTAATCGACGACCCCAGCAGACAGATCGCACGCCGTGTACGGCTTGAGCGCGAAATCCGGGGCTGGTCACTGGCGGACCTGGCGGAGCGCTCGGGCGTTTCCAAGGCGACGATCAGCAAGATCGAACGCGAGGAGGTGAGCCCGACCGCCGTGATTCTGGTGCGGCTGGCCGGCGCATTCGATCTCACTCTGGCGGGCCTGTTATTGCGGGCGGAAGGGGAGGGGCATCGGCTGTCGCGAGCCGTCGAGCAGCCGGTTTGGCGCGATCCTGAGTCGGGCTATCTGCGCAAGCAGGTCTTCTGCCGACCCGATCACCCGGTGGAGGTCGTCCAGGTCGAACTACCGGCCGGACAGCGGGTCGTACTTCCCGCCTCGTCCTACGCGAATATCCGCCAGGCTGTTTGGGTGCAGGCGGGGGATCTCGTCATCCTGGAGGGGGGCGACCGCCATCACCTGGGAGCCGGTGACTGCCTCGGATTTGGTCCGCCGTCGGAGGTGACCTTTGCCAACGAAACGGCGGAACCCTGCGTTTATCTCGTCGTCCTTGCTCGGAGCTAGCCATCATGCCGGAGATTCAAATCGCAGTCCTGGAGAACTCGCCGCCGATTCGCTCCGCGCTGAGCGAGATCCTGGTCGAGGTGGTGGCGAACGGCGGCTCGGTGAGTTTCATGCACCCGCTTTCGCTCGAGGTGGCGGACACCTTCTGGGAGGGCTCGTTGGCCGCTGCGGCCCGGGGTGAACGGGTCGTTCTGGGGGCCTTCGACGGTGAGATGCTGGTCGGGACTGTGACGCTACTGCTCAACTGTCCGCCCAACCAGCCGCACCGAGCCGAGATCGCCAAGATGATGACCCGAATGAGCCATCGGGGTCGAGGTGTGGCAAGCGCGCTGATGCGAGTCGCTGAGCATATCGCCATTCAGCAGGCACGAAGTCTGCTGGTGCTCGACACCGCGGTTGAGGGGGGCGCCTCCGCTCTTTATGAGCGCCTGGGCTTCACGCTCGCCGGAGTGATTCCGGACTATGCATTCAAGCCCCACGGGGGATTGACGGGAACCATGATCTATTGGAAACGGCCTGGAGTGGGGTCCGACTCGGCCAGTACGAGCTGAGTGCCACTGCGTGTCAAACGCCCGTTGTCGATCAGATCAGCAACGATCGACTCGATCTGTTCTTTCATTTCGTCGCTCGTTCGCGAGAATCCGAACAGGCGTGAAACACTCGCCGGAACCGCCTCGGATTCGATTCCGAGAGAATCGCTCACGACCTTCTCCACGCCCAGCGCGAGTTCCTCGGGGGCGATGAAGTCGAACTTACGGGCGCTTGAGGGAAGTTCGCGACGATCGCGAAGCGGAGGGACGACCATGTCGGGACGCCAGAGGAATTCCTCCTGCTGACGTATCAAGCCGCGTCGCTGCGCCTGGTCCCTGGCCGAATCCAATACCGCCTGAACTTTCGGCCCCAGACGTTTGGTTCCCGTGGCATCCGCGATTCTTCGGGCTACCTCATCGATGTGGACCGGACTCTCGGTCTTGACCACCTCGGCCACCCACGCCGCAAGCTCCTCCATGCTGACCGAATCCAAGGATGGCTGAGTATCCTGTCCCAAACTGGCGAGTTCGTACGGTGCCACGCTGGAATCATCATGGAGCTCGTCTTCGGATTGGACTCGACCAAACTCGACGGAGTTGGAAAGAACCTCAGGAGTCTCCGTTCCATCGGGACTCCGATCCGATCCGTTGGGCGCAACGGATTCGTCGATCGGAGGCTCGGAGCGGTCGCGTTTTGCCTCCTCAATGAAGGAAACGATCCTCTTGAGCTCACCCGAGGGATTACGGACCCAATCGGTGCTCCAGACGCGAGCAAGTGTCCATCCCAGTGATTCGAGAACCTGCGCTCGAAGCCGATCGCGATCCCGCGCCGAGGTCGCCCCTTGATACGTGGCTCCGTCCGAGTCGAGTGCCAAGAGATACTTGCCGGGATTCTCAGGATCGACGACGGCGATCTCGATGCAAGCCGCCGTCGATCCCAGCGGTCCTCGAACGTGAAACCCCTGCGCGGAGAGCGCCGAGCTCACGACCGACGCGAACGGATCGGCCGGTGTCGCCGAATCGGTATCCGTCAGCGTTGCCGGTGAGGCGATCCCTTCGGCATAAGCGAGAAATGTCTTGAAAACTCGCATCCCGAGTGACCGCGTCCGATTCAAATCGATATCGTTCGACGTGAGGTTCGTAAACACCTCACAACGTAGCCGAGCTCGCGTCATCAGCACATTGAGACGTCGCTCTCCGCCTTCATCGTTGAGCGGCCCGAAATTGAGAGCCAGATCACCGTCGGCGGTTCTTCCATAACCGACGCTGATGAAGATGACGTCGCGCTCATCACCCTGGACGTTCTCGAGGTTCTTGACGAAAAAGGGTTCATCGATGTGCACTGCGAAGAAATCTTCAAGCGATGAATCTTTGCGACGACGTCGCTCCAGGCGGTCGCGAATCGCTTCGGTCTGAGCTCGGCTAAAAGCCGCGACGCCCAAAGACAGGCGTTGCTCGATCGGCTTTCCAAGCTGTACTCGAGCGTGCGAGAAGACTGCCTCGACGATCGCATCGGCCTCCGCGGCGTTGGTTCGAGTTCGACCTCGGTCATAATTCGATTGAGGTGATCGGCGGAGCACGAGACCGGTCTCTCTGCGCTCCAGGTCCGGGCTAGGAAAGACGAGCAGCCGATCCTCGTAAAACTCTCGATTCGACACGGCGATCAAGGATTCATGCCGGCTTCGATAGTGCCAGCGCAGCATCCGCTGTGGTGCCCCTTGCGAGGTAAACAGCCCCAAAATGCTCTCGACGTCGCTGGATACGTCCTCGGAGAGTTCGTCGTCTTCGGTCATTCGCGCGAAGAAGTCCGACGGAGGCAACTGGCGGCTGTCGCCAACGACAACCACCTGCTTGCCGCGAAGGATCGCTCCCAGGGCGTCGACCGGCTTGACCTGGCTGGCTTCGTCGAAAATCACCAAGTCGAACTGGATCTGCCCCGGAGCCAGGTAGGCGGCGACCGAGAGGGGACTCATCAAGAAGACCGGCTTGATCGCCTTGACGGCGTTTCCCGCCTTCGTCAGGAGTTGTCGAATGGGCAAATGGCGTGTTTTCTTCTCAAACTCTCGCCTCAAGACGGCGAGCTGGCCTCCTCCGGAATGCCTGGGAAGCCGTTCCCAATGCTTCTCGGCCAAACGCGCCCGGTTGTGGCGGAGCGCCAGTCGATCGAGGTCTCGGAACGAGCCGATGGCATGTTCATGCCCTCGGCCATCGAAGCCGGCGACCTCGGGACGCTCCTGAAAGGCTCGGCTCAGGAGCTGTTCGTACCAGTGGCGACGGAAAAGCGAGACCAGGTCGCGTCCGGCTTCGGGCCACGATTCCGCGATCGAGACAACCTCCGCGAGGCCGTCACCCCGACAACGTTCCGACAGGTGGTTCAGGGCGACCAGGGCGGGGAGCTCATCGATGTGCTCCGACCAAAGCTTGAGCAAGTCTTCCTGGATATGCCAAGGATGGTCCTCGAGCTTGAGATCGCTCTCGAACCGGATCCGCCCATCGAATCCCAGGAACTCGACGAGACGTTGAATGACATCGACGTGCGTCGACAAACCCCGCTTGACGGCCTCGATGAGAGGGGTTACTTCCGAGAAATCCGGCTGACGCGCCAGGAACTCGAGCAGGCCCGGCGGCAGACGTTTGGAATGGATGTCGGTGTGGAGTTGGATGATCGCCTTGGTTTGAGGAGCGAGCGCCGACCATTTCGAGCGTTCGCCTTGCCAACGCGAACCGAATAATTGGGAGCCGAGGGGATGGAGACGCTCCAGATCCTCGCGGAGACGCGCGGCTGCGATCACCGTATCCGCCAGTTCGAGCTTCGCGTCGAGGCTCTTCGGCGGGGTCCTGCGACACAGAGATGCAACCTGGCGATTGGCGCGGCGATATCGCCCCGAGAGCCAACACCACCAGCTCCGACCGTATGTGTTGAGGTCGTTGCGGGCCTCACGAAGATCCTGGCCCCAGGCCTCGGGCAGCAGGGCGTCATCGAAGCGCTCGTGGAACTCGGCAAGCGTCGTCCCTGACTCAACAAGTCGCTCGATATCGTCGCGCCGAGTGAACCATTCCTCGCGACCGATTTCGGAAACCTGTCGTTGAGCCAGTTTGGAGGCTCGGCGGGCTCCGCGTTCCAGAGCCTCGGCCTCGGCTCGAACCGAAGCCGTCGGCAAATTCAAGCGACGCGCGAGGCGATCGGCGGCATCGTGGAGCGTCGTTGTCGCCGTGAGCGCCAACTGGACCAGCTCGCGAAACCGCTCGATCTCCGCGGGAAGCAGAAGGGGGCGACGAGTTCCCCAAAACGGATGATTACGGGGAATGCCGACATATTTCAGGCGTGCCTGCAATTCTTCGAGAAGTCCAAGCCGCCGTCTCATGTCGTAGCGGGACCAATCGGCGAGCGCCGGTATGGCCAGGGCAGGGGGGTTCTCCCAGCGCTGTTCTCGGAGCCGAAGCAGTTCTCCGAAGGCCTGGTAGGGTGTGACCTCGGCCCCTCCGATCGGAGTTTTCAACGCTTGACAGTAGGCGTTGAGTCTCTGCTTCGTTTCACTCAAGATCTGGAAGTCTTCCTCGATCGGTCCCAATTGGGGACGTCCCAGCTCCAATGTTCGCTTCAAGTCATCAAGGAGCACTTTCTTGCTGGTCTTATGGCTATGAAGCTCCAGGCAAATGTCTCCCAGACCCGCTCGATCGAGGCGCTGTTTCACGACTTCCAGCGCGGCCATTTTTTCTGCCACGAAAAGAACCGACATGTTGCGAGCCAGGGCCTCGGCGATCAAGTTCGTGATCGTTTGAGACTTCCCAGTGCCGGGTGGTCCTTGAATCACCAAATTCCTACCGCCCAGAACGTCGAGGATCGCCAGGGTCTGGGAACCATCCGCATCGAGCACCAGGTAGCTCGAATCGGGTGTCAGGTGCGCATCGAGATCATCGTGTTCACTGGTAATCCCCGGTTCTTCCCGGAAGCCTTCGGCCAGCAATGCCCGCAGAACGGGATGCTGGCTTGGCTTTGCCCCTTCGGGCCAGGCGTCCTCGTCAATGTCGCGATACATCAGGAACTTGCCGAACGAGAAGAATCCGAGGACGACGGTCTCGCGCTCAACCGACCATCCTTCACATGGGCTGATTGAATCCTCGACTTGCTGGAAATAAGGCTCGGGGATCAGTTCATCCCCTTCCGGCCAGTCCGGCAGCTTGATCGCGAATTCTGTTCGAAGTTTCTCGCTCAGTGAAAGGTTGACCGCGAGTTCTTCGTCCGAGTGGCGGATCCGAAATCGGTCACGGGCGTTGGACCGTTCCATCTCCACCGGAACCAGCAGGAGTGGTGCTCGAAAGCTCCTCGACGGTGTCTCCGGGTCTCTCCAAACCAGCATCCCCAGCGCCAGGTAGAGTGTATTGACCCCGAGTTCCTCGAGTGACGTCCGCGATGCGTAGTAAATCGCAAGGAGGCGAGATTGGAGTTCCTCGGCCAAGAGATTCGTCTGGAGCGCGGCGTCCTCTCGGCTCGCCGCAGCTCGAGCGCGTGCCAACGTGTCTTCGGGTAACGAAGCCTTGCCGTCGGAGTCGTGCTCGGGGGCGGGGGCGTGACGGAACGACATTCGCTTGTGTTCACGAACGAGCACGCGTAAGAGTTGGTCGGGAGACTCGCCCACAACCTCAACGCTACGAGAGCGGGGCACGTAGTTCAGAAGCGGATTGCGTAGGCTGAGGTCGAGCAACGCCCTTCGATCGGCCTCGAGCCGCCCAGCGACCCCACTATCGGCAAGCGCCATGGTATTTACGCCACCTGGTCAATGTTGGCTTCACAACGCCACACGCGCGTCCTACGCGCGGGCAGACTCCAAGGAAACGCTCGCGGCTCGATCGAAACCGGCTCGATAACTCCACGCTTTTGGGAAAGCTTCGTATTTAGAGGCTATCGGGCAAGAGAATTCTGATAGGCGAATGCGTGACGAGGGTGGCCGGGGACGAGTCTTCGAGGACCCGAGGATCGGCCGAGGCCTGCCCCTGGGGCGTCGCTACGTGTGACACTGCGCTCCTCCCCGGCCACCCAGCTTTTCTGATTTCACACAGCCAAACCCTATTCGGATCGCTTCTTAGTTTTCCAGGGTGGAACGCGCAAGTGAACTCACGCATCCGCGCTACCCTAAGATTGTCGAGTTTTGAGCTTCCGTTTTGCTTGGATCGATCTTTCCTTTTTCACGTGTGTCAGATACGGATGGGAGACAATGAGTTCTTCGATGTTCCGGGTTGTGGAGCAGTGATCGCCTCCGGCTTGATTGCAGTTCCTTCGATGAGAGCGACCGACTCGCGAAGGTCGACGACGTCGGCCTGGAGTTCTTCGCGATATTCTGAAACCCAGGCCAGGATGGTACGTCGAATCACCTGGTGGACAGCTCTTGGGCCAATCGAGGGACCGATCCAGCGAGAGCCTCCTGGAAGCACTACCGCGACAAGACCTTGCAACGCCAGGAAGAAAAGGACCGACATGGCGAGCAGATGCCAGAGCAGCGAAAGCCCGGTATAATTCCCGACGAACAGGTCACGAGTCATGACCATCAGGCCGATCACGACGAGAGCCGAGGGAATCACACCGCCGAGAGTACTCGCCAGCCAGACAACCCCTCCACCTTGCTGGGAGAGTTGCGTCGAGGAGAGGTCGAAGTCGATTTCGATCTGCTCGGCGATCTCGGCGACGGTTCGGCTTCCGTCGAGCTTCGAGGTGATTTGCCGCCAGCGTTCGATGGGCAAGTTTTGGGAGTAGAGCCGGCTCTGGAACCGGTGCGCCTCGCTTTGGAGCATTTCGGCCACGATGGGAGTGGCCACCTTGGCGAGAATGCGCTCGACGGCGCTGCCCGAATTCGTCGACTCGCGTCCGAGATTCTTACGAAGGATCCGCGCCAGTCCAAAGCTGACAAAATCGGCCACGGCGAGCCAGGCGCGGAACGGTCCCCAGAAACGCTGATGCCCTCGGACGGTCGCCAGGGGAGCAAGCTCGGCTTCCACCGAGAGCAAGACTTCCGAGAGCGCGGTGGAAAGCTCGTTCGCCGACTTGAGGGCACGCGATTCGACTTCATTGGAGAGTTGCTCGAGTAGCCGCAGGACCGATTCCGGGGCGACACGTTCGACCTCGGCACGTAACCGAGCAACCACTGCCTGGCGCTGGGTGCGGAGGATCTTGGCAATCTCGCTGCCGTGGAGCTCGTGTTCGATATACGAGCGAAGCGCAGCCATATCATCAACCTCGGCCCCTGATTCCGGCAAGGTGCCGTCGCGACCGGGCACGTGCGCGCGGGCGCAGACGCGAAAGAGCCGGATATCCGGAAGGCCAAGGCTCGCGAAATTTTTGCGCAAGTCTTTACAGATCTGTTCAAGCTCATCGGGCGAACCGGCGCGGTCGGACTTGTTCAGGACCGCGGCGCACGCGCTAAACTCGGTCTCTCCGCGCAGCACCGACCACGTCCGCTCTTCGAGGTAGCGCTCGGGGCTGAAGACGTAGAGCACCAGCCCCGATCTTCGCAACAAGGCCTTGGTGGTCACGCGATGCTGAATCACGAAACTATCGAGGTCGGGAGCGTCCACGAGCATCTTGTGGCGCAGCTCGGCACGGTCGTGTGCCACGAAGTTCGCCTCATTGGCGAGCTCGTCGCTCAGGGTTCCCAGTGAATCATCACGATGGTGATAGACGTTGATATGCCGGGTCGTAGGTCGAATCTCACTGGCCTCGGCGATCATCTTGCCGGCGAGCGCATTGATGAGCGTGCTTTTCCCCACCCCGGTGCCACCGGCCAAGGCGACGGTCAAGACGGGCTCCGAAGGTCCCAAGAGTTGACCGTGTGCGCGATCGAGCGCCTTTTGAAGCTCGCCCCGCGACTCCTCGTCGATTAACAGGGCCCGCGGCTCTTCAAAGCGACGCGAGAAGCGTTCGAAGGCGGCCGCAATCGTTCGCCTCGTCTTTTCATCGTTCATGCGTCGCTGCCTCCCGCAACCCGGATCGCCTCGTTTTTCACCACCGCGAAATCCGCCAGTGCCGCCTCCAGGTCTCCCGGGCTGACGGCGACGTCGAAAAACTTTTTGAGCGGTTCGGCGAGGCGATCGACGACGAGGGACGCCACCGCCTGGAACTGGTCGGTGACCAGGTCCGCCCTCAGCGTCTCGAGGTAACGACCTAACCCCCATTCGAGAAGGTTATGCCAGATCCCCGCCACGACCGGACCGATCACGGCATCCGACCAACTAATCCCCGCCGTTTTGATCGCTACGGCCACCGACGCGGTACCGGCCAGGAGGTTGGCGCCTCGAAGCGCGTTCAGCCGGGCAGGTTCCTCCTTGAGCTTCTTGTAGAGAGACTCCGCGCGGCGTCGCACTTCGATATCAAACCCCTCGCGATAGGCCGCGAAATCTCGCTCAAACTGGTCGAAAACGCGTTTGTTGGTCGCGGGATCGCTCAGTTTCTCCGCCACGAGTCTCCAGGAGGCGTGACCGCCCTGGCTCACCCTGGCTTGGGCTTCCGAAGCGAGAGCCAACAAACAGGATCCGATGGCCGTTCGGAGCACCACTTCTTCGGGTACGCCGGGGGAGTCAGAGGCCGGCAATTTCAACAATTTGCGGATACCTTGGCGTGCCAGCCGAAACGGCACGCGAACCACTTGCCCAGCCGTCTCGACCACGGGACCCACGACCGGAACGCGAAGAAGTTCGACCAGATGCACAAGCGTACGATTAAACTCGCCGTAATGGATTCCTTCGAGGTAATCCCTCTGGTATGGCTCCAGGATCCGCTCGCGGGCGACACGATCGACGACTTGTGACCATTCCGTGGCCGCGTCCGCCTCCTGGACGAGAGGCTGGAGCACCCCTTCGAAGTGTCGCCCGATGAACTGGATCGAGCCTCGGAGTGCGCAACGCTTGAGTTGGCGGCCGCGCGCTAACTCGCTGCCGATCGTGTCGCGGATCGTCGCAGCCTGCGAGGTTCCCAGCAAGCGCAGTAATCGGTCGGAGGGGGAGGCTCCTCGAACTTCGCGAAGCTGGAGCAGAGGCGCGCGGGTTTGCCCCACGGTTTCGATCGTCCGCGTGATGTCCTTGATCAGCGAGGGGTTCTCCGGCACCTTGTTGGCCGCGACGACGACCGAAACGCCGGCCTCAGAGACCATCCGGAGGATGGCGTTGCCTCGATTGTCGGCATACGACTCGTCGGTGACCGTCATCACCACGAGATCGGCGAGACCGATCAAGTCGATGACCGTGGACAGATAGCTCTCCGCCACCTCGGTCGAGTAGTCAGGTGCGTCCCAGACGACGGCGGTCTGAGAGAGCAGGGGAGCCCACTCGGGCGAGGTGGATTTCTGCGGGTCAATCACCGCGAGTGCGGGAATGTACCCCTGACCTCGCAGTTCCTCGTCGCTCTGGCGCGGCGGATGCTCGTTGCGATAGCGGCGATAACCGCGAAAACGCGACTCGTACCCATCGAGCCATTCATCGCCCAATACCGAGGGACGATAAGCCTCGGGGTGCTGGCTAAATCGCGCTTGCACGCCCATACCCGCCACATCGCGTCCGAGTAGAAGATTGAGCAGCGTCGACTTTCCGGTATTCGTCCCGCCCACAAGCACGACATGGACGGGATCGGATTCCAGCCAGCGCGAAGTCAGTGCAGGGCGCACCTTCATCTTCAACAGGGCGATCGTGAGGGGAACGATCGGAGCCTGAATGGTATCATCCGACCCCGCCGGACTCTTAATCCCCAGAGACTGAGCCCGCTCAAAGATCCGAACGAGCCGGTCGCAAGCCGCGATGGGATCATTCCCGCTCATCTGCATCCTCGAGCCGACTGGACCTCGCGGAACTCGTTAAGAGGCTCTCCGGATAAGGTTTAGCTATGTGAAGACAGGAAAGTCGGGTGGCCGGGGAGGAGCGCAGCGACGCCCCGGGACCAGCCTCGGCCACCCAAACAACGCATCTTCGCATCAATGCTAACTTCCCGGATAGTCTCTAAATTCCGCCACAACCTGAATGACGGTATCCGTACCGAACATCCCCACTATCGGTTCTTCGCGGTTTCCGAACCAATATGGACAAGGAGCGTGACGTTCACAGGAAAGAGCGGTCGTGATAACCGGCGGGGGGAAGTACGTGAAGCCAAACCTCGCCCCGCCGAACTGCTCCCTCAATCGAAAGAACTTATCCGATCGCCCTGATTACGGAAGACCTGTCTCGAAACATCCCGCGCATCAATCGTTCTGACGAATGTCCTCAGCGAATGCCTTGGGGTTGAGCGGCTCTCCGGTGGCGTGCTTGGTGAGTTCATCCCAGCTCAGAGTCCGGCCGGGACTGAACACCCGCTCTTTCATGAATCGTCCCACGCCTTCCTTGCCAACGTAGTTGGCCTTGGCTGGTTTCACCCCATCGAGAACGTTCCGAGCGATGGTGTGATGAACCTGCGCGGCAAACAATTCCCCCATCATGTAATTATGATAGTACGCGGGCGCGGTCACGATATGGATCTTGCTGGCATAATCCGGCGCATTGCGTCCCTCGGGTCGGCGAAGCAACTGGTAGGTCTCCGCCAGCTTCCACCAAAGGTCGTTCAGGTCCTGGTCCGGATTCGCGTACAGCTCCTTTTCAAACCTGAGCATTACCTGGCACCAGCGTGAGAAGATCAAGAGCTTATTTCGCCTCATGAGCGAGCCGGCTTCGTCGAAGGCCCTGGGGTCGTCGAGCTTGACTCCCATCGAACTCAACCAGTCGGCGTCCTTCGAGAACTTCTCGAACATCATGGCCACCCCTTCGGTGGTCAGGATATGGGATTCGGTTCGAAGCACATAGGGGAGGCTCTTGGGGATGTTCTTGCTGCTGTACACGGAATGTCCCAGCTCGTGCAGCATCGTCCCCATCCAATATTCGTTGGGGACGATGTTGGCTAAAACGCGGACGTCCCCTTCCCGATCGATGTCCGTGCAAAACGCGTGCGGACTCTTGCCGGGCTTTTCGTACAGGTCGCTTCGAGCGATCACGTCGTCAATCGGCAAACCAATTCCAGCGTAGAACTCTCGACACAATTTCAGGATATCGACATGCGTATAAGCCGCGTCGAGATCGGCCGGGTAAACCGCGGGGGATTCCTGGAAAAAGGGGTCTTGGTAATGCCAGGGGCGCAAATCTTCGACTCGAATCCCCAGGCCTGAGGCAAGCTTGGCATCGATGTCGGCTTTGGCGGACTGGAACGGGAGCCGGGTGAGGAGGTCGAGCTCGTTGAAAAGCGCCAGGACCTGATCCTGGGACTGCTCGTTGAGATGGAGTTGAAGGACGTGGAAATCCTTGAATCCTAGAGAATGCGCTGCGTCGTTGCGCAGTTTGACGAGCGCCTTGAGGTCGGACTCGACGACAGAACCGACCTTCTTGCTCGCTTCCCAAACGGCCTGCCGCTGTTTCGAGTCCTTCGACTCCTTCAAGATCTTGCGCACCTCGCTATCCGTCAGCGACTTGCCGTCGACCTGAGCACGGTAGGCGTTGAACGCTTTCTCGACGGCATTCGACTTTGCCGTGATCTGGCGTAGCAGTTGAGGATCAACCTGCTTTTCCAGATATTGGAGGTAGAGCACGTCGACCTGGCGATCGAGCAGGCGATCGGCGATCTTCGCCTCTTTGAGGGCCTTGAGTTCCTGGAAGCGGGTCGAGTCGGACAGTGCTGCGTCGAGGTGGTTCTGCGCATCCTCCTTGGCCTGGAAGTCCTCATCCTTCCCGCTGATATTCGCATTCCACCATGCGAGCGCCGCCGCTTGTTCGAGAGGGCGAACTTTCGCGACGTGCTCTACGATGAACTGCTTCGCACGTGCATCGGCGTCGTCAGCGCCCATGGCGCTGAGGGGCGATCCGAATCCAAACGCGGCCATGAGCGTCACCGTGACAAAGCGGGTCCAGTGTTGTGCCACTTTCCGACGCCTCCAAGTTTTCCATCGCGCATCTTGAGGCCGATCATCATGCCATGAAACCGGTTACGATGCAAATGCGTTAACCGCCCCGGGACCAGACCGCGACAAATAAAGCGAGCGAACCGAGCCCCGATGTCGCGTCGAACCTCGTCAAAGGTCCTGGTACAATTATCCGCAAGAAGGTGTGGGACAATCGTGTTACGGTGAGATCGTACGATCACCGAGGAAGGGCCATCGATGTCGACCAGCTATATCGTGGACATGGACGGTGTGATCTACCATGGGAACCGTCTCATCCCGGGCGCGCTCGATTTTCTCGGTCGGCTCCAGAGCGGCAAACATCCGTTTCTCTTCTTGACCAACAATAGCCAGTGGACGCCGCGCGACCTCCGCTACAAGCTCGAGCAGATGGGAATCGGGGTTGAGGAGTCGGCCTTCCACACCTCGGCACTGGCCACCGCCGACTTTCTCCACCAGCAGAAACCGGGAGGCACAGCCTACGTCATCGGTGGCGCCGGCCTCACCCACGCCCTCTATAGTGTGGGTTACACCTTGACCGAATCTAACCCGGACTACGTCGTGGTCGGCGATACCCGAAGCTATGATTTCGAGAAAATCGAACGGGCCATCCGCCTGATTCAGGGCGGAGCACGGTTCATTGCGACGAACCTCGATCTCACCGGTCCCTCGGAGCAGGGAATTCAGCCAGCCTGCGGAGCCCTCGTGGCTCCCATCGAGTTGGCGACGGGACGCAAGCCTTATTTCATCGGCAAGCCCAACCCCTTGATGATGCGTACGGCCCTTCGCAAACTCGGGGCGCACTCTTCCGAGTCCTTCATGGTTGGCGACCGCATGGATACCGACGTCCTCGCCGGCACCGAGGCCGGCATGCGGACGATCCTGGTCCTTTCCGGTGTCAGCACCCGAGAAACGATCGAGGGATTCCCCTATCGTCCCACCTACGTCTACGAGGATGTCCAGCACATCCCTGTCGAAACGCTGACCTGAGGTTCCTCGGTCACACCCCTTCCAATATGTCTCAGTAATGGACGAGAGCCAACCAGGCGACGCCGACGAGCGTCGTGAGGATCGTCAACGGCACGCCGACCTTCAGGTACTCGACAAAGCCAAGGTCCGTACCTCCTCGTCGCGCGTACTCAACGACGATCAGGTTGGCCACCGACCCCAGAACCGTAAGGTTCCCCGCCAGCGTGCTCGACATCGCCAGGGCAAGCCAAGCCAGGTCTTTCTGCCGCATCACGCCCATCAGCGGTTCGAAGAGCAGAACGGCCGGAACGTTGGAGACCAGGTTGGAGAGTGCTACCGAGAGCAGGCTCACCAGGACGACCGGCGAGTCCAGCAGCGCTTGCCAGCGCTCGATCCCCCAGGTCCGGACCACGTGAACCTCGAAAGCATGGACGACGACGAAGAGTCCCGTGAACATGATCAAGAGAGGCCAATCGATAGCTCCGTAGATCTTCTGCCGCCGAACTCGGTCGAGCATGAGCACGCCCGCCGCCGTCAACGCCACGAGAGCGATCGGTTGCCCCGCGAAGAAAAGGAAGACGGTCACCAAGGTGACACCCAAACTCTTCAGCAGCAGTCCGCGATGTACGCGAGGGTGCTCAACGGGCAGGGGAATGCTGTGCGTTCGGCTTTCTTCCAGGCTCTGGCGGTAGATGAAGGAGATGACGAGGAAGTCGATGAGGAGGCCGATCACTGCGATCGGTGAGAGGTGCGCAGCGAATCGAAGATAGGATATTTTCGAGAGTGATCCGATAATGATATTTTGCGGATTTCCCGTGATGGTGGCCACGGACCCGATGTTGGAAGCCGTGGCCAATCCAATGAGGTAAGGTATCGGCGGCCGCTTGGTCCGTTGACAGAGTTGTAAGACGAGCGGCGTGAGAGCAACGCAAACGACGTCGTTCACCAAGAACGCGGAGAGCACTCCCGAAACCACGATCACCATGGCCAGGAGCGCCCGAGGGCCCGTAAAACGCCGGGCGATCCACTCCGTCGCCAAGGCGAAAAAGCCGGCGAGCCGGAGGTAGGCGACGACCGTCATCATTCCGAACAGAAGGATGATCGTTTCGTAGTCGACCGAACGTGCGGCCTCGGGTAGGCTGAGCGCCCCGACCACGAGCATGGCGGCCGCTCCAACGAGCGCGATTCCGGCACGGTCGATACGCAGGCCGGGAATCTTACCGATTGCGAGTGCTGCGTACGTCAGGGCGAAAATGGTAGCGACGACCGCGACTGTTGGTGAAGTCGCGGCGAAGTACGAGGTCGTCACGGTCCGGGCTCTCCTCATCGAGACGTTTCAAAGCAAGCGAATCAAGACGGCGCCGAGAGATCGCCAATCCCGGCGATCGACTCGGCATCATTGCGGTTCTGCTCCCGGGAAACACGCGGCAGCGTTTCCGGAACAACGGCGACGATCAGCGTCGCCAAGGCACCTAACCCCGCAAGAGCGGCGAACAACCAACGATACCCCAAAACCTCCACGACGAGTCCAGAAAGCGCGGGGCCGATTGCCGAACCCAAGACCAGGGAGGTGCCCACGATGACCTGGGCTTCTCCCGCTCGACGAGGGTCGGCCAGTCGGTCCGTGACCCAGGCGGCCGCCAAGACCGCGAAAAGGCCGTTGGCGAATCCGTCCAATGCCTGGTTCACCACAATCTCACCGGGAGTTCTCGCCAACGCCACGATGGCAAGGCGGAGGGCCATCACGGTCCAGCAAACCACCAAGAGCGGCTTGCGCCCCCAACGGTCGGCCAATTGACCGGCGGGACGCACGACGAACATCCAGGTGACCATGCTCACTACGAAGGCATAGGCCAACATCCGTTCGGGAGCATTCAGGCCTCGCTTGAGAAAGAGCCCGAGGTACACTCCCCCCGGCGCATTCGCCGTGTGGAACAGAACCATCGCGGCGACGAATAACCAAAGGCTCGTGTCTCGAAATCGACCCCGATTCTGGGGCGGACGGTTAGGCCCTGGTTCCGATGTCATTCCCCGTGAGTCCCGCGGTTCACGGATGAGGAGAGCCGCAACGATGCCCATCCCCTGAATCAGGGCGAGGGGTAAGAGGATCGAACCCACCCCATAGGCTTCGGCCAGCCGGCTCCCCACCAGGGCGATGATGACGATGCCGATTGGTTTCCAGAATCGAAGCGAGCCCAATGCGGCCCCACTTCATCGGCTCGTGCCAGCGACGTGGCCTCGGCTCCGGAGAGACTCTCGACGATCGCGCGACAAATGCCATTCTCCGCGAAGATGATCACCAGCAGTCCCAGCCAAACCGGGCCATGCGCCCATCGAAGCAAGAGCGTGGATAGGGCGATGAGAGTCAGGCAAGCGACCAAGAACGGCTTTCTCGTGCCAATTCGATCCGACCAGAGACCTACGGGAAACTGAGCTAACCCCCCAATGGCCGCCAGAGTGGAAACAAGGCCAATCCCCCTGTCGGACATGCCCTCCTGCCCGAGGTACAAGGGTAGGTAGGGAAGAGTGAAACCGATCCCGGCCATGCCGCAAAAGTAAGCGCCGTAGAGACCAATGCGATTTCTCAAGTCCATAAATATTAACCAATCAATCAAAAAATGATGGATTCCAGCAAGTCAGGCCAAGGACTGCGCCATAAATCAATCCAGATACCTTGCGTGCTGTGCGTTTCCTGAAACAGATGGGTCGCGGGGTGGACCGGTCCGTGAAGGAGGTCGCACCCCGGACCTACCTGGTTTCACAGCGGCGGAGGAAGATCCCCCGCATCTCGCTCGGCTTTCAACTCCTCGAAATCCGGGGGACGAGGCGGACGCTTTTCAGCCTCGCGATGGTTCGGAGGTTCGGGTCGTTCGGCCGCGTGGGAGAGATGTTCAGGGACGTGGGTGATCGCCTCGGATGCTCGAGCGAGTTCGCCGGCACGATCGAGCCGCCCGGCAGCGGCGTCCCGCCGGGCCGCGTTGTAGAGATCGCGGGCTGCTTCAACGTAAAACTTGGTCTCGGGCGTATTGTGATCGGCGAGGGCTCTGCGGGTGTGCTCGTAGGCTCGACGAAGATCAAAGCGAACCCGCCTGCCATCCCCCTCGGGATCGTCCGAAGAGGGGGGCGGCGGGAGGTCGGAATCCGGCCCCTCGAAGAGTGCAGCATTCCTCGCATGGTCGACCGCGCGGGCCAAGTCGTGGGCTGCGGCCCCATATTCATGAGCCAGTCGCCGGTCACCGTCGCCGTGCGCACGCAATCCGTCGCGATAGAGCTTCGTAGCACGATCGGTCCAATCGCGCAGACGGTCCTCGGGACGACCTACCGCTCGACTGTCCGACCGCAGCCGCCGCAAGAGGTCATAGGCCTTCCGGAGATCACCTTCCGCTCCCTTCTCGTGCTTCTTCTTGGGATCGGCTCCCTTCTCGTGCTTTCGCTTGGGAGGGGGAGGGTCATCCGGGCCCGGAGGAGGGGGTTCAAAGGCCCCCGCAAGCGTCAATCCGAGCAAGCTCGACATGCCTAAGGCCAATAGCTTCATCATGGTCGTTGCTCCGTGCAATACGTTGGTGTTGAAGTATGTTCTCCCTTCTGATCGGGCAATCCCGACCAGCCGATATTCATCCAATGCACGAGGAGTGCCAGAGCCGAAAAATGCTTGAAAACTGCCTTTTGTGCGTGGTTGGGGAGGGCAGTTGGGCACAACGGCCCCGTCTTCCCTGGGGGAATTGCGCCCACCCGAGCTCGACACAGCGTCGTTCGAGCCGAGGCGCAGGACCCGCGAATATTCAGGGGCAAAGCCAATCCGGTTCGCTTTGGCTTTGCCTTCGGGCTCGGCCGATGGTTCGAGGCCCAATTGCCTCTTCATGGGCGCGTTGATTGCTTATGGTTAGGTTGAATGGAATCGGACTCGTGTTCCGGAGAATCCCGTCGATGCCCAAGGGCCTGTTAAGAATCCCGCTGACGATCCAGATCGGCGTTGTCGTGGCGCTCTTTGTCGCGGCCCTCGTGGCGCTCTGGACCACATCGCTCTGGGTCATCGAGCGTGAGGGGAGGCGGGTATCGGCGAAGGGGATACTGGATCGCGCGGGGGAGTCCTTGGCCGATCGAGGTGCCCGGGTTCTGGACCAATCCTCATTCCCCGACTCCTTCGAGTACACCGGCCCGCATGACTGGAGGCTCCTCGACTCGAAGCTAAGGTACGAGTCCTACCTCGCCCTTCGCCCCTACGCTAGGGTCCAAGGGGGTTACTTCCTCCGCGACGCGAGCCCTAAGTTCCTGGGAACCGCGGCGAGTCCTCCCGGCCCACCACACAAGAAGGCCAAAAAGCATGCGGCCGAGCCGAGAGTGCAGGGACCACCGAAACTCGAGTCCGACCTGGTCGAGATCCATGCCGACGCGGCCATCCGGAGGAACCAGGTGCTCTTCGTAGTCGAAGTCGTACCCGACACCGTTCCTCCCATCACCGTGGCGATTCGAACGGCACCGTTGCGGGTTGGAGGCCGGGTCGTCGCCGCCACCTGGACGATGCGTCGGCTCGATGATCCAATCTTTTACGATCGCTCAACCCGCGGATATCGCCTCGCGGCGGGCTTGGCGCTAGGGGGGATCGTCGTGGCCTTGGGGTTGCTCGTCGGCTTGAGTCGCACGGTCCGCAATCGAACCCTCGAACGCGACCGCTTACAGGCGGAGCTTCGACGTTCCGAGCGTTTGGCCGCCCTGGGCAGGCTGCTCGCCGGGGTGGCTCATGAGGTCCGAAACCCTCTGGCGGGCATTCGATCCACGGTTCAACTCTGGCAGCGCGGCATTGGCCCAGACGCCGAGTCGTTCGCCGACCTGGTTGCTGAAGCCGACCGCCTGGAAGGGATCGTGGCTCGGCTCCTCCACTTTTCCCGAGCGGACGCCCAGGATCTCGTGCCTGGGGATCTGAATCAGGTGATCTCCGAAGTGGCCCGACTGGCCCGTTCACAGGCCGAGTCGCAGGCGATCGAGGTCGAGGTCGACCTTGACCCGGACTTGCCCCGCATCCCGATGGCATCCCCGGCCCTCGTGCAAGTCTTCCGTAACCTGACCGCCAACGCTGTTCAGGCCATGCCCAGCGGAGGTCGACTCCTGTTACGCACACATATTAATCATTCGCAAAACGTGATCGTAGCGACGGTGAGCGACACCGGCCCTGGACTCTCCGCAGAGGTACTTGCTCATCTGTTCGAGCCGTTCTATACAACGAAGGCCCAAGGAACCGGCTTGGGGTTGGCGATCGCGCGCGAAATCCTGCTCGCGCACCGGGGCGAGCTCTCGGCCGGAAACCGCGTGGACGGAAGCGGAGCGGTCTTCACGGTTCGCTTGCCGATCGTGCCCATGAACCAGGACGAGGAGCTATCCGATGGAAGATCAGGCGCTGATCTTGGTGGTCGACGACGATAAGACGATCCGCCGCAACCTCGTTCGGCTCCTGAACGCGGAGGGATACCGTACATCCGAAGCCGTCGACGGAGACACGGCTCTCGCGGCAATCGCGGCCGAGAACCCTTCCGCGGTCCTGCTCGACCTCAAAATGCCGGGACGCGATGGACTGGAAGTCCTCGCGACCCTTGGGCCTGCCCTGGCGGAACTCCCCGTGATCGTGGTCACGGCTTTCGGTGGTTCCTCTCCCGCGATCGAAGCCATGAGGCGCGGGGCCTACGACTATCTCTCGAAGCCGTTCGACCTCGACGAGGTTCTCCTCACCCTGAAGCGTGCCTTGCATCAGAGGGCTTTAGCCGCCGAGGTGCGAGCGCTCAAGAAGGGACTCGCGCGAGACGATGACGAGCCGGGCGATGAGCCCGAATTGATCGGCACAAGCTCGGCGATGCGCGAGGTCTTCAAGGCCATTGGTCGCGCCGCGGAGGCCGACGAGCCCGTGCTGATTGTGGGAGAAAGCGGAACCGGTAAAGAACTCGTGGCCGCAGCGCTCCATGGCCACTCTCGGCGTGGCTCCGGTCCTTTCGTCCGCGTCAATTGCGGTGCGTTGCCCGAGGGATTGCTCGAGAGCGAGCTCTTCGGCCATGAGCGCGGGGCCTTCACCGGAGCTGACCGACAACGGCCAGGTCGTTTTGAACGGGCCAATGGCGGCACGATCTTCTTGGACGAGATCGGCGAGATTCCCCAGTCGGCGCAGGCCAAACTTCTGCGCGTGCTTCAACGACGAGAGTTCGAGCGCGTGGGCGGGACCGAGACCCTCGTGACCGATGCTCGCGTCGTTTCCGCAACCCACCGCGACTTGTCGAAGGAGGTCCAGGCCGGCCGGTTTCGCGAGGATCTCTATTACCGACTGAACGTGATCCGGATTACGATCCCCCCACTTCGCGACCGAGTGGGAGACATTCTGCCGCTCGCGACGCAAATTCTGCGGCGTCTCGAGAGAAAATACGGTTGGAGCAGCCTTTCCCTCTCCCCCGAAGCGCAAACAAAGATCGAGCATTGCTCCTGGCCTGGAAACGTGCGTCAGCTTGAAAACGCCCTGTCACGCGCGGCAATCGCCGCACGGGGACGCGTCATCCTACCCGACCATCTGGAGGAGGAGGCCGCTCCCATCGTCCCGATCCCTTCCGAACTCACCGAGGGTGGGGAACCTGTACCGCTTCGCGCTCTACTCGCCGAGGTGGAACGTCGTGCCATCCAACGGGCACTGACGGACACTGGGGGAAATCGGACCAAGGCCGCCGAACGCCTTGGGATCAGCCGCCGTCAACTTTTCGACAAGATCCGCGAATATGACCTGCACCCCTAGTCCCGCATCGGGTGGTGGCCGGCGAAGATCGTCCCGATCAGGTCATCAAACCGCCTGCCACAGCCGTGGTGGTGGCGGTTGCGCCGACAATGCGGATCCCGGGCAGGCGGTACCTGAGGCAAATTGCCGGCCGATTCCACCACGTAACGTCGAGAGGGCGGGGCTCACTTCGCCGACGGCTTCTCGGCAAGCAGTACGTCGACCGCTTTACCCAGGGCCTCGCCGCGGACGTCCTTGAACCGGATGATTCCCTCGGCGTCGAGCACGTAGATCTGGGGCAGGGCGCGCACGTGCCACCGCGCCGCGTTCGGCCCGACGTTCAGGTCACCGTCGAAGCAGTTGGGCCAGTTGATCCTGGCCTTCGCCATGGCCGCCCGCGTCTCCTCCTTGGAGCGGTCGCAGTTGACGCCGAGGAGGGCGAATGGCTCGCCCCGCAGTCGCTCGGCCAGCGCCCGCTCGTGCGGAACCTGGGCCATGCACGGGCCGCACCAGGATGCCCAGAACACGACGACCACCACCTTGCCACGGTAATCGCTTAGCTTCAGGGGCTGACCGTCGACGTCCTTGCCCTCGATCGCTGGCGCCGGCCGGCCGACGGCCATCTCCCGGCGGGCGGCCAGCCAAGTCTCCGACGCCTTGCCGATGGTATGTTTGTCGTCGGGGTTCTCAGGAAAGCAGCGCACATCGGCGAATTCGGCGAGCACGCGCTCGTGCAGGTCCTCGGCCTCGCGGAGCAGCGCCGGGGCGTCTCGCCGAGCAATCCGATCGAGATTCTCCCCGCCGTACGCCTTTTCGAGCGTGTGGGCCATCCCGGGGTCCTGGGCGCGAAGCCGTGGCAGGTTGGCGTATCGGCCCAGGAGATTGGCCAAACCCTGGCAGGCTAGCCCTCGCGCAGTTCGGTCGGGGTTCTTTGAGAGGGCGTCGCGGAGCAGACCCTCAACGCCCAGGCAGGGCGACAAGGCGACCTGCTGGAGGAGCCCGCACAGCTTCGGGTCTGTGGCGAATCCGCGGCGGAGCAGTTCGACCGCCCTACACGCCTCGGGTCCATGACCGCCGATTTGGATCGTGGCGAAGAGAGCCTCCGCGGCAACGGGTCCGTTCGGTACCTCGTGAGCCAAATCGAGGAATCGCTTCGCGTATGCGACTTGGTCCGCATAGAGAGTCTTGTCGAGCTTCTGCTTCTCCTCCTCGGTGCCGGCTCGGTCGATGGCCTGGAGGGCTGCATTCCACTTGGCGTCATACTCGTCCCTCAACGCCCTGAAACGCTCCTTGACGGACTGCAGTGGCGGTTGTTCCGCGGCAGCGTACCGGGACGATGTCGCGCTCAGCACGACCAGGCCGATCACGAGGTAAGCTGTCGATCGCATAGTCCGGATCAACCTCCACCAAGCATCAGAAGTGGCCTACACGATTCACGACCCAGACGAGGCGGCCCCTCGTCAATGGTATTCGGAAAGCCTGATGGACAGTACCCAACACGAAAGGCTGTTCCGAACGCTCAAGGTGCCTGAGACTCGTCGGAGTCGGTCTTCGGAGCTTCTTCCTCAGTTTTTGGCTTCGCTTTCGACCTGGCTTTAGCCTTGGCTCTGGCCTTGCTCTTGGCCTTGGCCGCATCCTTCTTGGAGGGCGTAGCGGTCGCGTCCTTCACGAACTTGAGGGAGAGCGAGTTGATGCAATAACGCAGGCCAGTGGGCGCGGGGCCGTCCGAGAAAACGTGACCGAGGTGCGCGCCGCACCTGCTGCACATGACCTCAACGCGCTCTTCCTCTGTGTTGTAGTCCATTTCGGTCGCGATAGCCGAAGTTTCGATCGGTCTCCAGAAACTAGGCCAGCCGGTCCCTGACTCGAACTTGGTCCTCGAACTGAAGAGGTCGGCATCACAACAAACGCAATGGTAAATGCCTTTGCTATGGTTGTTGACATACTTTCCGGAGAATGCAGGTTCGGTCGCCTTCCTGCGTGTGACCATGAATTGCGGACGCGTGAGAATTTTCGCCCACTCTTCGTCCGTCTTGATCACTCGCTTCTTCTTCGGCGTCGCTTCTTCCTGTTGCTGGGCTGTGAGGCGCGGCGGAATCGCAAGCAAGAGCACGGCCGCCGCAGAAAATCCAAGCGCTAGGATACGGTGGTTCATGCTAGAAGATGCCTCATCGCGAAGAACGATGATGGGTCATGGTCCCGTTCGACATCAGGAACCTCGCATGGATCAGGACGAGCCTGTTCCCAGAGAAGATTATAGGGAAACAGACTCGTCCTTTCTTGGATTCTTATCGTCCGGATGGAACGGAGCACGTCCAAGCCGGACGACCAAGGGGGGGAAGAGGTATTCTCAACCGCCATCGATACCACAATGCGCTGGCGTCGAGAAGCCCCTACGGTTCGAGGCAGGAATTCGTGAAGCCGAATGGGATGCCGAACCGGTCTCAGCTCGTTCCTCGGATCGAGGCGACGGCGGCCTTGACATCTTGCGAGTCAACGGCTTTACCCGCCAGAGCCTTCATGGCGATTCCCATGGCCATGCCGTCCTTGGGAGCAGCCTTGATCGCATCGATGACGGAGCTCAATTCCTCAACGACCTGTTCGGCCGTGAGGGTCGGCGGGACCCATTCCTGGAGCAAGGCGATCTCTTCGGGCGTGAAGGTCGTCGCCCCGGACTTCGCCTCTTTGAGAACCCCCCGCATTTTGCTGATGGCATCGTTCTCCGACATCTCGGTGCCGTCGCCCCGGGTAAGACCCGCGATCCAGTAGCGGAGGAACTGGGTTCGCACCGCGTCCTTGGCTTTCATCGACTCAGTCAATTTCGTCCGCATGCGCTGAACGATGCTCATGGTTCACCTTTCTCTCGCGATCGGCAGAGCCATTGGAAGGCCCGATCGACGTGGCTTATTACAGACAAGCAAAGACCCGTTTACGTTCACTCGATCCGTCTTCCTACGCGACGATCGTCACCGTCACTCGGCGACGGTGAGGGGCCGTTCGGTGTTCCCAGAGGTAGACCCCTTGCCACGTTCCCAGGTCGCAAGTCCCGTTAGCCACCGGGAGCGAAAGCGAGTTCTGGGTCAGGATCGAACGGACATGCGCGGGCATGTCATCAGGTCCCTCGGCAGTGTGACGGAAGATGGGAGAGCCGTCAGGAACCAACTCGGCGAAGAACCGTTCGAGATCGCGGCGCACGCTTGGGTCGGCATTTTCACAGAGAATCAGTGACGCGCTCGTGTGGTGCAGAAAGACGACACACAACCCTTCCGAAGCGCCGGCCTCCCGCACGGAGCGTTGAATTTCGTCCGTAATTTCGTAGGTGCCTCGTCCTGTGGTAGCGACGGTAAATTGACGGGAACGAACCATGCCTCACATCTCAGTCTTTTAAGGAGCGAGGTTCCCGATCCCCGGCCGGCAAGGACGGGGATACCATCGTCCCGACAACGACCTCACCCTGCCAAGCAGATCGATTCCCTCCAGCATAACGCGTGAAGAACGGAACGCGAACGGAACCTCGTGATAGCAATCGAACTCGCGATGATTGGCGCATGCCCCTGATGTGTCATAATCGCGTCTCACTCAACACGCTTTGGCGGGTTGAGGGTCGAAAGCCGGACACAAACGATCGGGCATTGCTGATTCGTAGGCAGCGCCGACCTGGGAGGGGGGGCCGTCGGTAGATCTCGATTTGGCAAGGCCCGAGATTTGCTGCTTGTCCCGTTTTTCAGTGCTTCTTTTACGACATATTTGCATCCAACTACACACGAGATCTTTCTCGCCGGGGAGGCGAGTTTTTCGTGTTCTCAAAGGGAGCAGGACAAATGAGCGAGCGAATTATCCTGAGAACCGGCGAAGCCTTGGTCGAGGGGGATGAGGATTACCTTTGCGCCGAACCCGAGATCGTCATCGGGGAACTCGACGGTCCCGTCGGCAATGCCCTGGCAAACCTGATCGGCGACCAGGTGAAAGGACACTCACGCGTTTTCGCGATCCTCAACAGCGATGTGCAGGTGAGACCCGCGACCGTCATGGTGAGCAAGGTCACCGTCAAGGATTCCGCCTACACCAACATCCTGATGGGGACGGTGCAGGCAGCCATCGCCAACGGGGTCCTCGACGCCGTGCGCGAAGGAATCATCCCCAAGGACAAGGTCAACGACCTGGGGATCATCTACTCCGTCTGGCTCGACCCCTCGGTGCTCAAGGTCGACAACGTCGACCACGCCGCTCTCTTCGCAGTGCATCGCGAGGCGACCACAAAAGTGATCCGCAAAGCCTTGAATCACGAGCCAACCATCGACTGGCTGCTCGAGAACCAGGACCAGGTGGAGCACTACTTCCACCGTCAGGGCCTCGAAGGCAATCTTTGAGAATCCGACCGGCCGCGAGCCGCTCCTGGCGACTCGCGGCGGTGATCGCCGACGCGCGACGGCTCAGGCCTGGATCAGGTCCCAATAGAAGTCGGCCGTCCATCGCGCGATGCTCGTCCAACTAAAGAAGTGTTCCACGCGTTCGCGAGAGCGGGCTCCCATTCTGCGAAGCTTTTCGGGGTCGTCGAGCAGCGAGTTGACCGCATTGGCCAGATCGAGGGCGAATCGGGCAGGATCCTTCGGCTCGAATTCCACGTCGCCCAGGGGTTCGAAGGGAACCAACAGCCCGGTTTTCTCAGGAACAACCACCTCTTTGATCCCACCCACGGCTGAGGCGACGACAGGCGTCCCGCAGGCCATCGCCTCGAGGTTGATGATGCCGAACGGTTCATACACCGAGGGGCATATGAAAAGGTTGGCGTGCGTGTAAAGACAAATGATGTCGTCCTTGGGCACGATCTCGGGAATCCAGATGATCTGGTTCGAAGTCTCCCCTCGCGCAAAATCGACGCGTGCGGCCATTTCGCGTCCGATCTCCGGCGTATCCGGAGCCCCCGCACAGAGTACCACTTGCACCCCATGCCGGATGTGCTTGATGGCATTGACCAGGTGGATGATCCCTTTCTGTCGCGTGATGCGCCCCACGAAGAGAACAAATGGACTATCGGGATCAATGTTATAGCGCTGGAGCAGGTCCGGGTTAAAAGTCGGCTTGTAGTGGCTCAGGTCGATCCCGTTGTGGATCACCCGGATTTTCTCGAAAGGGACCCCGTAGAGCGTGTTGACATCCTTGCGCATCGCTTCCGAAACCGCGATGACCCCGTCCGCGTTCTCATAGGCCGTTTTCTCGATCCAGGAGCTGGCCTGGTAGGCTGAACCAAGTTGTTCGGCTTTCCAGGGGCGATGCGGTTCGAGTGAGTGAGTCGTCAGTACAAGCCGTGCGCCCGTGAGTTGCTTGACGAGGCAGCCGGCAAGGTGCGTGTACCACGTGTGACAGTGCACGACATCCACGTCGGACAGCGTGCCCGCCATGATCAGATCCCGCAGCATGGTGTCGACGAACTTTTCATGCCTCGGATCTTGATAGGGAAGCCGGGTGTCGGGACGGAGCCCCTTGACCGAGAGGTTTCCTTCCTGCACGTCCTGGCTGCCGAAACAAAGGACTTCGATCGAGTGCTGCCCCTGTTCGACTCGGGTCAATTCCCGCGTCAGGTACTCCACATGGACCCCGGCCCCTCCGTAGATATTGGGCGGATACTCGTTCGTGAGGATCGCAATGCGCATCCGGGACCTCTTTCGATCGGGATATCACTTTCATCCTGCTCGGAATGGCGACGAGCGAGACTCGTCCCGCATCCAGGGAGGAGACGCGGCAACTGTCCGACTGAGAACCAGGATACGACTCTTGTGGACCCGCTTCAAACCCGCCCCGGATCGTTGGGTTCGCCAGCGGTCGTACCGGCTCGCGTTGCAATGACCTCGGCATGGGAAAGCAGAGCCAATTCACCGCAACTCGCGCACGAACCCTCGAGTAGCTCATACTGGTCGGAGCAACGAGGGCAGTACAAACGTGAGTCGCCCTCGCGAGCCGGAGGCGCTGTCAAACTTTCGAGTTCGTATCCCAATCGTTGAGCGAGCCGGAAGAGTGAGTCGGCCAGACGTTCACGAAACCAGGTCTCGGTTTCGCGACGGACCGGAATCGAGTTGGGGCAGGGGGGATGGATGGGGTGAAGAGCGTCACGGAGGACCTCGCCGGCGAACGATCGAGCCGAGGGCCTACTGCAAACCGTGGCGGCGACCGTGAGGGGATGGAAGTTCACCAGTGCCCTGCGAGGAAGATGGCTCCAGGCACGCATGGCCGATACGGGCGACAACGCCATGGCAAAGACCTGCTTACACCGAAGCGCACGCTCGTCGGGTTCAATGCTTCGCGAAGCCCTGGCGAACAGGTAAGTGCTCAGGCCCCACAGAAGTAAAAACGTCCCCAGGTAGGCGACTAACATGCGAGTCGAAGCCGGATGAAGTCGGAAATGGTAGTAGCACACCGGACCCATGACGAAGACGAGCAAAAAGAGAAGCACCGAGGTCAGGCTCAGCAGACTCGAGACACGGTCGATCTCTTCGAGGCGGGTCTTCGCGGCCTCGACGTTGGTTAACGCGACGAGCAAGTCGTCAATGGCCGCGACGCGTTCCGAGGGAGGTTGCTCGGCGATTCGTCGCAGGTTCTCGGCGATGAATTTCGCGTGAGAATGGCAAAGCGCACTCACGAAGAGCTGGCCATTGATCTCCACCTCGTCCCCCTGGGCGCAGATCGTCTCGATCTGATCGAAAGGAACAAACTGCGCCCGCTGGTCCGCGCGGCCCCTCGGGGAAAGACTCACGGCCGAATAGGAGTAAACGCCGCCGGGAGAGATCGATACAGGCCAACTCATGCAAAGGAACGAGCGCCCCGTGGGCAAGATCTCGAGAAAGACCGGGCCTGCGAGGTCTTGTCCGGCAAGAAGCGCGGATTTGAGGACGCGACAAGGCCCGCCAAGAAAGGAGACGAACCAGGCGGTACCTCCGCGAAGCCAGGCGAACGATTCCGACGCATAAAAAAGGGCCAAAACGATGAGGATCAGTTCGACGTCGGTCAGACCTTCAATCCCCATCGCACCCCTCAACTCACTTGGTTTCGAGTGGTCTGGACTTTCCAGCAGAATGGAAACGTTCCCAGCGATTAGAGGCGAGCGATCCTGTGCCCGACTCGCATCTCAAGAGATCGGGTCGCTCGAAACCGTGTCGTGCGGCCCGCAAGGAATCCGTATGTCAACTCTTCGCGCTTTTCCGGCTCCGGAAGATCAGGGCAAAGAGAGCCGCGATACCTCCGAGGATCAACTTCGCCGATTTCGCCAGCAGGACACCCAGCTTGGCCAAGAGCCCTGTTTTCACGGCAACCGCCGCCGCTCCGCCCGTGATCAACGCGGTGAGGCCGTAAGCGGCGATTTTGTCGCCCGCGCGGAACTCGGCATACCTCAACCCCGATTTGTACTCGAGGTCGTTCAACAACGTTTTGACGGTCGGTACCACGCGCTGGATGGCGTCGGGATTGCCCACGAGGTTCGCGTTGATAACCCCGTGTCTGCCGAGAATACGGGTGCTGTAATTTACCGTGCGGTCTCCGGTCACGTCGAAGGCAGTTGCCCAGACCAGATTGTGGGTGACGGCATCGTAGGTGGGAGGATACTGCCAGACGATGTTCTTCACCTCGGCCCATCCTTTGCTTCGACGGAGCTCGTTTGACGCCTCGGTCCCTTGTCGGATGACCTCGAGAATCGCGTTGGCGTCGATTTTGTCCTTCTCGTCGTCCTTGACATATCCGGTATCGTTGTAGTCAAAAACAATAAACCAATCGAGATTGTTGATCGGTGTCAGGATCCCCAGCATTCTGTCGGACGAGGGGTTTTGGTTGAGTTCCTCAAAGACTCGGCCCCCTTCGCGACCAGTGAATTGATAGCCTTCCGGGACCTTGATCTCGGCGATGCTGCCCAGGTCGGCCGTGACCGGCCCCTTCTGCCACGGGATTGACCGATACAGTTGCCTCGCTTTTTCCTGCTCGGGTGTGAGTGCGGGCTTCCCGGTCTCCAGCTCCACTTCGGGACTGAGGACGACTTCCATCTCAGGCTCTTGCTCGGCTATTTCTTTTTCGGTTTGTGCAAACAGGGGGAAACTCATCCCAAGAAACACGGCAGTAACGATCGCAACGGTTTTCATTTCCCATCGCCGCAGAAGTTGAGGTATGCGAGCCAGCGGACTCATGGGTCCTCTTCCTTTCATAAAAGTAAAGATCACAATGACGTGAGGACGAAATCGGTCGACGGGGGGGGCTCGTCGGCAAGTTAAGGAGCCTGTCGAATTCGTGGTCGGCTACTACGACCAGCTCGGTACTGGCCACGCGAACGTCGCCGTTGCTTGAAAGAACGTTCATCACGACCAAATCTTCTCAAAATAATTTCCGTCGTCGCTCAACGTCTTACTTTGAGTCCAGAGATCGATACGTGGCATTCGCTGGCCGCTTCGATCATGAGATCCGAACCTGTGTGCACTCTCAGGCTTGTGATTTCTCCTCAGGCGACCAACATGCGGGAAGGTGCCTGACGAAGAATCCGCCATTCCGGCAGACACTCCCAAAATCGTCGGATCCGGACTCGCGCGGAGTTCTTACGTTCGAGCAGGATGGCCGGCCCATGCCGGAACGTCGGGGGGGATTCTTCGGTGTGTGGGCCTTGCCCTCGAGGTGACTGACCCGGGCGGAATCAGCTCGATTGGTAGGGGGTTGCCAAGGTGGGTGCTTCGCCACGAGTGATCATAGCGACAAGCAATGACCGAATCGAACAGGAGCCATCATTAATCATGGCATGCATGGCCGTCAACGATTTTTTTCAGCCACGCTCATTTCTCGCGGATTTCTCGATCATCAGTCGTAAGATGAGCCCGCACGGGCCAGACAGGCGGTTTGTCATTCCCTCCTCGGTTCGGGAGAATCTCCGTGGTGAGGGAGCAGCATCACTTTGAGGGGAGTCCGAGGATGGATCAGCACACGACGGTTGAGGAAATGAAAGAATGGCTGCGTCAATTCTCAAGAGAGCGAGATTGGGAACAGTTCCACCATCCGAAGGATCTCGGCCTCGCACTGGTCTGCGAAGTTGGCGAACTTCTCGAGATTTTTCGCTACAGAAACCATGAAGAAATCCAACAACGTCTTCAGGATCCCGACCAACATCGCGCACTCGCCCATGAGCTAGCCGACTGCCTGTGGCTGATTCTCCGTTTGGGGGATGTTTGCGGAGTGGACCTGTCGTCTTCGCTTCACGAAAAACTCAAACTGGCCGCCATCAAGTATCCGATCGAAAAGGCTTACGGCCGGCCCGATAAGTACACGGCCTACCAGGAGCGTCAAAGCACCTGAATCAACGAGAGTCGCTCCGCGCCAAAAAACCGAGAGGTGGAGGATTCTTCGATTCCTCCACCTCTCGGCGGACACACGAACAAAGTCTGCACGCTCAGTCACCTCGATAATAGGACGAGGGCCAACGCCAGCCCGATCGCGTTGAAGACCAGTCCCGCCATGGCATATTGAGAAATCGAGGTTCGACTTTTTTGAGCCACGATGAGGGCCAATCCGGCAACGGTAAGCCCGATCAAAGGGGGGACAGTCGAGAGCCGGAGTTGCATCATCGACTCCATCCTCCCCTTCGAAGAAATAATGAGGACGAACCCAATCGCCCAGCCCAAGGTAATCATCATGCCCCAGAGCGCTGAGGCTTGCCCCAGGACCAGAGCCAGACACCACACAGTCCTGTCAACAAATCGTTCCATACGCATGGGAGACCTCCTCGGTTTTACCGAGGCCGCTATCGTTCTTGCCTTTCGTGCAAAGTGGATTCGTTCGCCGAAATCGTTCATTACGGCATAAATTTCTCAAAAGCCTGGTCAGGCCTTCGGCTGGCGAATTCACTTTCAGAAACGGTGTCTCGCAAAGCTAATGTTCACCATACCGAGTGACTTTGGCAACAATCCTCATACTTCTCGGCTTCTGATATCCTCATCTTCCGACAATATCTCTACGCAGGGAACAGGCTGCCGGTTCGTTCCTCACGAGTTGTCAAAGCTCCGTGTCTCGATCCAGACGGATTGGCACGGGGGTAGGCCGTCAGCGTTCGGCCGGAACCTGCGGACTCGAGGATCCGCGCGGGTGGTGGAACCAACGGCATGGGTTGAGCGAGGACGTTTCCAACGGATTGCGTTACCGATCCTACGCGGCGACATTCCCGGGAGAAAGTTCTCCAGAGGTCAGGTCTTCGGATGCTAAACTCCGAAGTCGCTGGGATACGGATCCCACCGGGTAAGGTCTGGGCCCTTGAACAGCGGACCGGTTCGGGCTTTGAGCAGCGAAAGGGAAAGACATGGCCACTGCAACCATCGACGCGGTCGGACTGTACGAGGACGAATTGCAGAAGATGGACGCGTACTGGCGCGCTGCGAACTACTTGTCGGTCGGGCAGATTTATTTGTTTGACAATCCCCTGCTGAAAGAACCGCTCCGCTTGGAGCATGTGAAACCGAGACTCCTGGGCCATTGGGGGACGACCCCCGGACTCAACTTTATTTACGTCCATCTTAATCGTTTGATCAAAAAACATGATCTCGATCTCATTTATATTGCGGGTCCCGGACATGGGGGACCGGGCTTGGTTGCCAACACCTATCTGGAAGGGACGTACAGCGAGCTTTATCCCAACGTCTCCCAGGACGAGGAGGGGATGAAGCGACTGTTCACACAGTTCTCGTTCCCGGGAGGAATTCCGAGTCACGTGGCTCCCGAGACTCCGGGATCCATCCATGAGGGGGGCGAGCTCGGATACTCGTTGTCGCACGCCTTTGGGGCGGCCTTTGACAATCCCAACCTGATTGTCGCGGCTGTGGTAGGGGACGGGGAAGCGGAAACCGGACCCCTCGCGACCAGCTGGCACTCGAACAAGTTTCTGAACCCGGTTCACGACGGTGCGGTCATACCGATCCTCCACCTCAATGGAGCCAAGATCGCCGGTCCGACAGTTCTGGCAAGGATCAGCCGCGAGGAACTCGAGGCCTTGTTCCGGGGCTATGGCTATTCCCCTCACTTCGTCGAGGGGGACGACCCCGAGCGGATGCATCAGTTGATGGCGGCGACGCTCGACTTGGTTGTCGCTGAAATCAAGCGGATCCAGAAAGAGGCACGCGCGAACGGAAGCTTCCAGCGCCCTCTCTGGCCGATGATCGTCCTCCGCACGCCGAAGGGGTGGACCGGCCCGAAAGAGGTCGACGGCGTTCCCATTGAAGGAACCTTCCGCGCCCACCAGGTTCCGCTCTCCGAGCTGGCCGAAAAACCGGCGCACCTGAAAATGCTCGAAGCGTGGATGAAGAGCTATCGTCCCGAGGAGCTATTCGACGAGTCCGGGCGACTCATCCGCGAACTGGCCGAGCTCGCTCCCAGCGGAGAGCGCAGGATGGGGGCCAACCCTCACGCGAACGGCGGTGTCCTGCTCAAGGCGCTCCGGCTCCCTGACTTTCAGGATTACGCTGTGGATGTTCCCCAACCGGGGGACGTCGTCGCCGAAGCCACGCGAGTCCAGGGGCAATTCATCCGAGACGTGCTTAAGCTCAACCAAGAGGCGCGGAATTTCCGCGTATTCAGCCCGGATGAGACCGCCTCGAACCGGTGGAACGCCGTTTTCGAGGCGACGAACCGGGTGTCGATGGCCGAAGTCCTTCCCAGCGACGACCATGTCGCGCACGAGGGACGCGTGATGGAGGTCTTGAGTGAGCATCAATGTCAAGGTTGGCTGGAAGGCTATCTCTTGACCGGACGACACGGCTTCTTCTCGTGTTACGAGGCCTTCATTCACATTATCGATTCCATGTTCAACCAACACGCCAAGTGGTTGAACACGACCCGTACTATCCCCTGGCGCAGACCGATCGCTTCGCTCAATTACTTGCTCACGTCACACGTTTGGCGACAGGATCACAACGGGTTCAGCCACCAGGACCCCGGATTCATCGACCATGTGGTCAATAAAAAGGCGGATGTGATTCGTGTTTATCTCCCACCGGACGCAAACTGCCTGCTCTCGGTGACCGACCATTGCCTGAGGAGCCGCCACTACGTCAACGTGGTCGTGGCGGGCAAGCAGCCGTCGCTCCAGTGGCTCAACATGGATGCAGCGATCAAACACTGCACTGCCGGCATCGGTATCTGGGAATGGGCGAGCAACGACAAAGGATCCGAACCCGACATCGTCATGGCCTGCGCAGGGGATGTGCCCACGCTCGAGACCCTCGCCGCCGTGAGTTTGCTCCGTCGGGAATTACCGGATCTCAAGGTCCGGGTGATCAACGTCGTCGACCTTATGAGACTCCAGCCCAAGAGCGAACACCCTCACGGCCTGAGCGACCCTGACTTCGACGTACTGTTCACGAAGGACAAGCCGATCGTCTTCGCTTACCACGGTTACCCCTGGCTGATCCATCGCCTCACCTATCGGCGCACGAACCACAAGAATCTTCACGTTCGCGGTTACAAGGAAGAAGGGACCACAACCACGCCGTTCGACATGACGGTGCTCAACGACCTGGATCGCTTCCACCTCGTCGGTGATGTCATCGACCGCGTGCCTCACCTTGGCGCAAAAGCCGCCTACTTCAAGCAGGCGATCCGCGACAAACTGATCGAGCACAAGCAGTACATCCGGAAGCACGGCGAGGACATGCCCGAAATCCGCGACTGGAAATGGAGCGACTGAACTCGATCGGCCCGGTTCGACTCCGGGCTCGCCCGGGACAAGGCTCGTCCGCAAGCCATACGGACGAGCCTTTTTCATTGGGAGGGGCACGGAAAAATGCTTCCAAGGGGCATAACCCGAGAAATCTCCTCATCGTTGGCGCAGAAACTTGGGCCGAAGGTCGCTACTGTTGACCGGTTCGATTTCGATTATGATCTTAGCGAAACGTTCGCCGCCCTACCGTCGATCCCCGTGCGGCCGAACGCTCCCGAGTCGAGGCCGGGATCCATTGTCGCGGAGCCGAGCGAGTCATGCGGGTTTCTCTGTTCATTACATGTTTTAATGATACGATTTTTCCGCAGACCGGCCAGGCGGTCGTGCGGCTCTTGGAACGGCTCGGCCATACCGTCGATTTTCCGATGGAACAGACTTGCTGCGGCCAGATGCACTTCAACACGGGATACCAACGCGAGGCCATCCCGCTGGTGCGCCGGTTCGTTGAGGTCTTCCGTGATTCGGAGGTCGTGGTCTCGCCGTCGGCGTCTTGCGTCGGCATGATCCGTGACCTCTATCCCCGCGCGGCCGAACTCGCCGAGGATGAGGAGTTGGCGAACGCCGTCGCGGCCATCACCCCTCGTGTTTACGAACTCTCGGAGTTTCTGATCCACAAGCTGGGAATTGAAGATGTCGGTGCGTACTATCCGCACCGCGTGACGTACCATCCCACCTGCCATTCGTTGCGGATGTTAAAGATCGGGGACTTGCCCCTGAGACTCCTTCGGGCCGTTCGAGGCATCGACCTGGTCGAGCTGCCCAGGTCCCAGGAGTGCTGCGGATTCGGAGGCACCTTCGCGGTCAAGAATGCCGACACGTCGATGGCCATGCTCGGCGATAAGGTCCGTTGTGTTATGGACACCCGCGCGGAATACTGCTCGGCGGCGGACAACTCCTGTCTGATGCACATCGGCGGCGCCCTTCATCGGCAACGAGCCGGCGTGGCGACGATCCACCTTGCCGAGATCCTCGCGTCCACGGAGGAGGACCCCCGATGAGCTATGAGCCGATCCCCACGAAACCCGCCACCCGCTTCGAAGAGTCCGCTAAACTGGCCCTCGCCAACACGCAGCTCCGACGCAACATGGGGAAAGCGACCCAGACCATTCGTGCCAAGCGCGCGTCGGTCGTCGAAGAACTCCCGGATTGGCAGGAACTTCGTGAAGCCGGCCGCGCCATCAAGGAGCGCACACTTCGTCACCTCGGCACCTACCTCGAGCAGCTCGAGGCCTCGGTCGAACGAGTGGGTGGCCGCGTGCACTGGGCTCGCGACGCCGCCGAGGCCAGGCGCATCATCACCGAAATTGCCACTTCGCACGGCGCCCGCGAAGTCGTCAAGATCAAGTCCCTGACCACGGATGAGATCGCACTGAACGAATCTCTGCTCGAGCACGGTATCGAGCCGTTCGAGACCGATCTCGCCGAATTGATCATCCAACTCGCCGGGGAACGTTCGTCGCACATTCTCGTCCCCGCGATTCACAAGAATCGCTCCGAGATCCGCGAGTTGTTCATGAAACGGCTCGGGGCCAAGTCGTTGACCGATGAGCCCAAAGCCCTCGCCGCCGTCGCCCGAGCCCACCTCCGCCGCAAGTTCCTCGAAGCCAAGGTTGCCGTCAGCGGCGCGAATTTCGCCGTGGCCGAGAGCGGGACGGTCTGCATCGTCGAGTCCGAGGGGAACGGCCGGATGTGCCTGACCCTGCCCAAGGTCCTGATCTCGGTCATGGGACTCGAAAAGATGATCCCGACCTGGCAGGACTTCGAAGTCTTCATGCAGCTCCTGCCTCGCTCATCAACGGGTGAGCGCATGAACCCCTATACGTCGTTCTGGACCGGGGTTACGCCAGGGGACGGCCCCAGCGAGTTCCACCTCGTTTTGCTCGACAACGGGCGTACGCGAGTCCTCGCCGACCCGATCGGACGACAGACGCTCAACTGCATCCGATGCAGCGCTTGCCTCAACATCTGCCCCGTTTACGAGCGGACCGGTGGTCATGCCTATAACTCGGTCTACCCCGGGCCGATCGGGGCGATCCTGACTCCCCAGCTTGCCGGCGTGGAGAATGCGGCCTCGCTGCCTTACGCCTCGTCGCTCTGCGGAGCCTGCTATGAGGTCTGCCCGGTCAAAATCAATATTCCTGAAGTCCTGATCCACCTCCGAGGCGAAGTCGTCCGTCAGAAACAAGATCAGAACAAGAACTCCTCTTGGCCGGATCCCGAGGGACTCGCGATGAAGTTCCTCGCACATACGTTCGGCGATCCCGCTCGTTTCGAGCGGTTCCAGAAACTAGGGCGATTCGGACAGCGGTTTCTGATGCGTGGCGGATACATCAACCACTTGCCCGGCCCCCTGCAAGGCTGGACGGCAACGCGCGACGTCTATCCTGTCGCCAAGCAGACATTCCGCGAATGGTGGAGGACCCGATCATGAGCGCAGCGAAGAGCGAAATCCTGGCACGTGTCCGGTCCGCGCTGAACGACGTGCCCGCCACGGAACGGCCCGACGACGTTGCCGTCGCTCGAGACTATCGGCACGCCGATACTTCGGATCGGGACCAACTCATCGACCGATTCATCGAACGCGTGGAAGACTACCGGGCGGTGGTCCATCGCGTCAGCGCTCCGGAATTGGCCTCCGCGATTCGCTCGGCCTGTGAGCGACGAGGGGTGCGTCGACTCCTGATTCCGGTCGACCTCCCCGAAGAATGGCTTCCCCGAGAGGTTGAAACCGTCCGTGATCACGGTTTGACTTACGAACAGATCGACAAAACGGATGGAGTCTTGACGGGCTCCGCTCTCGGCATCGCGCAGACGGGGACGATCGCCCTGGATGGAGGCCCTGCACAGGGGCGACGGGCGATCAGCCTGATTCCTGACTACCATCTGTGCGTCATTCGCGAAGATCAGGTGGTGGGTCTGATCCCCGAGGCGATCACACGACTACGCGAGGCTGCTCAGGCGCCCGGGCGACCGATTACCTGGATCTCGGGCCCATCCGCGACTTCCGATATCGAGCTCAATCGTGTCGAAGGAGTTCACGGTCCCCGGACGCTCGAGGTCCTCATTGTCGGATCGACGTCTTGACTCCGAAGGGATTCACCGTGCCAAGCCCGGCAACTTCGGAGATTGCGCGAGAATAAAACACAGGCCGTATCCAGGAACTGGTGGACGGCAAGATTCGAATGCGGTAGAGTACCTTTGTTGATAGAAAGTTAAACATCGCGGCACACTCTGAGGTGCCGCTTCAACAAGAGGATTCGGAACGAATGAGTCACGCTGGCTCGTTTCGTCAAACCGGATGCCGAGACTTCCGCTCAGCGCGATTATCGCGTCGTGGCGTTCTGAAGCTCGGCGCTTTGTCGATGACCGGGCTGTCCCTTCCCGACCTCTTGCGGGGACGAACCGCCCAGGCCGCCGCAAGCACGAAAAACGGATTTGGCCGCGCTCGCTCCTGCATCTTGATCTTCCAATGGGGTGGGCCGAGCCAACTCGACACGTGGGATCCCAAGCCGGACGCCCCGGCCGATATTCGCGGTGAATTCAGCACGATCGCGACCAAGATTCCGGGAGTACGGATCAGCGAGCACTTTCCCAAGCTCGCTGCCCAGACCCATCGGCTGGCGATCGTTCGCTCGATGAGTCATGACGACCCCGCGCATTTATCCACGGCGCATCGACTGCTCACGGGTCACCTGGCACCGACGCCTTATTCGGATGCCGCAGGGCCTTCACCACACGACTGGCCCCACCTGGGTGCTCTGATCGCCCGGTGTCGCCCGCACGAAGGGGCGATTCCACCGGCCGTGACCATGCCCTGGACGGTTGCCCATCCCGCAGCACCGGGGGGCAAAGCACCGGGACAACACGGAGGTTGGCTTGGGAAAGGGTTCGACCCGTTCCGCGTCGAAGGGGACCCGAATCAGAACGGTTTCGTCGTCGGGGGCTTGGATCTTCCTCCGGGGATCACCCAGGGACGCCTTGGCGAGCGCCGGGCTTTGCTCTCGGCGATGGAGAAGGAGAGCGATCTGCCAGGCGTCGGCCCCAAGGCCTGGGATGGTTTTCAGGTCAAAGCGCTCGACGCACTCTCATCAACGACCACCCGCTCGGCATTCGAGATCGAGCGCGAGGATCCGAAAATTCGCGATCGCTACGGCCGGCACATCCACGGTCAATGCCTACTCTTGGCGCGAAGGTTGGTCGAGTCCGGGGTCAGCCTCATCACCGTGAACTGGCATGATGACGGCCAGAATTTCTGGGATACCCACGGCGAGAACTTCCATCATCTCAAAAACCGCCTCATGCCTCCCGCCGATCAGGGCTTCTCGGCGCTGCTGGACGACCTGGCCGATCGTGGCCTTCTCGACGAGACGCTGATCGTTTGGGCGGGTGAATTCGGGCGCACCCCCAAAATCACGCGAGCCAATGCCGGACGTGAACATTGGCCCCGTTGCTATTCCGCAGTGCTGGCCGGCGGTGGAATCCAAGGCGGAGCGGTCCACGGGGCATCCGACCGTTGGGCCGCCTATCCCGCGCGCGACCCCGTGAGCCCGGATGATCTGGGCGCCTCGATTCTGCATGCCCTCGGTGTCGACCCCGAGATGGAAGTCCAGGACCCTGTCGGTCGACCGATGCGAATCAACACAGGTCACCCGCTCCAAACTCTCTTCGCCTGAGAAAGCCCCGGATCCTCATGATGGGGTTCCGGGGATCGGCGATTTTATCATCCTACGCGCAAGCATCCCAGATTACCCTCTAGTTCGTTATTCCTACCAAGGCCGTCTCGCTTCTCACCGTGACTCATATGCCCGAGAAACCCGGGCAATCTGGGCCGGATCTGTGAGGATCCTCCGGAATACGAGGCCATTCAATACGGCCGGCCAGCTCCTGGATCCGAAAAGAAATGCTGAGTAAGGTCTATGGAATATATGGCCTCGAGGTTATATTGTTAAACAATGGGCGAACAGATCGCTTGTACCGCAAGACGCCTGCCCCCCGAAAAAAGACTTGCTGCCAGAGTGGTAACGTGGCCTGATCGACGAGTCGCCTCTTGAACCTTGGGTTCAGGTAAGAGGTCGAATTTGACCGCGCCCTTCGAAATTCTTCGCTGAGTGATGCCGAGGAGCCATTCGCGATGCCGATCATAAGACGCTGGATTCCGCGCACGTTGGCCGTTGCCGGACTTGCCTTCTTTCCTTTCGCTGTCGCGAACGCCGCGGAGACTCCGTCGAAAGCTCCTGGAAAAGTGAGCTACCACAAGCAGATTCGACCGATCCTCCAGGCTCAATGCCAGGGTTGTCACCAACCTGCCAAGGCGAGCGGTGGCTATGTCATGACGGCCTTCGACCGTCTACTCGCAGGAGGGGACTCGAAAGAGCCGGCGATTTTGCCGAACCGTCCCGCCGAATGCAATTTGATCGATCAGATCACTCCGCATGACGGCAAGGCCGAGATGCCACAGGGCAAACCGCCGCTCTCCGCGCCTGAGATCGAGCTGATCACGCGCTGGATTTCGGAAGGAGCCATCGACGACACCCCACCGAACGCCAAGGTTCGGTATGACAGTGAGCACCTCCCCGTCTACAGCCGGCCGATCGTGATCCCCGCGCTCGACTTCTCTCCGGACGGCCAGTATCTGGCCGTGGGCGGCTTCCACGAAGTCTTGCTTTGGAAGGCCGATGGGTCGGAGCTCGTGGCTCGGCTTGTCGGCTTGTCGGCCCGGATCGAGTCGCTACGGTTCTCACCGGATGGAACCCGGTTGGCGGTCACAGGCGGCATCCCCGCGCAAATGGGGGAGATTCAGATCTGGGACGTCGCCAAACGCAAGCTGGCCCTTTCGGTTCCGCTCACGTTCGACACCGTTTACGGCGCGAGTTGGTCGCCGGACGGGACGAAGATCGCGGTCGGCTGCGCTGATAACAGCGTCCGAGCCATCGACGCGAAGACCGGGACCCAGCTCTTGTTCATGGGTTCGCACAGCGACTGGGCGCTCGACACCGTCTTCTCCAAGGATGGCTCGCACGTGATCTCGGTCGGTCGCGACATGTCGGCCAAGCTCACCGAGTTCACCACTCAGCGATTCATCGACAACATCACCTCGATCACACCGGGAGCCCTGAAGGGGGGGATCCTGACGGTGGCCCGCCACCCAGGACGAGACGAGATCCTCTTCGGCGGCTCTGACGGAATTCCCAAGCTTTACCGAATCTTCCGCCAGACGGTTCGAGTGATCGGGGACGACTCGAACCACATCCGCTCGTTCGAGCCGATGAAAGGGCGCGTCTCCACCGCCGCCTTCAGCGCGGATGGTAAGAGACTTGCCGCTGGGAGTAGCCTCGATGGTTCGGGTGAGATCGCGGTATACGCCTATGAATTCGACGAGAAATTCCCGGCCGACATCACCGCGATCATGAATAAGATTCCTGCGGCTCGAAGTGCCGAGGAAACCAAGACACTCGACACGTATACCCAGAAGTACAGCAAGCTCGTCTCTCGCATTGAGCTCCCGGAGAGCGCCGTCTACTCCCTGGCGTTTCGCCCTGACCGTCAGGTCCTCGCCGCGGCCGGCTCCGATGGCGCCGTTCGCTTGATCAATCCAGAAACGGGAGCCTTGATCAAGAAGTTCATTCCCGAGCCCGTGAGCGAAGGCGAGAAGACCACTCCCAAGTCGGCCGTCGCCGTCACAGCGAAAACGGAAGAGGCCGTCGAGTCGGAAACGCTGCCGGCCGGGACCAAGGTCGTCGCGATCAAGGTGGAACCCCAGACGATCAAGCTGAGTGATCGGTTCGCGTATGTTCAACTGCTTGCCTCAGGAAAACTCGACACAGGGGAAGTTATCGACGTCACGCGCATGGTCGAGACCAAGGTTTCGGCTCCCCTCGTCGACGTTTCCCGCGCCGGGATTGTTCGCCCGACCGGGGACGGCCAAGGTGTCCTCACGCTGAGTCTGGGAGACGCCAAAGTTGATATCCCTGTTGCCGTCTCCGGAGTGGTGACCGAATATCAGGCCGACTTCGTCCACGACGTCAACCCGGTGCTCTCTCGGCTAGGCTGTAACCAGGGAACCTGCCACGGCTCGGCCCAAGGAAAGAATGGATTCAAGCTTTCGCTACGGGGATACGACCCGATCTTCGACGTTCGTGCCTTCACCGACGATCACGCTTCGCGCCGGGTGAATTTCGCATCCCCGGACGACAGCCTCATGCTGGTCAAGCCGACCGGTGCTGTCCCCCACGTGGGGGGCCAGTTGATGCATCCCGGCGAGCCCTACTACGAGATCCTCCGCAACTGGATCGCACGGGGTGCCAAGCTCAGGACCGACACGCCCAAGGTGAGCAAGATCGAGGTCTCTCCTCGCAACCCGATCGTTCAGCGGATCGGATTACGGCAGCAAATGCGGATCCTCGCCACTTACGCCAACGGCGACGTCCGTGACGTCACTCGCGAGGCCTTCATCGAAACTGGCAATAGTGAAGTCGCCACCGCCAATCGCTCGGGTTTGATGACCGCGATTCGTCGTGGGGAAGCACCGATCCTGGCTCGCTACGAAGGGGCCTACACCGCCACCACCCTCACCGTCATGGGGGACCGCACCGGCTTCGCCTGGGAGCAACCCCCGAGCTTCGGCAAGATCGACGATCTCGTCGCCTCGAAATGGCAACGCATGAAGATCCATCCCTCCGAAGTCTGCGGCGATGTGGAATTCCTCCGTCGCGTCTCACTTGACCTCACGGGCCTGCCTCCCTCCCCTGAGGACGTGCGTGCATTCCTTGCCGATTCACGCGACTCGCGCGTGAAACGCAATGCTGTCGTGGACCGCCTCATCGGCAGTAAGGAATATGTCGAGTATTGGACGAACAAATGGGCCGACCTGCTCCAGGTGAACCGGAAGTTCCTCGGGGTCGAAGGGTCAGTCGCTTTCCGAAGCTGGATTCGGGAACAGGTTGCCAAGAATGTGCCGTATGACCAGTTCGTCACGTCGGTGCTGACGGCAAGTGGCTCCAACCGCCAGAATCCCCCGGCCTCCTACTTCAAGATTCTCCGTGACCCTGCGGCCACGATGGAGAATACGACGCAACTGTTCCTGGCCATTCGTTTCAATTGCAACAAGTGCCACGACCACCCGTTCGAGCGATGGACCCAGGATCAGTACTATCAAACGGCCGCCTATTTCGCTCATGTCGGCCTGAAAGGGGATCCGGCAAGCGGTAATCGCCAGATCGGCGGAACCGCGGTCGAGGGGGGTAAGCCGCTCTTCGAAGAGGTGTACGACACGAATCAAGGGGAAGTCAAACACGAACGCACGGGTAAGATGACCCCTCCCGAGTTCCCGTTCTCCGCGAGCCATAAGACGCCGGAGAAGGCCACCCGACGACAGGAACTGGTCTCTTGGCTAACCGCGAAGGACAATCCCTACTTCGCCAAGAGCTACGTCAATCGACTCTGGGGTTACCTCCTGGGCGTCGGAATCATCGAGCCCCTCGATGACATCCGAGCCGGTAATCCTGCCACGAACCCGGAACTTCTCGACTATCTCACGGAGGAGTTCATCCGTAGCGGCTTCAATGCCCAGCACTTGATCCGCCTGATTTGCCAGTCGCGCACGTACCAACTTTCCGTCGCGACCAACAAGTGGAACGAAGACGACAAGATCAACTTCTCGCACGCGATCGCTCGACGCTTGCCTGCGGAAGTGCTGTATGACGCGGTTTATCGCGTCACGGGAGCCGTCTCCAACATTCCGGGGGTCGCAGCAGGAACACGAGCAGCCGAGTTGCCCGACTCGGGCGTGGAACTCCCCAGCGGCTTCTTCACGACGTTCGGCCGCCCCGCCCGAGAAAGCGCGTGCGAATGCGAACGTTCCAGTGGACTCCAGCTGGGTCCCATCATGGCCCTGGTGAGCGGGCCAACGATCGCGGATGCGATCGCGGATCCCAACAATGAAGTGGCCAAGATGACCGCGCGGGAATCGAACGACTCCTCGCTCATCAACGATCTCTTCCTCCGGATCCTCAACCGGCCGGCGACTCCGGCTGAAATCCAATCCTGCCAGAAGTCGTTCTCGGCGATCGACGAAGACCACACCCGCCTCGCCGAGGCCCTGGGCAAACGGGAAACGGAAGTCGCGTTGACCCGACCGCAGCGGGAGCGTGAACGCGAGGCGACCCTCGTCTCCGCCAAAGCAGCCCTCTCGGCCTACGAGAAGGAACTCGCCCCGAAGACCGCCGAGCTCGAGCGGCAAAAGGCCGAGAACACCGCAAAGCTTGATGCAGACCTCAAGGCGTATGAGGCGGGGATTCCCGCCAAACTCACCGCCTGGGAGAAAACGCAAAACCTCGACGGACGCTGGCAGGCTCTTGATCCGACATCGCTGCAATCTTCAACCGGAACCGTTCTGAAGAAGGAGGCCGACCTTTCCATCTCGGCCAGCGGCAACAGCGATAAGTCGGTGTTCACGATTGTCGCGGAAACCGAATTGAGTGGCATCACGGGTATCCGGTTCGAGGCCCTGTCCGACAGCCGTCTCCCAAATGGCGGCCCCGGCCGCGCCAATGACGGGAACTTTGTCCTGAACGAGATCGAGGTGACCGCCACCTCGAAGGCCGATCCGAAGATGACCAAGAAGGTGGCTTTGCAATCACCTTTGGCGGACTTCAGTCAGGTTGGCCTCGATATCAACAAGGCCATCGACGGCGATCCCAACCAGCCTGGTAGCGGGTGGGCGCTTTACCCGGCAACCGGAGTGACGCACTGGGCCACGTTCGAGACCAATGAGCCGGTTGGCTTCGAACGCGGCACGATCCTCACCATTCGGTTGCACCAGAATTATGCTCCGAGCTTCCAACTTGGACATTTCCGACTCTCGGTCACCCGGCTGCCCCGGCCGGTGGGATTGGGCCTGCCCGAGGACCTGCGAGCGATCCTCACCACCCTGCCGGATGTGCGGACGGAAGCACAGAAGAAGACCCTCCTCAGCTACTTCCGTGCGATCGATCCCGAGCTTCGGCAACGGATCCAGAACTTGAACGCCAGCAAGGCCCCACTGCCGATGGATACGAAGCTCAAGGAACTGCGTGAGCAGGTCGAATCCGCCAATCGGGATCTGCCGGTGGACAGCCGTCTTGCCCAGTTGCGTCGCGACGTCGAGATGAGTGTGCGGCAGGCCGCCGCACGTCGGCTCACGGCCGCTCAGGATATCGCGTGGGCGTTGATTAACAGCCCTGCGTTCTTGTTTAATCACTAATAAGACAGGTGCTCAACGATCACTCGGTGGACGCTTATCCAACCTCGTTGAGAAGGAGCTGCGCGATGATCATTGTTCCCGGCGAACCTGGGAAAGATCTGTGCGACCGTAGTCTCGGGATCACCCGCCGTGACCTCCTCCGCGTAGGTGGGTCGGGGTTGCTCGGTGTCTCCCTCGGTTCGATGCTCGAACTCCAGGCCGTAGCCGCCGATCAGGCCGGTTCCGCCGGTCGACCCGGCTGGGGTAAGGCCAAGAGCATCATCATGGTTTACCTCCAAGGTGGACCGAGCCATCTCGACCTCTGGGATCCCAAGGACAACGTTCCGGACAACGTCCGCAGCGCGTTCAAGGCCATTCCTACGAAGGTCCCCGGGACGTTCTTCACCGAGATCCTGCCCAAGCTTTCGCAGATCACAGACAAGTATACGCTGATTCGATCGATGAGCTATACGCCGAATGGTTTGTTCAACCATACGGCAGCGATCTACCAGATGATGACCGGGTACACGACCGACAAGGTCAGCCCGTCGGGTCAGCTTGAGCCTCCGAGCCCGAAAGACTTCCCGAACTTCGGCTCAAACATCATTAGGCTCCAGCCTCCCACGCAGCCGATGTTGCCGTTCGTGATGCTGCCGCGACCGCTCCAAGAGAGCAACGTCGTTGGGAAGGGAGGGAGTGCAGGCTTCCTGGGCAAAGCGTACGATCCCTACACGCTCTATCCCGACGGCGACGACATGGACCTCAAGAAGATGGAGCGGATCAAGGTCGACGACCTCCAGCTCCGTCCCGAGGTCTTCTCCGTCCGCCTCGAGCGTCGGGCGAAGCTCCGGCAGGCGATCGATGCAGGGATGCCTGAGATCGAGAAGGCCGTCTCCGACTACAACCTGAATCAGTATTACGACAAGGCACTTCGGCTGATCATCTCGGGCCGAGCCCGCGACGCGTTCAACCTCTCGGAAGAACCCGACAAGATTCGTGACCTGTACGGCCGAAACACGTTCGGTCAGAGCTGTCTCCTGGCCCGTCGCCTGGTTGAAGCCGGCACCCGTGTGGTCGAAGTGGTTTGGCCGAAGGTTGCCAACTCCGATAACCACTCGTGGGACCACCACGTCGGCCTCACCGAGCGGATGAAGAATCAGTCAGGACCGATGCTCGACACCGGGCTCTCGGGGCTGCTGACCGACCTCGACAACCGCGGACTGCTCGAGGAGACCCTTGTGGTTGCCGTGGGCGAATTCGGTCGAAGCCCGCAGAAGGGGGTGAGCACCTCCGGCAACGGCAACAGCGCCGACGGCCGCGACCACTGGCCCTACTGCTATACCGCCATCGTGGCCGGCGCGGGGATTCGTCGAGGCTATGTGCATGGCAAGTCGGACAAGACCGGCTCGGCTCCCGTCGACAGCCCGGTCCACCCTGGCGAGCTTCTCGCGACGATCTACCACACTTTCGGAATCGATCCCGCCACGATCGTGTACAACCACTTGAACCAACCGCGCGAGTTGGTCAAAGCCGAATCGGTCACCAAGCTTTTCGCCTGATCTCGTCCTCAAACAAAGCCGGGAAGCATCCAGAAACCCGCTCGATCGCGATCGAGCGGGTTTCTCGGCTTTTCCGACGTTCGCTCTGCAATTCGAGATTCCGATTCCAGTCTGCCAGCCTCGCTTCGTCACGAACTGGACTTGATGGAAAGACGATCGCCCGGCATTCTCCATGCGCCAAGGTCGGCGGTTCGGAGAGATGGCCGTGTTTGAGCTCTCGATCTAGAGCAAGTACCGTTCGGATGGCATACACCCAAAGCAAGAGAGTGGAAAGTCCCAGGTCGATGTCAATGGGCGTATTGGGTGGCACTGGTGGCTTGTCCACCAGTGGGCCAAGGCTCGCGCCACTGGTGGGCAAGCCACCAGTGCCACCCAATACAGCCATCTACAGAGCATCGGTTGATGGTGCGTCCAAATCATAACTCCCAGGGATTTCACTCAGATCTTCCGGCATTTTGTAGGCGATCCAAGCGATAACCGCACTAGTAGTCCGGTGAAGAGCTCAATCACGGCCGATTTCCCGAGGTTCTCGGCACCTTGCCGAAGGACATGCGCGCAGGAGGGCGTCCAGAATGCGAAAGGTTCTCATCGAGATCCCCGGGCTAGGTTTTCGCCTCTACGGCTACAGCGCCATGTTCTTCATCGCGTGTGCCGGAGCCCTTTTCCTGACCGTGTGGCGTGCCCGTCGCGAGCGGATCAACCCGAACGTGGTCTATGAGCTGGCGATCTGGCTCTATGGCGGCGGATTCATCGGCGCTCGTCTTTTCTTCGTGCTCCAGCACCGCGAATCCGTCCGTAATGTTTGGGATGTGCTTCGGTTTTGGCAGGGGGGGATGGTTTTCTACGGCTGCATCATCGGCGGTCTCATCGGCTCGCTGATCTACTGGTTTCGCCACCCCTTCCCGTTTCGCGCCATGGCCGATGCGGTAGCCCCCTCACTCGCGCTGGGAACGGCCTTCGGGCGCCTCGGATGTTGGTTCAACGGTTGCTGTTTCGGAGGTTTATGCAACCAGCCTTGGGGCGTTCGCTTCCCGTCGGGCACCTTCCCCTGGATCCACCAAGTCTACCTTCGGCAAATACCTCCCTCAGCCGAGATCTCGTATCCCGTTCATCCCACTCAGCTCTATTCCGCGTTCACCGGGTTCTTGCTCTTGGTCCTGCTCTCCTGGTATTACCCGCGTCGTCGTCGTGATGGCGAAGTCATGGCGCTCCTTATGGTGTTCTACGCCGTGGCCCGCTTCGCCATGGAGGCCTTCCGTGATGATGAAAAAGCAATTTTTGCAGGGATGACCATCTCTCAAAACATCAGCCTGATCCTCCTGATCTCCGGCCTGGCGAATTGGATCTGGCTATCGTTCCAACCGCGCCGTCGTCACGCCGACCTGGCTATCCCCCTTGAGACTGGCAAATCCTCCGTCCAGGTCACCACCCTGCCGCTGAAAGTGACTTCGTAGGCCGGCAAATGACCGGAGTCTGGAGTCTGGTGGCCCAGCGTCTTCGAAATCTTGGTCCTGCGCGCGTTGGCTGGCCAATTGCAACAGGGCCGCGCCTCGGGGATCGTTGGGGCGAGTTTGGGATAGACATCAATTTCCGAGAGATCGAGGGGCCCGGCGAGCCGGCGATCATACAACCTAACGTATGTCCTAGTGAAGGCCTCTTCGATCTTGCGCATCGGGTCCTGAGTGAGTTTGAGAACGTTGTCAATCTCTGTCTCGATCACCTTCCTCGTGAAGCCGAATGGGCGCACGCTCCATCGTTCGGCCATCAAGGAAGGGACGCGATCGCGCTCCGGGGCCATTTAGAAGTCAAAGCATCCATCATTGATGACTCCAAACAATACGAGCACGATTTGTGCGAACGCACTCATGATCGGCTCGTTCTACAAATTCGAACTCGATACAAGTCCCTTAACAAAAACACAACAACAAAATGCTGAAGGCAGGTGACCGTCGATGTTGTGACGTGAAGGTGTCAGGTTCTCGGAGCTTGTCGAGGAACGAGGAAGAGCCCGACCTCCCACCCCAGCCCCTTGCCGGAAGCCCCCCCGTCGGTTGTAATCTCAAAGAACCTAGCTCCAAGGGATGTGCGTGCAAGGCCAATCCGAAATAGGTCTCCGACCACGTTACTCGTCCTTTAGAACGAAGCTTTTCGGATGTCCACGCCTCCCGAGGGTGCTGGAAACCCATCAAGTAATTTCCCATCGTTGTTAAAACGATGGGAAAGGCTGTGAACAGGACAACATCCATCCTGAGGCAAATCCCCATGTCCCGAGCCCCAGTCACGCTTGCGCTAAAGCACCTAAGGGTGCCTGCATGCCTTCTTAGTCTGGTCGTCTCGCTAGGGATCGGTGCGAACGTCGCTGCTGCGGAGGCGTTCGAACTGCATCGCGGAGATCATGTCTGCCTGATCGGCAACACGCTTCCCGACCGCATGCAGCACGATGGATGGCTCGAGGCTTATTTATACAGCCGCTTTCCCAAGAACGAGCTCGTGATTCGCGACCTCGGCTTCTCGGGTGATGAGCTGACGACCCGGATCCGCTCCGCAGATTTCGGTAGCCCTGACCATTGGCTCGAATTCAACAAGGCGGACGTGATCTTTGCGTTCTTCGGGTACAACGAGTCGTTCCAGGGGACCGAGGGACTCGCCAAGTTCAAGCAAGAAGTAACAGATCTTGTCAAACATTCACTTGCACAAAAATACAACGGCAAGAGCGCACCTCGGCTCGTGCTTTTCTCACCGATCGCTCAAGAAAATCTGCATGATCGCAACTTGCCCGATGGCTCGGAGAACAATCCGAGGCTCGAGATCTACACGACGGCCATGGGTGAAGTGGCTCGCGCCGAGGGGGTCGGTTTCGTGGACCTCTACCACCCCTCTCTGGCCGCTTATGCCAGGGCGGCCAAGCCGCTCACGATCAATGGAATCCATCTGACGGCCGAAGGCAATCGCGAACTCGCGAAAATCATGGATGCATCCCTCTTTTCCCAGGATCCCGACCTCGCGCGTGATCCGGAGAAGCTCGAGAAGCTTCGGCTGGCAATCCTCGACAAGAATTTTTATTGGTACAACCGTTATCGCACCGTGGACGGCTACTCGATCTTCGGGGGCCGTGCCGACCTGAAGTTCGTGGGTGGCCAGACGAACCGCGTGGTCGCTCAGCGCGAGATGGAAGTGCTCGACGTCATGACGGCCAATCGCGACAAGCGAATCTGGGCTGTGGCCAACGGAGGCGACCTCAAGGTCGACGACGGCAATACCCCACCGTTCATCCCGGTGATCACGAACAAGCCGGGCACCGGACCCAATGGAGAGCACCTCTTCTTGAGCGGTGAAGAAGCGATCAAGTCAATGACCATCGCCAAGGGGTTCAAGGTCGAGCTCTTTGCCTCGGAAAAGGAGTTCCCGCTCCTGGCCAAGCCGGTCCAGATGTCGTTCGACGGTAAGGGAAGGCTCTGGGTCGCCGTCTGGCCAACCTATCCTCACTGGAAGCCGAAGGAGGAGATGAACGACAAACTCCTGATCTTCGAGGACACCAACGGCGATGGCAAAGCCGACAAGGTGACCACCTTCGCCGACCACTTGCATTGCCCGACCGGTTTCGAATTCGCCAACGGCGGTGTCCTGATCGCCCAGGCGCCCGACCTTGTCTTTCTCAAAGACACCGACGGGGACGATAAGGCCGACGTTCGTCAACGCGTGCTGAGCGGGCTCGACTCGGCCGACACCCACCACACATCGAACAGCTTCGCACTCGACCCCGGCGGTGCCGTCTACTTCCAGGAGGGGACGTTTCACCACACCCAGGTCGAAACGCCGTACGGCCCTTCCCAACGTTGCGCGAATGCGGGCATCTTCCGTTATGAACCCAAGAGTCAAAAGTTTGACGTCTATGTGACATACGGGTTCGCCAATCCTCACGGACACATCTTCGACCGCTGGGGACAAGACACCGTCGTCGACGGAACCGGAGCCAACCCGTACCACGGCACGCTCTTCTCAGGGCATCTCGACTACCCCGACAAGCACAATCGGCCGCCCCAGATCTACCAACAGCGTACCCGACCCTGCCCGGGAGTCGAAATTCTCTCGAGCCGTCACTTCCCCAGTAACTTCCAGAACACGTTGCTGGTGCCGAACGTCATCGGCGTTCAAGGGATCCTGCTCTACAAGATTGAGGATAACGACGCCAGCTTCTCAGGTACCGAACTCGAGCCGATCGTAACGTCGAGCGACGCGAATTTCCGTCCCTCCGACGTCGAAGTCGGACCTGACGGCGCGATCTACTTCCTCGACTGGCAGAACCCCATCATCGGCCACATGCAACACAACCTCCGCGACCCCAGTCGCGACCGGATCCACGGGCGAATCTACCGTGTGACCTACGAGGGACGCGCGCTCTTGAAGCCCACCAAGATCGCCGGGGAACCGATCGAGAAGCTACTCGATCTTCTCAAGGAACCCGAGGATCGCGTCCGCTACCGTGCGAAAATCGAGCTCGGCGGCCGTAAGACCGACGAGGTCATCACCGCACTTGGCAAGTGGCTCGGAACCCTCGACAAGTCCGACCCCGAATATGAACATCATCAGCTCGAAGGGCTTTGGACTTATCAATATCACAATGTCGTGAATGTAGATCTCCTCAAGCGAGTCCTCAAGTCTCCCGATTTCCGAGCTCGAGCCGCGGCCACTCGCGTCCTCTGCTACTGGCGTGACCGGGTTCCCGATGCGCTGGCGTTGCTCAGGACCTTGGCCACGGATCCCTATCCGCGGGTTCGTCTCGAAGCCGTGCGAGCCGCCAGCTTCTTCAGGGTTCCCGAAGCCGTCGAGATCCCGCTCATCTCGGCCGAGCAACCGACGGATGAATACCTCGACTTCATGCGAGGGGAAACGATGCGGGCTCTCGACCCGCACTGGAAGAAGGCCGTTGCCGAAGGCAAGCCGATCCCCTTTACCAGCCTCGCCGGTGCTCGCTTCCTCCTGAGCAAGCTGAGCCTCGACGAACTCTTGAAGACGAAGCGCACCCCAACCGTCGACCTCGAAATCCTCTTTCGCTCCGGAGTCCGCGACGAGATCCGCCGCGAGGCCCTCGCCGACCTCGCCAAGAGCGAGAACAAGGGGGAACTCCAGGTCCTCATCGATGCGATTCGCAGCCAGGACAAGATCAAGGGAGACCAGGACGGGAGCATCGTCTTTGACCTCGCCAGGCTCCTGACCGCCCGTAGCGCAGAGGAGTTGGCGAAGGTACGCAGTGAGTTGCAATCGCTGGCCACGAGCGCCAATCTTCCGGTGACGCGCCAGCTTGGATTTGTGGCCCTCATCGCCGCGGATGGTCGCGTGGATCGAGCCTGGGACCTTGCGGTCAAGTCGGTCAGCACGCTTCAGGATCTTGTCAACGCCATGCCCTTGATTCGGGACGCCGGCCTTCGCGCCGAGCTCTATCCCAAGGTGGCTCCGCTCGTGGGCGGCCTCCCAGCTTCGTTGGAGAAGTCGGCCAAGACGAGCGTCGGCACTGCGGGTCGGTATGTTCGGATCGAGTTGAGGGGGGCGAAGACCCTCACGCTTGCGGAGGTGGAGGTCGTCAGCGACGGCCGCAACGTCGCACCCTTGGGCAAGGCTTCGCAGAAGAACACAGATTATGGAGGCGATGCCAAGCGAGCCATCGACGGTAACCGAGACGGCAACTATGGAGCAGGGGGGCAAACACACTCCGAAGAGAACACCAGGAATCCTTGGTGGGAAGTTGACCTTGGCTCCGATCTCCCCATCGACTCGATCAGCATTTACAACCGGACCGAGGGGGATTTCGGGAAGCGGCTCAACGGCTTCGCTCTGAGAGTGCTCGACTCCGACCGCAAGGTTGTGTTCGAGAAAAACCGGCAGCCTGCGCCGGAGAGCCATGTCCTGTACAACCTCGAAGGCGGCTCGCCGGCCAATGTCATCCGACGTTCCGCCATGAACGCCCTCACATACGTTCGTGGCCGGGAGGCCGACACATTCAGGTCGCTGGCCGGGTTCGTCCGCGGAAATGAGCATCGTTCGGCGGCAATCCAAGCCCTCCAGCGGGTCCCAGCCGCGGAATACCCCGCGGAGGAGGTGGGTCCTTTGCTCAACCACCTCATCGACTACGTCAAAAGGATCCCGGCTGCGGATCGAACCTCGCCTGCCGCCCTCGACGCGTTGCAACTGGCGGATTCGCTCGCATCAACCCTTCCCAAAGACCAATCCAAGGGTTTGCGAAAACAACTCGGCGACCTTGGTGTTCGGATCATCCGGCTCGGTACCTTGCCCGAGCAAATGCTCTTCGATAAGGAGCGCCTTGTTGTCCAGGCCGGCAAAGCGGTCGAGATCATCTTCGAGAACAACGACCTCATGCCCCACAACTTCGTGGTGACTCGTCCCGGAGCGCTCGAAGATGTCGGCATTCTCGCTGAGTCGACGGCGACCCAGCCTGGCTCGCTGGAACGTCAATATGTTCCTATCTCCGACAGGATCCTCTTCTCCAGTCGCCTCCTCCAACCTCGCGAAACGCAAAAGCTGAGCATCACCGCCCCGACGCAGCCGTCGGTCTATCCTTACGTCTGCACCTACCCCGGCCACTGGCGTCGGATGTATGGTGCGCTCTATGTCGTCGAAGACCTCGACGAATACCTCGCGGATCCGGAAGGCTACCTGGCCGGTCATCCCCTCCCGATCGCCGATGAGCTGCTCCGCTCGAACCGGCCTCGCAAGGAATGGAAGCTCGAGGATCTGACCTCGTTCGTCCAGCCGGTCCCGAACGGCCGCTCGTTCAGTAACGGCAAACAGCTCTTCCAGGTAGCCAGCTGCGTGAGCTGTCACCGTTTGAACGGCGTGGGACAGGAATTCGGTCCGGATCTGGCGAAGCTCGACACGAAACAGAAGCCGATCGACATCCTCACGTCGATCCTGGATCCGTCCGCCAAGATCGATGACAAATACGCCTCGTACAACTTCGAAACCGGGTCCGGCAAGGTCATCACCGGGCTCATCCTGGAAAACAACGACCGCGAGTTCAAGGTGATCGAGAACCCCCTCGCCAAGTCGGAGCCGATCGTGATCATGCGGTCCGACATCCTGGAACGAGCCAGGTCCAAGAGCTCGATCATGCCCAAGGGCCTTCTCGATAAACTGACGCGCGAAGAGGTCCTCGACCTTCTCGCATACATCCTCTCAGGTGGCGATCCCAAACACGCTCTCTTCCAAGCGGAGGATGGTCACACCCACGGCGGAGGCCACTAATCTTGCCTTGAAGTCAACGCGGCCCTGCCGTGCCGATCCCCTGGGATCGTGCTCGACAGGGCCGTGGCTCTTTTTGGCGGAGGCGGGTTTCCTAAAGCCTCAGCCCCTGGAAATTCCCGATCATCGCCTTCGGCCGACCCGATCGGGCGTATCCACTCGGGATTCAGTCGGTGTTCCCGTACAACTACTTCCTTTCGATTCGTCAGGGTGAGGGACACGTACCAGTGAAACTTTTCGAGATTACGGGCAAAGTCGCCATCGTCACGGGAGGCAACGGCGGCCTGGGACTGGGGATCGCCAAGGGATTCGCGGAAGCAGGGGCGAAACTGGCGATCGTTGCGCGAAACCAGGAAAAGTCGCGTGCCGCCGCAGAGTCAATCCGAGACGATTTCGGCTCGGACGTCATCACACTGACCGCCGATGTTTCCGACCCCGAGCAGGTCGCCAAGGCCGTCGCCGCCACAACCGACCATTTCGGCCGGATCGACATCCTTGTCAACAACGCAGGGACGTCGATCCGGAAACCACCGCAGGATCTGTCGCTCGACGAGTGGCGCACGGTCATGGACGTGAACCTGACCAGTGCCTTCCTGATGTCGAAAGAAATTTACCCTCATCTCAAGCAAGTCGGTGGCGGCAAGGTCATCAACATCGGCAGTATGGGGTCGTATTTCGGCATACCCTACGCGTCGGTGTATGCAACGAGTAAAGGGGGGATCGTACAGTTCACGAAGAGCTGTGCATTGGCCTGGGCACCGGATGGCATCCAGGTCAATGCAATCCTCCCCGGTTGGTTCGAGACCGAGCTGACCGATCGAGCCCGGGCCCACATTCCAGGCTTATATGAGCGGATGAAGGGACGGATCCCGCAAGGGCGGTGGGGAACACCGGCCGACATCGCGGGGACGGCCCTTTGGCTCGCCAGTCCCGCGAGCGATTACGTCACGGGAACCGCCGTTCCCGTCGACGGAGGCTTCTCGTCAGCGATGTGAAAACGACCGAGGCCAGAGAGGCGATCCCTCCCTGGCCTCGGCACGATCAAGCCTCGGTTTTTCATCCCCCGGAATTGGTCACCGCCTGACTTACGCATCACCCCAGATGAACTTCGGGAAGTCATTCAGCAATCCAGGCAGGCAATGCCCATCCCCCAGGTTGACTCAACATATTCCGGTCAGTGGATTGAGAAGCCCTTGCGGTAGTCTCGGCGAATGTACTGATCGGCGTCGGGCTTACCTTTGACCTTCAAGTTGACCGGATCCCACTCGATCTTGCCACCCACCTTGAGCGCAACGACGCCGAGCAAGACCGTCTCGGTGAGGCGGCTGGCGTAATCGAAGTTCGAGAGGGCCTTCGACGGGTCGTTCGTCTTGATAGCCTCGACCCATTCGGTGAAGTGCCCGGGCGAGCGGGGCAGCGTTTGGGGAGGCACCGCGACCTCCTTGAACCGGTCTCTGGGCAGGAGCGTATGCTCCGCGCCATAGTCGTTCTTGGTGAAGAACGAGCCTTTTTCGCCCACCAAGAGGAGACCGCTGCCCGACGCTTCCTCTCCGTAGAGCATCTCCTTGTACACCCGCTTCGAGTCGGGGAGTTTGTCTCCACCGTCGTACCAGGTCAGGGTGAGAGGCCCTCGGCCGTTTCGAGCTCCGAAGTGGAACTTGAGGATCGACCAGACGGGATACGTCGCATGGTCAACGATTCCCGACGTGTCGATCACCTCGACGGCTTCGGGTTCGAAGAGTTCCAGGGACATGGCGGCGATGTTGATCGTGTGGCAAGCCATATCGCCCAAGGCGCCCGTGCCGAAATCGAGCCAGCCCCGCCACTTGAACGGCGCATAATCGGGGTGGAAGGGGCGATCGTGCGCAGGCCCCAGGAACTCGTACCAGTGGAAGTTATTGGGAATGCCCGGGGTCTCCTGGGGGCGAGGGATTCCCTGCGGCCAGATCGGGCGGTTGGTCCAAACATGGATCTCCTTCACCGAGCCGAGCGTGCCGGCTCGGATCAGCTCCACGCCGGACCGGAAGCCATTGTCGCCGGTCCCCTGGTTGCCCATTTGCGTGGCCAGCTTCTTCTCGGCGGCCAACGCGCGCATCACCCGCGCTTCTTCGATCGACCAGGTGAGCGGCTTCTGGCAGAAGCAGTGCTTGCCCATCTTCATCGCCATCACGCTCGCGGGCGCATGGCTGTGGTCGGGCGTGCTTACGGTGACGGCGTCGATCTTGTCACCCAGCTCTTCGAGCATCTTACGATAGTCGTAATACTTCTTGGCCTTGGGGAACCGCTCCCCCATCTTGTCAAGCGAGTTCTCGTCGACGTCGCAAAGGGCGACGATTTCACCATGCTTGCCGGCGTCCCGGGTATCGCTTTGCCCTTTTCCACCAACTCCGATGCAGGCGAAGCGGACCTTTTGATCGTTGGATGACGACGGCTTCTCATCGGCCCGAGCCTGCGTCTCGCCCAGGAGGGCTGAGCCAGCGGCCCCTGCAAAAGCGGACTGCCAAAGGAAATCACGACGAGTTGGGCGAACGATCATTTCGTCATTCTCCTCGGTGAGTCGAATCGAGGCCGACGCGACAGACCGCACTTTTGGTTGCACCTTGGAACGAGGTAGGGGGGAAAGGTTCTGCCCGCGGTGCCGCATCGCCCCTACTTGAGCAACTTTCGCCCGCCAGTATCTCGCGCCGATTTCACCTTCGCAATTGGCCGCCTCCCGAGGAGAATCCCCTTTTGAACCGCCTACCAACGCTCAATAGACATCGCGTGCGTAACGGCGAGCCATAGCGAGCTCACGGAGGTAGGAGGCCGCAGCCTCCTCACTCATGCCGCCCTGGGATTTGAGAATGGTGCGGAGCGCACGATCCACGTCAGCCGCCATTCGTTTGGCATCGCCGCACACATAAATGTAAGCCCCTCTCGACAACCATTTGTAGAGATCCGCCCCACATTCCAGGAGCCGGTGTTGGACATAGATCTTCTCCTCCTGGTCGCGGCTGAAAGCCGTATCCAAACGAGAGAGCACTCCTCGGCCGAGAAATTGCTCGAGCTCATCCCGATAAAGGAAGTCGTGCTCACGGCGTTGATCACCGAAGAAAAGCCAATTTTTACCCTTGGCCCTGGTCGCCTCGCGTTCGTGCAAGAACGCGCGGAACGGTGCGATCCCGGTACCGGGGCCGATCATGATGAGGTCGGCTCCGGGGTCGGTCGGAAGCGAGAAGCCGTGAGCTTTCTGCACGAAGACGCGCACTTCTGTCCCGGGAGCGACCCGGTCGGCGAGCATCGTGGAGGCAACGCCTTTTCGTACGCGGCGTCCGGCTTCGTAACTGACGCGCCGCACCGTCAGATGCACTTGCCCCTTATGACGCTCGGGCGAACTCGAGATCGAGTAGAGACGAGGCTTCAAAGGTGCCAGGGCGACGGCGAATTCGGATGCGTTGGGACTTGCGCCGGGAAACATCGTGAGCAGGTCAAGCACATCAATCCCGGTAATGCTCGAATTATCGTCGATGAGTTGTCTCAAACGCTCGACGTCGCTTGCTACGGACGTGGAGCGGGCGAGCAGCTCGAGCAAGTCATCGGTGATTTCAGCGAGGTCGCAGGATCGCTTGAGCGCATCACGAAGCGTGACATCGCCTGAGCCCGCGAGGCTGACGACGTGCAACGGATCAAAACGGGCCACAGCGATCAGCTCGTCGACCAAGTCTTCGCAGTTTTCCGGGTAGAGCCCCAGCGAATCTCCCACTTCATACGAAGGGCCGGCCGTCAGGTCGATCTCGACGTGCCGCACCTCTTTTTCAGACCCGGTTCCGGACAGCAAGGAGCTTTGGAGGATCTTCGCTGCAAACGGATTCTTGCGCGAATATTCCTGCGCATTTTCTGAGGAAACGGACCTAGAAATCGCGCGGCCGTTCGCGGCTCCGTCGACGCTGGCCTTGTTCTCTTTGACCAGGCGCTTCAGTGCCTTGGACGTTTCCGAGCCACCCGGAGAGCAAAGCGTCAGGCTTGACTCCGAACCATCAGCAATCGCCTGGGCATAGGTCCGGCAGAGGTAGCCGCACGTTCCACAATCCAATTGCGCCAAGGCGGCCATTAACCGATTTTCGAACGGCTTCTCCTCGGCGAGGCGGAGGCGATCGTCGAGAGTCAGGACGGGATCGTGCCAGGGTTCCGGCTCGGGCGATGGCCCAACGACAGGGGAGGGGAGGGAAGGCTGCAAGCCGGCAACAGCCGGGGCACCTTGGAGTCCGAGCCAACCCGCCAGGAAGCCATTGAGCCAGGCTCGCTGCTCGGCGTTAAATGGGGCCGACTCGGGAATCAGTGAGAGTTCCATGATCGGGTCACGCGGGTTGGAGGGAATGTTTGGTCAGGGTCTCATCAACGTCGACGGATCTCGGCATCATGGCGAACGCGCGAAGCTCCTCGAGTTCGTGGCGACGAACGAAGCGGGCGAAAGACTCTTCGGAGCCCGCGCGAAGCTCCAAATAGCTACGGATCAGCCGTTCGGTAAGTCTCGGGATTTCGGCAAACGCCACCGCGTCAAAAAGGCGACGGGCGATCCCTTGCTCTTGTCCCCATCCGCCCCCCACGCAAACGTGGTAACCCTCGACGAGTTCCTCACCGACCTCGACCTTCGTGGCCTCGAGCCCAATATCACCGATATAGTGCTGGGCACACGAATGATGACATCCCGTCAAATGGATGTTGATTGGTCGATCGAGCGTCAGGCGATCCTCCAGGTACTTCGCCAGGACCAAGGCCTGACTCTTCGTATTCGACGCGGCGAACCTGCAACCGGCATTCCCTGTGCACGCGATGAGCCCGCTCCGAAAACTCGAGGCATCCCACTCCAGGCCCAGCTCTTCGATCGCAAGCTTCACATCATCGACGTGGCGCTCGGCGATGTCCGAGATCAGCAGGTTCTGCCAAACGGTCAGGCGAATGGTCCCGCTGCCGTAGCGTTGGGCGACGTCCGCCAGCCCCTCCGCCTGTTCGACGCTCAAGCGGCCGACGGGGAGGACGACACCCACGTAGGCAAAGCCCTGCTGCTTCTGGCGATGGAAGCCGACATGGGCCCAGCGATCATCCGGAATCGGAGCGTCGCAGAGATCGAGCGCCGCCTTTCGCAGAGGACCCCCATGTTCTTTTTCCACAAGCTCGAGGAACTTGGAGAAACCCCTCTCGTCGAGCAGGTACTTGAGACGCGCCTTTTTGCGATCGGTGCGATCGCCATCGCGAATGAAGACCCGCAGGATCGCGGCAGCGACCGGAACGCATTCCTCAGGCTTGAGCAAAACGCCGGTCTCTCGGGCGAAATCCTTGTGGCCGGTGATTCCGCCCAAGGTCAGATGAAAGTAAACGCCTGCCGGTAGGTCCTCGAACGCCTTGTCCGGTCCCACGCGAACGGCTCGAAAGCCGATGTCGTTGGTATCGTCGAGGCTGGCGATTCGCCCGCCTCCTTCGAAGGCGATGTTAAACTTGCGGGGGAGACCATAGAGGTCCTTCTGATTCAAAATATAGTGGTGCATCTCCTTCGCCAGCGGCAACGTTTCGATCAACTCCTGAGAATCGATGCCGCTGGTGGAGCTGGACGTGATGTTGCGAACATTGTCGGCTCCCGCCCCTCGATTGATAATCCCGAGTTCGGTGAGTCCCGTGAGGACCGAGACAGCATCATGCGGGCCGATTTCTCGAATCTGAAGGTTGGCTCGAGTCGTCACATCGACATAGCCTCCGCCAAACCGACGCGCGAGATCCGCCACTCCTCGGAATTGCCACGACGAGAGGACTCCTCCCGGCAACCGGAGTCGGCACATGAACGAGTTCTGCGCCGGGGCGACGTGAAAGAGGCCCGAGTACCTGTAAAGAAAACTGTCGGTTCCCTTGGGAAAAACCCCTTCCGAAGCGTTGGCTCGAATCTCATTCCAGAGCGAAAAGGGGTCTTTTTCTCGTTTCGCCTGTTCCTCTTTGCAAAGTGTCTTCCCCTCGGCGAGGAATCGGTTTTGCGCCGCGATCTGAAGAGTTTCTGACGGAGAGGACGTTGTGGATACGACCGGCGAAACCGTAGATCCCGCGACGACAGGTGCTTCGCACGAAGAGCCGCTCCCCGACAGGATCGGCAAACCTCGGACCGCGCGGGCAACATCGCTGCCCATCGCGAATCCCTGAAGGAACTGCTTCTGCTCGTCGCTAAGACCCTGTTGATTCGACATGTCTGGTGCCTCCATGGGCAGGAGTCCGTCGACTCAAGACGGAATGAGGTGTTATTTCTAAGAAATTTGAGTCCATCTCGATAATCCAGCCTCGCGGCAACCTCAAGCGGGTGCAACCACGAGTTCCGGCAAGTCACGACGACGAGCGGCGCTCTCGAACTCGGCGGCGGCTTCGTCCTCAGCTTCGGTCGAGAATCGGACGGTCAGGGCGAGGAACGAAGCAGAGGTCACGACGACGCCCAGGACAAGAAGAGCCGTTGGCCAGGTAAGCACGCCACTGAAGAGAAATCCGGCCGCGACCGCCCCTGCATTTCCCCCCGCTCCCACGATTCCGGCCACGGCACCGAAGGCCCTGCGATTGACAAAAGGAACCACGGCGTAGGTTGCCCCTTCGGCCATCTTCATGAAGAGTCCGAAGGTGAGCATGGCGGGCACCGCGAAACCGAGAGTGGTCATTCGAGAAAAGAAGATAAGTCCAAGCCCTTCCGCGAAGAGCGTGAGGAAGAGCAAACTCACGCGTCCCTTCAGCCCCCAGCGTCCCCCGAAACGGTCGCTGGTGAATCCTCCCAGCGTCCTCGCAAACAGATGCATCAGGCCGAACGAACCGGCCGCCGCTCCGGCTCCTGCGAGGCTCAGGCCGAAGTTATCGCTGTAGTACAGCGCCGCGACGTTGTCGATCGTGAGCTCCACACCGAAACAGGCCCCGTACAGGACGAAGAGCGCCCACACCCTTGGATCTTTGGCCGCCAGCGAAAAGCCGCCTTGCTTGCGGGTGTGGGAGGGCATCTCCCCCCGTTCCTTCAACTCGGCGAAATTACCCCGAGGCGTGTCCTGGGTCAGGAAGGCATAAGCCACACCCACGAGCAAGCAAAGCAACCCCACCAAGACCATGGCCAGCCGCCATCCCCAGTATGACCCGAGCCCGATTGTTCCTGCGAGCAACGCATAAAGGGCGGGCATGATCATTTGAGTGATCCCGCCCCCCATGTTCCCCCATCCGGCGGTGGTTGCGTTGGCTGTTCCAATGCAATTCGACGCGAACATCATCGACGTGTGATATTGCGTGATAACAAAGGCCGCTCCAATCACCCCGATCAAGACGCGAAAGAGCAAGAATGTCTTGAAATCGTGCGCCAAACCAATTCCCATAACGGGCAAGGAGCCGACGATCAAGAGCCAAGAATAGGCCCGTCGAGGTCCAACGCGGTCGCACACGCGCCCCATGGCGGCGCGAGCCACGATGGTGCCCGCAACGGATCCGATCATGCACCAACCCACTTGCTCCTGGGTCAGCCCCATCTCGTCACGCACGACCTTCATGAGAGGGGCGATTCCAAACCAGGCGAAGAAGCAGAGGAAAAACGAGGCCCATGCCATGTGAAACGCCCTCATGGGAGGCGTTTTGATGTCGAGCAGTTGGATACGTGTCGCCTTACCGGTCTCCTGCATCATGCTTTCTGCCCCGTTTCGGTTTGATCAAGAGAATGTGTACTCACATGACGACGTTCGCTCGTCCCAGCGTCGTATTCGGGTTGAACGGAGTGTAAGTCGGTCTTCAAAGCCTGGTGGGAGCCCCGAGTGGGCAGTTTTCCTTCCCCTTCCCTGGCGCGGCGAACCCGCACGGCGCACGCCTTGTAAGACGGCTGACGCGAATAGGGGTCGAACGCAGGAAAAGTGAGTTGATTGGTCGCGTCGTCGTGCATTGGCAGAAAGACGCAGCCGCGCGCTACGGTGGGAACCACGAAAGCACGAGCGAAGAGTTTTCCCCTACGCGACTCGACCACGACAAGAGTGTCGGACTCGATTCCGTATTGCCTGGCATCGGCCAGAGCGATTTCCAGGTAGAGTTCGCGAGGGTAGAGCTTGCGGAGGACTGCGGACTTCGAAGTCCTCGTCTGCGTGTGCCACTGCGAGGCACTGCCGCGCCCCGTCAAAAGTTGCAGAGGATAGTGGTCGTCGATCGGTTCGGGTGCCGGCGCAGGATTCTCGAAGTGAAAATGAGCTCGCCCATTCTGATGATAGTATCGTCCGTCCTCAAATAACCGGCGCTGTGATGCGGGTTCCGCAATCCCCGCGGGGTAAGGCCACTGGATGCCTCGGGCCTCATCAAGCATTCGGTAGTCGTCGATCCCCGTGATGTCACAAGGGCGGCCGGCGGAGAGCCTTTTGAGGATCTGGAATACGGCTTCGGGCGAATCCCACGTGCGGAAGAGGTCCTCACATCCAAAATAGTGGGCGACCAGCTTGAAAATATGAAAGTCGCTGAGGGCTAATCCCGGAGACCGCTTGACCTTCTTGATCAGGCCGATGCGACGCTCGGAATTGATGAACGTTCCTTCCTTCTCCCCCCAGGCGGCCGCGGGCAGAAGTAGGTCGGCAGCCTGAGCTGTCTCGGTCGAATGATAGCTGTCTTGTACGACCAGGAAATCGAGCCGACCAAGCAATGACCGCAATCGCCCCTGGTTGATCCAGGAATGCGCAGGGTTCGTAGCGATCACCCAGAGGCCTCGAATCTTCCCGGCCTCGATTCCGTCGATGATCTCGTCGTAGGCCCAACTCCCGCGCGCTGGGATCCGCGCTTCGTCGATCTCGAGAATGCGTGCGACCTCCGCACGGTGCTCGGCATTCCCAAAATCGCGCCCCGCGAACAGGCTCGAGGTGTTCGAGAACAGGCGCGAACCCATCGCATTGCATTGGCCGGTGATGGAGTTCGCCCCTGTCCCAACGCGGCCGATGTTCCCGGTCATCAGAGCCAAATTGATGATCGCCTGCGTGGTTCTGACCCCCTCATGACTCTGGTTGACTCCCATCGTCCACCAGAAGGAAACTCGGCGGCCGCGATGGATCCGTTCCGCAACGTCTTGAAGAACCTCCACGCCAAGTCCTGTCTCGTAGCCGACTCCCCCGGCGGGAAAGCGCCGGACGAACGCGGCGAATTCGTCGAAGCCGGTCGTGTGCGTATCGACGTAGGAGCGGTTGATCCATCCTCGGATGATCAAGATGTTGGCAAGCCCATACAGGAATACCAAGTCCGATTTCGGGCGGATCGGAAGGTGGAGCGTGGCGTTCATCGCCGTTTCCGTTCGGCGAGGGTCAACGACGATGATCTCTGGCTTGTGCGGGTTCCGCATCACGCGTTCCCACATGATGGGATGGGCAATGCACATATTCGAGCCGATCAAAACAATGCAGTCGGACTCCTCCAGGTCTTGATACGTGAAAGGAGGTGCATCGAAGCCGAAGGCCTGTTTATAGGCCACGACGGCCGTCGCCATGCACTGGCGTGTGTTTCCGTCGCCGTGGATCATGCCCATTCCGAACTTGGCGAGCGCTCCGAGCAACGCCATCTCCTCGGTCGGGATTTGCCCGGTACTGAGGAAAGCGAACGAGTCGGCACCGTGGCGCGACTGAATCTCCTGGATCCGGGAGACCATCGTCTCCATGGCCGAGTGCCAGTCGATGGCTTGCCGACGTCCCTCGGGATCGCGGAGCAAGGGGACCGTGGCCCGATCTTCGGCGTCGAGAACAGTCAGCGCCTCCCAGCCCTTCGGGCAAGCCATGCCGAGATTCACTGGGTACTCGGTCGCCGGAGTGAGGTTGACCGCCTCGCCTTCGCGCAAATGGATGTTCAGGCTGCAACCTGTGGAACAGTAGCCGCAGACCATGCTCGTGGTCGCGTCCGGCTTCTTGCCCGCCGGCACCTGTCCCAGGCCGAAGCGGCCGGGAGTGCGTAACAGCTCGCGTGTGAGATGGCCGTCGCGCGCTCGAAAGAGCGACTTGATGCGTCCGAGTAACGTAGGGGCGGCGAGGTTCGATATCACGGCAAGAGTCCTCCCGGCATCTTGGGTTTCACGACCGCCGCGAAGAAAAGGAAGCGTTCCGCGACTTCGCCGGCCAGGAGCGCCGCGAAAGCGACGACTGCCAAGACCGAGCAGGCCACCGAAGGCAAGATTGGCCAGAGGGCCGAGAGCAAAGGCGGGAGCAGGAATCCCCCGACCGAGGCTAAAAGTAACCGAAGCTTCCAGACCCGGCCCAACGGACCGACGGTCAGGAGCGCGGACCGCTTAAGAGGACTGAGCTCGACGTCTTTCCGATGGCGGAGAAGCGATCCCTCGAAGGCAACTTTGATCGCGACGGCCAGGGCGATCGCCCACCCGAGCTCCCGCCCTAGTCTGGGAGAGGAGCCATCCACGCTCGATGCGACAAGGGTTACCGCGAGACCCAGCACCAGGCTCGTACCCGCAAATTTCACAGCTCCCAGCGACGCTCGCCAGTACGGCCGCCGCACCACGTGATAGAGCATGACGGAGCAGGTGATTCCACTCGCTCCCGCCGCAACACAGCCGAACGCGAGCAGCAGGCGGATCCCTGCATGAGCTTCATACCAGCGTGCGAACAAGATTGACAACGCAACATGTAATTTGATCACAGCCGCGAAGAGTCCGAAGGTCGCCACCTCTCGACTGAGCCAGGAGTGCCTGATGCCGATCACAGCGCGATAGGCGAGGAGCGGCCGCCCGAGGTGATAAGTGCTGGCCGCCAGTCCCATCAGACCAAAGACCAGGCTGAGTCCGAGCCGAATGACAGATAGGCCGCTTCCCTGGAACTCGAGCCATGCGTCGATCGCGAAGCCGCCGACCGAGAGTTGAGTCAGGACGAGCATCAGCACCAAAGGCCAGTGGGCATGCTCGGGCACCAGGCGGAAATGATCAGCAGGCCTCATCGAGACGGACATCGGCCGTTCGCTGCGATACCGCGTCGTGGGCCGGGTGTAGTCGGGAGCGGGAGCCGACGGTAGAAACTCACCCGACTCGGCCAGCTCGACGACACGGGCGCGATCGACGACCCGAATCGAGATTGCCTCATGCGGGCAGGCCTGGACGCAGGCCGGAGCCTCGCCATCTCGCAGGCGGTCCGAGCACATGTCACACTTCCGGACAATCCCCTTCGCCACTTGGAACTTGGGAGCGTCATAGGGGCAAGCCAGCGTGCAGTACTGGCAACCGAAGCATTGGTCGTCCAGATGCTTGACGATCCCCGTCACGGGATCCTTCTCATAGGCATCGACCGGGCACGCGTTCAAACACGCGGGTTCCAGGCAGTGATGACATGAAGAGGTGACATGCTGTAAGACCGGCAGCGCCGAAGTTCCTCCAACAATCAAGCCGACGTCTCGCCAGGCTTCCGCTTCGTCGAGCCCGTTGAGGGCATGACAGGCGACAACGCACGCTTTACAGCCCGAGCAACGGTCCAGGTCGACCTCGAACGCAAGTTGCTGACCCGGTCCCGGAGGACTTGCCGGCAAGAGCGTAGAGTAATATCGGCTCTGGAGCGGCTCGTGTTCGGCCTCATGAAATTGGGCGAACCGCTCGACCGCACTCAGATCTCTCTGATCCTCGAGAAAGTCCTCGATCAACGATCCGGTCAAGGCCGATTGCTTCATCGCGTTGATCCGCCCTAGAGTCACACGATTCGGTCACGACTCATTCACATCGACACCTGCCTCGACGTTGCACCCCTTCTAACGCATGGGTAATGCCAGCGTCCGAGAGTTCTTCTCAGTTTCAGGATCAGTGCTGCGGATTCGCGAACGAGGACTTCGGGATGCCTGACGACACCCTTCGGTAAACCGAAGGGTCAGCATGGCTAACCTTTATCTGAATGAAGCATCGGATGATGAAAGAGCGCGCGGGATTGCACCAAATCGCAGCGTCGTCTGCGATCGAAAACGTGGGTGACTCCGTGTTCCGCACGGGAAATCCAGCGTCCAAGTCGCTTTGGCCCTTCAAGGGCGCGACGAACGCGTGGTCATCTTCTTTTCCCTGGAGATTTCGCCCCGGATGCCGCAACGACATGGCGACTGGTAACGATCACGAGGGCAGGGCGATCGGTTCTGGAAGGGAAAGTCTGCCGGAGGTGAGTTGCCATAGGCGCCGACTTATCAAAGCAGTCACATCATCGATGCAGATCTCTGACTTGTTCTTCAACAGACTCGAACAAAATCGAAAGCCTGAGGAGTTCGGCCAAGGAATGAACTCCGAGTTTTTTCATGAGGCTGGAGCGCCGCATTTCGACGGCTCTTGGCGTGATCTCGAGTTGTAATGAGATGGCTTTGTTCGGAAGCCCGCTTTTGACGAGCTCCAAAACCTCGCGTTCCTTGTCCGTCAGGCTCTGGAATCGCGTGCGGATCGACTCGCGGTCAGCGTGGGCTCGGCGGCGGGCGGTATCTTCGCGAATCGCGCGTTGCACTCGGTCGAGCAGTTCCTGGCGATTGAAGGGTTTTTCCACGAACTCGATCGCGCCCGACTTCATTGCCCTGACGGCCATAGGCACGTCAGCAAATGCCGTGATGAAGATCACTGGCATTCCCTGACCGCGCGCGACGAGCCGCTCATACAAGTCAAGGCCGCTCGTGCCGGGCATGCGAACGTCGAGAACGAGGCACCCCGGTCCATTGGGCCGGAAGTCTCCGAGAAACTCGGAGGCTGAGGAATAGACATTGGCGCGGAGCCCGACGGTCGTCATCAGCCAGCGCAGGGAGTCCCGCATGTCCGGATCGTCGTCAACGATATAGACCACTGGGTCCTGCATCATCATCACCGCCAGGAGGAATTACGAACCGAAACGAAGTACGGACCCAAGGGACGGATTCCACCTCAATTCGTCCTTGATGGGCCTCGATGATCGTGCGGCTGATCGCGAGGCCCATGCCCATGCCTTCGTCACGAGTGCTGAAAAATGAATCGAAAACCTTCTCGAGGCGTTCGGGGGAAATTCCTTCGCCATTGTCGCGAACGGCAACGACAAGGCCTTCGCGCTCATTCCATCGTGTTTGTATAACCACGGTTGCAAGGGGAGGTTGCGAATTTGAGAGTGATTCCAAGGCATTCCGGACCAGGTTCACGAGCACTTGCTGAATCTGCACGGGATCGCCCCACACCAGGGGCAATTGGGATGCCAGATCAACCTTAAGGGCGATGCCGCGCCTTTCGGCGTCCGCGTGAAAGAAGTCCTGAACCTCGGCGACCAAGCGGTTCGCCTCCACCTTCTCCCTTACGGCTTCATGGCGAGTGACGAACCTCCGGATCCGGCCCACGATCTCACCCGCGCGGAGTGAGGTGGCCAGAATCTTATCGAGCGCTTCGCGAATGTCATCAAATCGGACCCCGGCTTTCTCGGTCAGCACCAGGCACCCTTCGGCGTAGTTGGCGATCGCTCCGAGTGGTTGGTTGAGCTCATGTGCCAACCCTGTGGCCATCTCGCCGATCGTCGTGGTCCGTGCCACGAGACTGAATTGCTCGACCAGCATGCGCTGGTGTTCCTCGGCACGGGCTCGCTCTCTCGACTCATGCTCGAGTGCCCGGGTCCGCGCCTGTACCTTCCGCTCAAGAGCTTGCCGTCCTTCGTCCAACTCCAGGATCTGACGTCGGATCAAACCAACGGCCGGTCTGAGGCTGAGACTGCCCATGAGGACGAGTCCAATCAAGATCAGCACGGTGACAGCCCAGCCGGTCTGCCAAAGCCGGTCGACGCGAGCGCTGGCTTCCCGCTCCAGAAGTCCGACCACACCATCCATCCGCTCGAGATACTCGGACTCAGAGCCGAGGATCGTTGCCAAGCAGGTCTGGCGATCGGACGGGTGTTGGAGCAGGCGAAAGGCCGCGTCGCGTAGCTTCTGATACGGAGTTTCGAGTGCTTCGAGGCTCTGATTTACCGGATCACTCAACTTTGGAGTTGGAGAGTGATGAGGATCCCCCCGCAAGGATTCATGAGCCGAGGTCCAACGCTTGAGTACCTGCGCAACCTCATCGTGCCGGGCGCAGCGCTCCGCGTCGTCGCGGGCGGCTTCCATGGCGAAAGCCGCCTTGGCAAGTCGCTGGCTCAACATCCGCTGCCGCCCGGCGATATTGATCACCGGGGCATCAGTCATGATCCGCAGCAAAGCCGGCTGCACGATCAGTTGATTGAGAAGGACGAGAGTCGCGACCATCAGGAGCATGGACTTATGGCGTCGTTCAAAAGCTCCCGCCGGATCAGGCTCTCGAGAGGTTGTGAGTCTACGCAGGGTGAGCCTTACCCACCAAGGGGTTCGCCACTCTTCAAGATGTTTGCCCTGCTTGATGATTGGCAAGCGGTGTCCGCCCTACGAGAACTCGCGAGGTTGCCCCGCGCATTCGAGGACGGAGATCCAGAAATCGACGATCGCGTCGACACGGTCGCGTTCTCGAATCGCGGCTTCCGAGTACTCACCTCATCGCAAGTGCCATGCCCCGAGGTACGGGCGAGTCCGCCAAAAGCGTAAGTCGCAAGCAACGCAGGAGTTCCAGCACCGACTCAGCCCGGAACCGGGGAAAGCTGACCGCCTCCCTGCTTGAAAACCAGGCAACCTCTGCCTCGGTGCTTCAAGCGGCAATGGAACCCACTTCAGAGATGACGCGCTACGCCAAGACCGCGTGGATGACCTCGCCGTGGACGTCGGTGAGACGGCGGTCGATGCCGTTATGGCGGACGGTCAGTCGTTCGTGGTCGATTCCCATCAGATGAAGAATTGTGGCGTGGAGGTCGTAGCTGGTCGTCTTATCGACCACGGCGCGGTGGGAGAACTCGTCGCTTTCGCCGTGGGAGACTCCTCCCTTGACGCCCGCGCCGGCGAGCCAGGTAACGAACGTTCCGCCGTTATGATCGCGACCGGTCGCCGACTGAGTGACGGGCATCCGCCCGAACTCGGTGGTCCAGATCACAAGCGTATCCTCAAACATCCCCCGAGCCTTGAGGTCGTTGAGCAGCGCGGCGATGGGGCGGTCGACCTGGCGAGCGATCGGAGGAAGCTCATTGGGAATGTTCCCATGATTATCCCAGTTGTTCGCAGCTCCGCCCGCGCCGCTCCAGACCTGGACGAATCGAACATCCCGTTCCAGGAGGCGACGAGCGAGCAGGCAGTTGCGCGCAAACCCGCCTTCCTGAGGAGTGCCGCCCGTGCCATAGCGCGCGTGGATCTCGGCCGATTCTCGAGAAAGATCGAACGCTTCGGGAGCGGCCAGTTGCATCCGGGCGGCGAGTTCGTAGGAGGCCACCCGGGCGTCGAGTCGCGTATCGCCGGGATGCTCGTGGGCGTATTGCCGATTCATCCCCTGGAGCAGTTCGAGTCCTTTCTCACTGGCGTCTCGAGTCACGAAAGACGCCCCCGCCGACGGACTGAGGTCGGGGATCGGCGTCGGTGACGTCGAACGAATGACCGTACCCTGGTGGGTCGCAGGCAAGAACCCTGCGGAGAAGTCGCCCGCTCCATTGTAGGGCAACCCCCTCGGATCGGGCAGAACGACAAAGGCCGGCAGGTCGTCCGTCAACCGCCCGAGTCCGTAGCTGACCCAGGCACCGAGGCAGGGAAACCCCGGCAACAGGAAACCCGTGGTCTGAAGGTAGCTGGCCGGCCCGTGGACGTTCGTCTTGGACGTCATGGCCATCAGAAAGGCCATTTCGTCGACGCAACCGGCCATGTGCGGAAAGACGTCCGTGGCCCAACGCCCCGACTCACCGTGCTGCTTCCAGCGAAAGGGCGACTTCATCAGCGGTCCCGGCGTGCCGGTCGCCGTCACCTTCAAACCGATGTCAACCGCCTGACCGTGCCGCTTCTCGAGCTCGGGTTTATAGTCGAACGTGTCCATCTGGCTCACGCCGCCATTCATGAACAACTGCACAACCCGGCGCACCTTGGCTCGATGGTGCAAACCACCGTTGAGGTCGGGTCGGGGCTTCGGCTCATCCGCCGTCGCCATCAAATGCGACAGGGCGAGTCCTCCGAAACCTCCTGCGGCGCTAAAAAGAAACGACCTGCGCGACGAGACCGCCGAAACCGGTTGAATCGTGGCTCGAGGCATGCGTGGGCCCTCTCGGTTCATCACCGGCAATGATCATCTCAGTCAATGAACAGAAACTCACTACTATTAAGTAAAACGCGGCAGAAATTCGCCAGGCCGAACTCGCGGGCATATCCTCCCCACGCCTGCCGCTCGTCGACGGTGGGCGAACGTCCCAGCACTCTTCGCGAGACGACGACGAGCTGGCCGTCGGGATCCGAAGCGAGCGAAGCGGCGAGCGCGGCCAGGTGCTCGGCATGTCTCAGTGTGAACTTGTTGTTCCAAAGGGCGAGGGCTTGTAGAGCACTCAGGGAGGAGGCTCGAGACGGTGCCGATTGCGAGGCATCGGGGCAGTCGAGCGATTCGAGCAGAGGGTCGGGGCGGGTCCGAAAAACGTAGCGATAAACGCTCCGGCGACGCGCCTCGGAACCGTCGACGTCAAACCGGTCGTAGTCGGGCTCGGGCGTCACGTGAATCCCCGGCTTCATCAAGAAGTGCATGACAGGCGGGCCGAACGATTTCTCGTTGAGTCGGCCGCTGACGAGCAAAACGGCATCACGGACCGATTCCGCGTCGAGTCGGTTACGGTTCATTCGCCAAAGGAGCCGGTTGTCGGCGTCTTTCGCCGCTGAGGCGGGATCGTGGCGGCTCGACTGACGATAGGTGCTGCTGTTGACGATCAGCCGGTGGAGCGCTTTGAGCGAGCCGTCACCATCGCGGAATTTGGCCGCGAGCCAGTCGAGCAGATCGGGATGCGAGGGAGTTCCCCCCATTTTGCCGAGGTCGTTGGGCGTGTCCACGATTCCTCGGCCAAAATGGTAATGCCAGACGCGGTTGGCGATCACCCTCCAGGTGATCGGGTTCGACGGGTGGGTCAACCATTCGGCCAGCGCCGCTCGGCGACTCCCCTCGTGGTCCGGCTCGGCCAACTGGAACCGGCCGGGCAGGCTCGCCAACGCTTGAACGGCCCCCGGCAAGGCCGGCTTGAGCGGACGGGTAACTTCCCCACGGGCAAGGATGTGGACGGGCCGAGGCTTCAGCACGGGCCGGAAGCTGCCTTCGGCCTGGAACTGATTGGTGCCGCAGTAAACCTTCGAACGCGGAGGCAGTGCAGCCAATTCGCGCTCCAACTCCCGTTCCCAGAGCCAGCGGGCCAGTTCCGACTCCTGAGCGCCTGTCTCATTTTGATCTCGGGCAGCCAGGATCGCGGCTAGGGTCGGATCGAGAGGGGGATCCGCCACGAGCGGTGGAGCCGCCGTGGTCAAAGCGAGCCGAAACCTGCCAATCAGGTGGCCGCGGCCGTGGAGTTGGTCGAGCTCGACGGTGAGTACGGTTCCCCCATCAAATCCAACCGGAGCCTCGAAGGCAAAAACCGCTCGGTGCGCACGGCCGACAGACGGGAAGATGCCCCAGGCCGTTACCGGGTCGCCGTCGATGCATCTCGCGATCCCCCACCCATCCTGGTTGAAGTCGGCCGAGGCCGACGCAAGTTTGACGACGACGGCCGCCTCGGGCTTCCCCCTGGGATGCGCTTTGACCCGGATCTCCGAGAGGTGCAGATTGCCATTTTCGGCCCGGCCGGGACCCTGACTGGGCAATGTCTCGTCGGCCAAAACCTCGAGCCCGAGGCCGGTCAGGCCCGTGCGGTCGGTCGCCAGGGTGACGGTATAGGTATCGCTCTCGGGCCGCTTCCCAACCGCCAGGATCGAGCGATCGAGGAGGGCTTTTAGCACGGAGCCTTGCTTGGACGTCCACGAGACTGGCTCCGGCGTGGCCCAGCGAGCCTCGGCGGCCCGCCAGGCTGTCGCGAACGACTTCGCCTCGCTCCGACGCTCGGCCGGGATTTGTGCCCAAGCAGCCTTCCCGACCAGCGCCTTGACACTCGCGAGGTGCTCGGTGAGCTCGGCTCGTCTCCTGGCCAGGGCGGCATCGGCATCGTAGGACCGGTCGGCCTTGTCGATCCCGGCAAAGACGGCCTGCAAGGAGTAGTAGTCCTCCTGGGTGATCGGGTCAAATTTGTGGTCGTGGCAGCGGGCGCACCCGACGGTCATCCCGGCGAAGGTTGACATCGTCGAGGTCACCATGTCGTCGCGGTCGAGATACTGACCGATCAGCCGGTCGATCGAGTCCTCGCGAATGTTCACGAGCGAGCTCTCGTCGAAAGGGCCGGCGGCCAGGAATCCCGTAGCGACCAGGGCATCGGGATCATCCGGGAAGAGAACATCGCCGGCCAACTGCTCTCGGACGAACCGGGCGTACGGCTTGTCGGCATTCAGGGCGCGAATCACGTAATCGCGATAGGGCCAGGCGTTGGGACGAGGACGATCCTGATCCTGCCCGTGGGAATCCGCGTAATGAGCTACGTCCAGCCAATGGCGAGCCCAGCGTTCACCGTATCTCGGCGAATCCAGGAGCCGGTCGACAAGCCTCTCATAGGCGTCCGGCGCTGAGTCTTCGAGAAATCGATCAACCTCTTCGGGGGTCGGAGGAAGGCCCGTAAGGTCGAGGCTCAATCGACGGATCAGGGTCTGGCGATCAGCCTCGGACGACGGCTTCAACCCCTTCGTCAGAAGCTTGTCCAGCACGAACGCGTCGACGGGATTCCGCACCCAAGCACGGTGTTCTCCAGAGATCAGAGGAACGGCCGCGCGATTGAGAGGAAGCAACGCCCAGGAGGTAACAGCGCGAGGCGTCTTCGAATCGAGAGACGGCGGGGTTTCCCCCTCAGCAGCCTGCTGGTCGATCCAGGCTCGGAGGACTCCCACTTGCTCAGGAGTCAGCGGATCTCCCTTGGGCGGCATCCTGGCTGCATCTTCCGAGCCCAGGACATGATGGATCAGAGGACTCTCCGCGCTCCGGCCGGGTAGGGCGATCTCACCCGAACTCCCGCCCTTCCGAATGGCCTCGACGCCATCCAGGCGGAGCCCACCACGTTGTTTCTCAGGCCCGTGACATCCAACGCAACGCCCTTCCAGGATCGGCGCGACGTCGCGACTGAAATCCATGGAGCCCTTCGCCGGTGGCGGGAGGGGCAGCGGCTCCTGGTCCCCCCACGCACTCGCCTCGAGGGAAACGAGGGCGAAGAAGAGAGGCACGACCTGGAGGATGAAACGCCTCTCGCGCCAGCTTCGCTCAAGTGTCCTGACCATCGGCGGGCCCCCGTAATCTACCTGCCCAGTTCCTCGGAAATCTCGGCCGCCGTCTGGACGACCAGCGAGCCGGTCGCCGCGAACGCCTCTTTGGGCATGCGCCGCGAGGGTCCGGAGACCCAGAGCATCGCGAACGCCTGGCGATGGCGGTCCAATACCGGCGCGGCGACACAGTGTATCCCCTCATCCGCCTCCGCCTGGTCGGTGGCATAGCCTCGCGCCACGATCCGGTCACACTCGGAGCGGAGAAGATCCGGGTCGATGATGGTCCGAGCCGTGCTCTGCGGCAGGTCGAGCCGGCCGATCAGGGCATCGCGCTCAGGAAGCGGCAGATAGGCCAACAAACATTTGCCCGGGGCATTGTCGTGCAGCCGAAACCTCAGGCCGACGGAGACCGCGATCCGGAGCGGAAACAGGCCGTCCAGAACCTCGACGATCACCCCGGCATCGCCGCTCCGCACTCCGATCTGAACCGTCTCCCGGCACACGTCGCGCAGCCGCCTCATCGCTGGCAGGGCGCATTCGCCAAGCGTCTTGTTCCGTCCTCGAGGTTGTCCCAGCGAGAGGAACTTGTTCGTAAGCCGGAACCGCAACGATTCCGCGTCCCGGTCCAGATATCCCAATCCGTGCAAGGTCCGTGTGATTCGAAAGACCGCGTTTTTTGGAAGCTCGAGTCGTTCGCTGATCTCGGTGAGTGTCAGCCCCTCCGATTCGGTGGCAACCCCCTCGAGGATCGCGAACGCCTGGCGCACCGCCGGCGATGCCGCATCCGTTTCCCGCCGAGTCAGGTCGTTCGCCATCGTTCGCCCCGCGGTTCCACAGCTCGCATTCCCACCAATAGAATCTGTTCTACAGATGGGATCAACGAGTGTCAAGCAGGATGGTCTGATTTGTAGGACAATGCCTGACGACGATGCAGAGATTTGCCGTTAGACCGCATCTCAGGACGCGTTGTCGCCTGGTATCAACCTAGAGAGGCTCAATGGTAGCCGCGGATCGCGACGGCTATGATGAATCACATTGGCAAGAGTTCCCTTGATCTGCTGCGTGAGGAGGGTACTCCATATGACACTTGGAAAGGTCGTCACTCGCGCAATCCACAACGCATGGGAGTTCGCCTTCGGCGAGTTCATTTGGTACGCCTTACTTGCCGGCACGGTTTGGCTGGGTTTCTATGTGCTCTTTCGTGAGCGAGCTCGTCGCAGGAAGATCAACCCCCACTGGCCGACCTGGACCCAGCTTGGCTGGGAAATCCGCAATTCACTGATCAGCCTGGGAGTATTCGGGCTCACCGCCGCGGCGGTTGTCTTCATCGGCTGGGCCGGCCTTCGCACAAGAATCTACAGGGACTTCGATGAACATGGATGGCCATGGTATATCGCTAGCTTTTTCCTCGCGGTCGTGATCCATGACACCTACTTCTACTGGACACATCGCCTGATGCACCACCGTTGGCTCTTTCGCCGAGTGCATCGCATTCATCACCTCTCCAATAACCCAACCCCCTGGGCCGCCTACAGCTTCAGCGTTTCCGAGGCCTTCGTGCAGGCAGGGACTGGCCCGCTCATCCTGTACACCGTGCCCATGCATTACTCCGCATTTCTTTTCTTCATGATGTGGCAGATTGTCTTCAACGTCCTCGGTCACTGCGGCTACGAAATCTTCCCCCGCTGGTTCTTGCACACCTGGGCGGGCAAGTTCCTCAACACGCCGACCCATCACACCATGCATCATGAGAAAGTGAACGGCAATTACGGCCTCTATTTCAACTATTGGGACCGTCTCCTCGGCACTAACCATCCGGATTACGAACTCCGATTCGAAGCGACCACCAGCGCAACGATCGGAGTCACCCACAGGCCTGATCCCGAGGTTCCACATGGACGCGCGGTTTCACCCGGCTCAAGCAGTTCTTGCGAACGGTGACCTCAAGGGTTTGGCAACTCTTTTGGCTAGAGATCCGGAGCTAGCGACGGCTCGATCCCAATGTAGCCATCCAACGATTTTGCAATGCCTCGTCCTCACGATCCCACCGGTCGATTCTCTGGAAAGCCTCATCGATCTACTTGCCGAGCACGCGGCCGAATTGACGGATCCCCTCACCGCAGCGGCTGGGGTCGACAACATCCGAGCAATCACGAGGCTATTGGATCGAGGAGCCAACATCGAAGGCGATGGAGTCTGGTCTCCCTTGGAAGAGGCTCTCTATTGGGGGAACGAGGATTCCGTCTCGCTCCTACTCAAGCGAGGAGCCCGTGTGCGTAATCTCCGCACAGCCGCGGCGCTGGGTAATCTCGAGAAAATGCGCCGTTGCTTCGACGACACGGGAGGCCTTGCTACAGCGGCCGGCGAAGTCGCTTGGCCGTTCGGAACACCCATCCCTGATTCGATTCGCAAAGATCCCCAACAAATCCTCGCGAATGCCCTGGTTTACGCAGCGGCATGGAACCAGTCCGAAGCCGTCGAGCGACTTCTCAATCGCGGTGCTCAGATCAACCTCATCCCCGCCGGATTCGATTTTGCCGGGACCCCGCTCCACTACGCGGCCCTTCGCGGCCACCGCGGCATGGTCAATCACCTCTTACAGCAAGGCGCACGGGCCGATATCCGAGACACCAAAGTCGACAAACTCCCCGAAGACTGGGCCGCGCACGTCGGACACGGTGACCTTGCGGCGCACCTGCGGCAAGTACGCCATCAAAATCTAGGCCCACAGAGCTAGAACCCTTCTTACTTGTTGATGTTTTAGCGTTACCGCAGGACACACCTTGACCTGTCGAGGCCATTCGCCATCACCTCGGCAGGCCGAGGCTCGCCCTGCAAGAACACTCGATACTGAGATTCCTTTTCTAACGAGAGCCAACTCTGCGGACATGATCTCGATTGACGAACGTCGGCCTCCCTCGATATCACCAATTCCTCACAAACCGATTTCGCGTGGTAAAGTGATCATGGGCCTGTTGACTTCCGGTTTCGCCTCGACCCAGGTTCCTCCCGACCTCGATCAATTCATCCGCCACCTCAGGAAGACGTCATGCCAAAGCGTGGGAGGGAACAGCAGAACGGTTCGGCAGGAATCGGAAGGCCATTGACAGCTCGACGGCTGTCGCGTCGTTCACTCCGAGAATCGGTCATCGGAGCCATCTTGGTCATGACCTTCTGCCTGGTTATGGCCTGGTTCACGGGAAGCCTGGGATGGGAAATCATCAAGACAGGCCAATACGACTACACACTCATCACGTCCAACACGTTAAGCAGTAGCGCCTCGTCGTCTCGACAAGATCGTCATGCCAGGCGTGAGGTCGTTCACGCAGAAGGAAGCTGGGTGAAAGAGCAGGGGGCCGGCTTCGTGGCAACGGCCACAACACTTACATTTTGGTCCTTCCTCATCCTCTGGAGCCTAGCCGGGCCCTATGCGCTCCGCGCTCGGTGGAGTCCAATCCACACCGTCTTGACCACACTCTCCTTGGCCGGATGCCTGACGGCCATCGTCTTCTTTTTCCCACCCTGGCGCCTTGGGAAATCGATGAGCTGTAACGCTTTCTACATCGTCATGGCCGCCTTGCTTTTCCTCACGTCCGTGAGAGATCCGGAAAAGCTCCGCGCCATCAGCCAAAGGATCTTCGCCGGGCTGATCGCTTCGGGTGTGCTCATCAGCTCATACTCCTCAGGCTATTTGATCGGGATCATCGCCGGACACTTCCTCGGACTCATACTGGCGACCCACGTGGCCTTGCTCATTCCGAAGTTTCGCGCTCAAGTCTGGAAACCAGGCTTGGCCAACGCGAAGGAATGACCTGGCAAGGATTTTTGCACGATCGAATCAGTACCGACGCGGAAAAGTAGAGCGGGATCAAATAAAGTGCTTGAATTACATACCATCACTTAGCGGCACGGCTCGGTTCAGCAACGTCAGTGTGGACTCCAATATTTCCTGACGAAAGGACAGAAGCCTCGGAAGGCTCATCCCCAAGAGATCCTGCCCGAGTCCGGGTGCAATCCAGAACAGAACGTAGGCTCCACCGACGGAGACGATCATCAGGACGAGGACGGAGACGATGGTCTCCAAGGCTCAACGATTCTTACCCGCCAACAGCAAGGCCAGCGCGCCCGCCATGGCCGACGCGACAGCGAATGCTCCAGTGAAATTGACAATATCGATGTCCCAAGGCTGACGCTTCCCGGTTAAGGCATAGGCTGTCCCGAAAAAGCCGACGGCAATTATCCAGATCGACACGATCGTGAGTGGCCTCGCGAGAAAACGAAGACGACGAGGTACCACGGAGAAGTAATTGAGGCTCTGTACCGCCTCGTTTCCCCTTCGTCTGCGACGATGCTAAAGTCGATTCAAGGGCGCAGGTTAAGCGAACATTCGCCATGCCCATTACAATCGTCTACCTCTCGAGCCGCCATCATTTTCTCTTGTCTGCGCCAATGGATGCAACGGAAATACGGAAGATGTTCGCTTAAGCCCAAGCTGATAGAGCCAGGTTGCTCAAAGGTCGGCGGGGTGGGTCGGAGAGGCTAGGCAAGCGCTGGCCGCCGGTGTCCTCCGCAAGCGAATGGATGAAGGATTTCACTGGGATTCTTCGCAGAACACATCGAAGGGGATGGCAAGGCGTGTAGATTTGAGGAGGTCTACCAAACACGGGGCAAGTGAGTGGTCGGGCGCGGTCCTCAGACACGAATCGGTTGCGATGGCAGGGACGTTTCCGCAATTCCGTTACCTTTTCCCACACGGTCACGTGCCTCGCCCCAACTGGAGGATCGCGGTCCATCGAGAGGGTGCCGCCACCCAGGTTGGAGTTCAATCGCTTCCCCATCTTCCGCTCAATCAGCAGTCCGAAGCGTCCCTCCGGTAGGCTTTCCCGATCGTGGCATCTCAACGAGCGAGGCTGTCGGGTGATCAGAGGCACCCGCGTGCGTGCTTGCTGCGACCGGGACTGTTCTGAAAATCGTCCGTCGAGGTTGGTAAAGACCCGCTTTTCGATCCTTGAATTGTAGGCGGTCTCGAGAACGTACTGGCGTAACTCTTTCGAGGACAGACCATGAAAATCATGAAGCGCGATGAAGTGACTCTTGCTTACGAAGAGGACGGGACCGGAGCCCCGCCGATCCTATTCGTACACGGATGGTGTTGCAATCACACCTTCTTTGCACCCCAGAAGGCATTCTTCAGTCGCACCCATCGCGTTGTCTCCGTCGACTTGCGTGGCCACGGAGCAAGCGAAGCGCCTCGACAGGACTACACGCTGGCAGGCTTCGCGGCCGACCTCGCCTGGCAATGCGGCCAGCTTGGTTTGGAACGGCCAATCGTCGTCGGTCACAGCATGGGGGGAAACGCCGCGTTGGAGCTGGCTGCGCGGTATCCCAACTTGCCGGCTGCTATCGTGCTGATCGACTCCGTGATCCTCCCGCCCCCGGCTTTGATCGACGCCCTCAGACCCCTCGGCAATGGATTGCGGGGACCAGGCTACCTCGAGGCGTTACATCAAGCTGCCTCGGGGTTGTTCCTTGCCTCCGACGACCCGACACGAAAAGCACAAATCATCAAAACCATGTCAACCACATAACAACACGTTCTCGTTTCTGCATTTTCGAACCACATCACCGACTATGACGCCACTTCAGCCGCTCTCGCCTGCAGGGTCCCAACGGCATATATTAGCTCGACGCCTTCCTTTGTCGATATGGTTCGCTTTCGTGCGGCCTGCCCCCAGGTCGTGACCGGACAGACGCTCGGGTCGGGGCACTTCTCTCCGCTTGAAGTCCCCGATCAGATCAACTCCATGCTCGAGCGATTTCTCAGAGTTGGTCTGGAGCCGACCTCGTAATTCTCGCTGGCTCCACAACTCGAAGAGCAGGTGATACGCCGTGCCCTGTTTCTCGGAAACACCCGAAGCGAAAGCATGGGTCGCAACGGGCGATTCCGAAGCAAGGGGACGGCGGTTTCTCATTTCCCGTAGACCCTTCCCGCGGTTTTGATGGATGCCCGATCGGGCAGGCCTCGGTGTTCCTCCCTTGCCGTCGAAGCAGCCATGCGGCTAAGCGTCATACACGTGATGCAACGGAAAAACCTGCCAACCAGGGACAAGCCATGGCGAGCCACGATGGACTTCGCCCTCTCGTGCCACGGCCATTTCAATGCGGTTTTGGAGTCGGCGTACGGGTATCGCCGACGCACAGGGCAGGCCAACTGCGCGGAGGTCGCCAATCTCAACGACGCCCCGTTCACCCTCTTCGGATCCCCGGTCGTCGCGATTGATCGCGCACAGGCTGTCGCAGAGATCCAGGGCGCCGAGGTCGCGCTCCAGACGATGGAGCAAATCAGAGCAGATCAGCAACTCACCGAATACCAGCCCTTCTGGGCCGCACGAGCAGAGCTTCTGGCGAGAATCGGCACAAATGACGAAGCATCCCGCTCGTATGAAATCGCCATCGGCCTCGAACGAACCGTCGCAGTCCGTCGCTTCTTGCACCGGCGCCGGTCGGCTTTGCTGGCTTGATCATCTCAAGCTGCCGAGATTCGCCCCTGACGACCTCGCTCAGAAACCGCCGCACAACAGCGAGCAGGGTTGCTCGCTGTTTGAGCCTTCGATCAGGTCTGCTTCTCCCAATCCAGCCCGAAGGTAAACTGGCTTCCGATCCGACTCGTCGCAGCCTGAGTGGTCGACGCCTGAATGGCCCTCGCGACCCATCGGCAACGAGTCCTGTCGATCTCCAAGAATCCCCTTGATATGCAACCAAAAGGTTGCATAATAACGGCGTGGACGAAGACATGGACAAAGTGTTCAAGGCACTGGCGGACCCCGCTCGTCGACTTTTGCTCGACCGATTGTTCGTGCAAAACGGGCAATCGCTGGGGCAGCTCTGCGAACACTTAGACATGAGTCGTCAGGCGGTAACCAAGCATCTATCGGTGCTCGAGGACGCGAACCTCGTGGTTATTGTCTGGCGGGGTCGCGAGAAGTTGCACTACCTCAACCCGGTACCCATCCACGAGATCGCCGAGCGCTGGATTGGCAAGTTCGAGCGGGGGCGCCTCCGCGCGCTCGCCGAACTCAAGGAACGGCTTGAAGGGGAAACGAATGGCTGAGATTAGGATGACGACGGAGAGCACGGTGTACGTCACCTATATCGCGAGCACGCCCGAGAAGGTCTGGGCCGCACTGACCTCGAGCGAATTCACGACGCAATACTTTTTCGGGCGCAGTGTCGAGTCGGATTGGAGCCCGGGCTCCCGTTGGATTCTGCGGAAGCCGGATGGTACAGCCGACGTGCACGGTGAGGTGCGCGAGAGCGATCCGCCGCGAAAACTCATCGTCTCGTGGAATGTCGAGGGGCCTGAGGAATTCAGGAATCTCCCCGAATCGATCGTAACCTACGAGATTGAAGTGGTCGGCGAAGGAGTTGTTCGCCTGACGATGACGGAAGCGCATCCCACCGCAATTCCGGCTTACCTGCTCGAAGGAGGTCGCCGAGGCTGGCCAATGATTCTCTCCGGTCTCAAATCGCTGCTCGAAACCGGTAAATCACTCAACATCCCCACGCCGCAACCGCCGAAGGAGGTTTGATCCCATGCTCGGAGATAAGTTCGTCTACGTAACTTACATTCGCACGACTCCCGAGCAACTTTGGCGTGCGCTCATCGAGCCCGACTTCACCCGCAAATACTGGGCGGAAACGTGGCAGGAATCCGAATGGAAACCCGGCGCATCCTGGCGGATCATGCTGCCCGACGGGCGGGTCGCCGACTCGGGCGAAATCCTGGAAATGGAGCCACAGCGGCGACTCGTCGTTTCGTGGCGCAACGAGTTCAAGCCCGAGTTGTACAAAGAAGGTTATTCGCGCGCGACTTTCGAACTCGAACAGCAGGGAGAGTCGGTCAAGCTCACCGTCATCCACGAGATTGAAAAAACCGGCTCGAAATTTATCGAAGCCGTCTCAGGCGGATGGCCCTTGATCCTCGCCAGCCTCAAGAGTCTTCTCGAAACTGGCGAATCTCTCGAACAAACTCGCCGCTGGCCAAAGGACATGTAAAGCCATCGGGCAATTCCTGAAAAATTTAACTCCCGCTAACAGTCACTTTTGCAACTGTTGGCGGGTTTTCTATTTTCCTCACGTCGAGGACGCTCGCTCTCGTAGCGTTCACCTACCACCTCGAAATTTAAGTCCCTCCTAATTTGTACTCCCCCGGCGGCCACCCTGGCCCCATAGGTACGATCGCCTCCAACAAGCGCCTGTGCTTGGACTTGGCGAAGACTTCGCATGAGGCCAAGTGGGCGATCGGCCCATGACCCGCTCATGCAGAGCGACATTCGACCTTCGTCGGCAACCGGCCATCTGCCGAGACGGTAGAGAGGACGGCAAGCCCTGCCGATGGAAAAATTGATTTCAGTGAAGGGATCGGGTTGGATTTGTCGCACATTTTTCTAGAACCATCTCTCGCTTGTTCAGCATCGGGACAGCTTGATTGATCATGGTTCGCTTCCCTGGACGAGGGGGCGCCCGAAGAGTTAGCCGTCCAACTGGAGCGGATACGAGGTTCCGATCCGGACCGGCGCGGTTTCGTCGAGCGTGCGCTCAAAGTGGAGTCCGGCACGCTTTCCACGATCAATCAAATCGCAAGTAACGGGTAAGCCGAGCACGGTCATCAACTTTCGTAACGGCTCGGTGTTCAAGAAGCGAATGGCCGGCTCGCCGAGGAGTCCAACTTTGGCGAAGACCGGCTCCAAGCCGTCATGGCATGAACAAGCTCTTATGCTACTAAGTGTGGACATGAATCCCGAAGAATGAGAGTTCGCGACAGAGTCGGGCTCTGCGCGGCAAGGACCAGGCCCTCGTTTTCAACGGCCGACGGCTCGCCAACGCAACGAGGCACGACATCGAAAGTCATGCCTCATTCAGACCGAACATTTTTCCCTCCTGGATAGGAGCGACTTCATGCATGGACGGAAAGGTTATAGAAATCGCTTCTCGGACGTGGGAGTCGCGATCGTTCTGTTCGCGGGTCTTTCTCTGCTCCCACCGTTTTCACTTCGAGCAATACGTGGCGATGCCCAGCGCGACGCCAAACCGTTTCCCCCCGACCTGTTCACCGCGATCCGAGATGGCGACGTACAAAACGTCCGTCGGCTTCTCGACAACGGCGCGGATGTGAATTCGCGCGACCCCGAAGGTAACACGCCGCTCATTCAGGCGGCCTTCTACGCGACCCCTGAATGCGTCGGACTTCTGCTGAAGAAAGGGGCCGACGCCAACGCGGCAAACTCGGTCGGTGCGACGGCACTGATCCGGGCCACGACAAACTATGAAAAAACCCGATCGCTCCTGGATGCCGGAGCGAAGGTTCGAGTGCGAACGACCGATTACGGCTCGACTCCGCTGATTCTGGCCGCACGCCGGGCAGGCAATTCCCGAACCGTCAAATTGCTACTCGAGCACGGGGCCAATGCCACGGAGCACGACAATGCCGGCATCAGCCCCATCATTGCGGGCGCGGCGAGTAACGAGGTTGAGACGGTTCGTTTGCTGCTGGACGCGGGTGCGAAGCCCAATGATTTTCCAAAATCCAACGATCCGAGAGCCGATGCAGCCGGGGCAGGCTTCCGTACACCGTTGATGTGGGCCTCCTTCTACAACAATGTGCCAATGACTCGCCTCCTACTTGAACACGGTGCCGACCCCAATCTGTCGACGTATTTCGGCAGCCCCTTGTCGCAGGCGTGTTGGGCCGATGGTTTCGAGGCGGCGGAAGTGCTGATTGACCACGGTGCCAGTGTCAACTCCAAGGACATGGTGGCGAGCTTCACCCCCTTGCACTGGGCGGCAGGATCCGAATTGCCCCGCGCACATTTGGTCAAATTGCTCCTCGCCAGCGGCGCCGACCCCAATTCTGAGGGAGGTGAAACCGTCGGCGCGTTTGGGTTGGTACCACAGACTCCTCTGTTGATCGCCCAAAAGCGCGGCAGGACGGCGATCGTTGATGCCCTGATCGCCGCCGGGGCCAAGGCACAGCCCTATCCTGAAAAAATTGCCACACCACATCGCGCTCTCCCTGAAAAAATCGAGAATTCGGCCCTCATTGATTCGGCCGAGAAGGCATTGGCGGCCCTGCAAATCACCGCAGCCCGCTCGCACGAGTCATTCCTCCAACACGTCGGCAAACAAGACTGCGTCTCGTGCCATCAACAGTATTTGCCAATGGCCGCCGTGGGACACGCCCGAAATCGATCCGTCCGCTTCGATCACGAGGCCGCCAGCGAGCAGATCGATTTGATTGGTCACGTCAAAAATCAGTTCGACCTACGCGAGCGTGTGATCCAAGCAAATTTTCATCCCGATGCTACTTATTCTTTTGGTTACGAGATGTTCGGCCTTGCTGCCGAGGAAGTTCCACCGAATGAAATCACCGATGGGAAGGTTCATCACTTGGCCACGATTCAAGCGCCGGATGGCCGTTGGTATCACAACCTACCACGCCCACCGATTCAGGCGGACGATGTAGGTGCCACGGCGTTGTCGCTTTATGCGATCAAATCTTACGGCTGGCCGGGACGCAAAGACGAGTTTGCGGCCAGGATCGAGCACGCTCGCCGATGGCTCTGGAAGGTCAAAGCCGAAACCAATGAAGAAGCGATTTTCCAACTCCTCGGACTGCACTGGGCAGGAGAGCCAGCAGAGAGGCTCACCGTACTTGCCAAAGCACTCCTGCAAAAACAACGCAAAGACGGCGGCTGGGCTCAACTGCCGATGCTCGAGAGTGACGCCTACGCGACGGGTCAGGCTCTCTACGCGCTCTCGCAAACCATGATGCAGGGTTGGGATCCCATGGTCGACCCAGCTTGGCAGCGCGGCCTGCGCTTCCTACTGGAGCGACAAGAGGACGATGGAACCTGGCACGTGGCCCGACGCACCTTCCCGTTCCAGCCCACCATGAATAGCGGCTTCTCCCACCACCGTGATTCCTGGGTCTCCGCAGCCGCCACAAGCTGGTCCGTCCTGGCCATGACACAGGTCTTGCCCATCGGCTCCGCATCCGGCAAGCCCACGATGGCACGACCGACTCATAACGTCCACATGCCGATCCAAGTGCAGAAGATCGATTTCGCGCGACAGATCAAGCCGATCCTCGAGCGCTCCTGTGTCGGCTGTCATAGCGGCGACATGCCAAAGGGCCAGTTCCGCGTGGAGAGCCGGGAGGCCTTCCTCAAAGGAGGAGCGACCGGCGAGGCAAACCTCGTGCCTGGACACAGCGAAGCGAGCCTGGTGCTCGATTATGTCTCGGACAAGGTCCCTGATCTGGAAATGCCGCCCAAGGCGAAACGAAAGCAGTTCCCTGCGTTGAGCACCGACGAGATCGCGTTGCTCCGCGCCTGGATTGATGAGGGCGCCGATTGGCCCAAGGACACTGCGCTCGCCTCGCCAAAGGTTGAGGCTGCTCGGTGAGCTCCGATTGAGTCGTCGGTCCCTGCCTGATTCCAAAGCGGAGGAGGGCAGGGACCAGTTGCTTTGTCAGCCGTGCCGATCGTGAGGTTACAAGCTTTTGACCTATCGTGCCAAGGGCTTCAATCGTTGCTCCGTCGGTTCCTGTATGACCCGAACGAGACGCCCGCCTCACCGCCAACGAGCAGCGAGAGGACGTCTGGGGCCGAGGCAAGGCTGTGGGCACAGCCTTCACGATCGATGTGGAACAGCGCTTTACAAAATGGATCGTAATTTGGAACGGACTCGCTCCCGGCACCATGCCAACGCGTCGTACCTTGATCACGCGTTTGGACCAGCTCATGGCTGTCGTCGAACGAATCTTGTACATTCGCGGAACTTGGCCCCCGGGCCCAACCGAAATCCGGTCGCCTTCGGGCGTCTGGAAGCCACCAGGATCAATGAAACAACCACACACCTCCACACTCCCAGGTTCTCGTATCGAGGGCAGGGGAGACGAGGTGGTTAAGCTCTTCAGAGATGCAAGGCTGTCAAGGCGGGATCGTGCTTCAACGAATCCATTAACACTTACAAGCCAGCCACACTCGATCATGATCCATAATAAGTATTACACGCGTTTTTCGATCCTTCTCGTTGGGTTCTGGCTCGGCCTGTCCTTTGCGGCGAGACCGCTTCGGGCCGAAGCACCCGACCGTCAGGTCGCCGAATGGGTGATCCTGATGGGTGGTTTGGTACGCCTCGAGGGTCAGGATGAGCGGATTCGAGAGGTGACGGAGCTGCCGACAGCCGACTTTCACCTCGAGATGGTCGATCTCGTGGGAACCAACATTAATCCCCCCGAACTGCAACGACTGACCGGTCTGACGCGTTTGAAGACCCTGACTCTCCCCGGCCCCATGTGGAATCCCAGCGCAGGTTCCGCCAACGATTACAGCCGGGAGCTGCGCCACCTCGCGGCCATCCGTTCGCTCGAGGAAGTGACCTTCAGTGATACCTATCTTGAATCGATTAAGTTCGAAGACCCAGGGATTGAGGCGATTGCCGCACTTGCCCCGAGCCTCCGCTTATTGAGCCTGGAAAACACCCAGGTTCGCGGTCGACATCTGGCCCCATTCACGAATCTCGAGGCTCTCGACCTTGTCTCTTGTCCCGTGAACGACGAAGGCCTGCGACAGATGAAGGGCCTTACCAAGCTGCGCAGGCTCTTGCTGCGCGATGCCGTGATCAGTGACGAGGGCGTGCAAAGTCTCACTGAGCTTGTCAACCTCGAGCAACTGGACCTGGGTGGAACAAAGATCACCGATGCCGGAATCGCTCATCTGCGGGGGATGACCAAGCTTAAGAAACTGAATTTACAAGCAGCGGCACTGACGGACGAGGGAATTCGGCACCTGGCGAACATGCCTGAACTGGAAGAATTAAACTTGTACGGTACCAAGGTCACGAACGTCGGCGTGGAAGTGCTCAAGAACCTGCGGTACCTGAGCCTTATCGACTTGCGTTACACGCGGGTGACCCGGGCGGGGGTCGATCGTTTGCAGGCTTCAGTCCCAGGCTGTGAGGTGACCTTTTTGGATCTCTCGGTGAGGCCGACGCTTCCGCCGGGGACGGACCGGATCGTGGCCGGGGATGGAGATGGGGCCGTGGCCCAATGGGTGCGGTCGATGGGGGGGCACGCCCTCCTCGAGAACGGCCAGTTACAGGAAGTCGCGCTGGCGTCGACAGGCGTGACCGATGAACTCCTTCAAAACTTGAAAGAGTTGAAGCACTTGCGAAAGCTGGGGCTTCAATCAACCGAGGTGGGAAACCTTGGTGTCCAGCACCTGGCGGGATTGACGAGTCTCGAGGAGCTGGATCTGAGCGGGACGACGATTTCCGATGACGGTCTGGCTCATCTGACCGGATTGACACGCTTACGCGATCTGGGACTCTCGCACACGCAGCTTGTCGGTACCGGCTTGAAGCACCTGCATGGCCTCGGACTCGAGCGACTGCGCCTGAGCAATTCACCCATCAAGAATCAAGGACTGACACATTTGTCGGATCTCGCGTCTCTTCGGGAGCTCGACCTGGCGTATACCGACCTGACCGATGCCGGTCTGGATCAGCTGAGGTCGCTGGAGTCCTTACGGCGGCTCGATCTGGCGAGTACCGACATCGGGGACAAGGGACTTCCGAAGCTGAAGCGCATGACGGGACTCACCTCGCTCTCGCTCAGCTACACGCGGATCACCGACACGGCAATGGCTCAATTGAAGACTCTCGAGCACCTTCAGGAGCTGGCACTGATCCGTACGCGGATCACTGACAAGAGCATGCCCATCGTGGGCAGTTTTTCCGATCTCGTTGATCTGAACCTCGACTACACGGACGTCGGCGATAAGGGTCTGGAGGCCCTCGTTGGCCTGACGAACCTCCAACGGCTGAGCCTCGACAGCACCAACGTCACCGACGCCTCCGCGCGGCGCCTCCAGGAATGTCGAAACCTCCGTAAGCTCGACCTCTACCACACCTTCATCACCGAGAAAGGCTACCGGCAAATCCGCGAAGCGGTACCCCGGTGCGAAGTGATTTTCGACCCCAAATCAAGCGATCCCAAACGCCGACGAAGTTGACTGCCGTCCCGTAACGCTTAAACGAAAACTTCCGACATCCACTAGGAATGATCATGATTCGCAGCGTGACGTGCAGATGGTTAATGGCGATCGGTGTGGCCCTGGTATCGCCCGTCGCTTGGGCCGAAGACGATCCCATCGCGGAGATCAACGCACTCGGCGGCCGTTGCTTCCCGAATGCCACGGGAGACACGGTTGGCGTCGATCTCAGCAGTACCTGGGTGACGGATGCCGATCTGGCAAAGCTCGCGCGACTACCAAAGCTGGAGAGGATCAATCTGGCCTCGACGAAAATCACAGACCTGGGCCTGGAACATTTAGCCATACTCAAAGAGGTGAAAACTCTTAATTTATATTATGCCGAATCGGTCACGGACCTGGGGATCGCTCACCTGAAGCATTGGAAGAACCTCGAGCACCTGAACCTCCGAGGCACGAAGGTCTCGAGTTCGCTCTTCGAGCACCTCGTGCAGATGAAGAAGCTCCGTTCCTTGGATGTCGGATACAGCCGTGTCAATGACGACCTCTTCGAGCTCCTCGAGAACCTCGAACATCTGGAGCGATTGTCATTCGGCGGCAACAAGATGAGCGGTACCGCTCTGCCGTTTCTGAAGAACTTGCCCGCGCTCAAGGAACTGAACGTCTCCGGCGAACAGCGGACCGACTCCGGTCTCTGGAGCGTTGCGGTCTCGGACTTCAACGTTGGTCATATCGCGCAGCTCGTTCAACTCGAGGTGCTCGACCTGGGCCAGACCAACGTCTCCAATCGAGGCATCGCGGAGTTGTTGAATTTGAAGGGGCTACGCACGCTGGACCTCAGGGCGACCCGAGTCACCAGCAAGGGGATCGCAGCGCTGGCGGATCTGCCGAATCTGCGACACCTGAAACTTTGGAAAGCCAAGGGCATCGACGACGCGGCGGTCCCCTATTTCCTCCGAATGGAACACCTTGAAGTGCTTGAACTGCCGGAGACGAGCATCACAGCAGAGGGGCTGGCGCAGCTTTCCGGGAAGAAGGGCTTGAAACAGCTCTTCATCGGTGGCATCGACATCAAGCCGGAGCAGGTGGAATCGTTTCGTGAGGCCCTGCCGAGTTGTTCGTTGAGCTGGTGGAAAATGCCGACGGTTCAGAATCCCGCGCCAGGGCGACGCCGCGGCAATTGATGAGGAATCGCTTCGATGTGGCTCGGCCCGGCGGCCGGCCACATCGAAGCGGTTTTCCTTTCAATATCAGACCATTTCGGACAGCTTCTTTTCACCCGTGGGGAATGTACCGATTGGGGCGCGGACAACCTCCTCGGCGAGGGTCAGATACAGATCGCCCACCGTCCCTCTCAGGCGTGTATGAAGTCCCGTCTTCATCTGGCCCGCGTGGCCTGCGGCGATCATGGCCAGTCCGGCGTTCTTGTGAGAATTAGCTTCGGCATGCTCATGCACAAAGAGTGCACATGTATGGTCAAGGAGTGTACCATCCCCTTCCGGGATCGACTTGAGCTTGGCGATGAAGTACGCAAACTCCTCGACGTGCCAGCGGCAGATGTCTCGCAGGGTTCGCTGGCCTTCGGGCGACTCCACTCGGCCGTGCGTGTATTCGTGGTGCCGCTCGTAGGTATAGCCCAGCCACGGGAATCGCGAGAGTCCCTGGCATTTGGTCAGCATGTAGGAGGCCACCCGGGTCTGGCGCGAGGCGAGCGCGTGGACCAGAAGATCGGTCTGGAGTTTCGCAATACGCGGCCAATCCTTCAGATCGCCCCCCTCTCGCGGCTGCTCGACGACCTGGGAGTATTCGGGGGGCAGGCTTGCGACCGAACGCTCCAGGCTCCGCACTGAGGTCAGATATTCTTCGAGGCGCTGCTGATCGCCATGCCCGAGCGCCGACTTGAGCGACCTCGCGTCGTCGCTCACGGCGTCCAGGATGCTCTTCTTGCGCTCGATCCAGTACTGTTCCCTGGTGCCGAACAAGCGATCGAAAAGCCGAAGCGGGATCATTTCGGGGGGCAACGGTCGGTCCCGTCCGGCCCAGCTCAGGTTGCGCTGAATGCTTTCGCCGAATGACTCCTGACAGACGCCAATCTGAAGGGAGCGAAATCGGCTTTCATTACCAATCTTTTGAGCAATCGCCTGATCGATGGAAGGGCCGCCCGCCCCTCGGCCGGAGAACATCGCCCCGGAGACGAGGCCGCTCATCGAGTTGTGGTGGCCGTTTCCCGGCCCGGGCAGGCGAGCCGCCGGATTATCGATTCCACTGATGACGTGGATGTCCTGACGGTAACGTGCCAGCGGTTGCAGGCAGGGGGTCAATTCGTAGTCGGCACCGTCCTCGCGCGGGATCCAGTACTTCTCGACGATCCCGTTGCCGTTGAACCACAGTATGAATCGGGTGTCGATCGGCTGGGCGGCGACGCCGGACCCAGCCGCGTAGGCTGTCCCGCTCGCATTAAACATCGCCTCGAACGCCGGTAGGCCGATGCGAATCGCAGCCCCCGACAGACCCACGCCTCTCAGAAACCTCCGCCGGGACCATGAGCTTCGTCCCATGTGCTAACCCGAGCCTTTCTGAAGGAAGCGTTCCGATGTGACCAGGGCGATGATCAACTCCCGGAACCGGAAACCGGTGTCACGAAACCTCTCAAGCCATTGATCGATAACGGGTTGGTCTTGCTCGGTCTCCTGGCGACCGAAGGCATACCGGAACAATTGTTTCACGACGGCCTTCTGGCAGGTCTTGCTCTCGGCAAGCCGGCGCCCGAGTTCCCGAGGTGTCGAGAATGCCGAGTCCTCGATCCCCTGGATGTACCCGGAAGAATCGACGTCCAGTTCCTTTGTCGTCATGGTGCGGCCGCCCGCTCCACCCCCCCGAGCCCCTGGGAACTGGAGTACCATCTTCTTCTGAAACACACCGATCGCGTTGTACTGCTCGAATCCCAGCCCAATGGGATCGATCAAGCGATGACAACCCAGGCACGATTCACTGTTGAGGTGAACATCCAATCGCTGTCGATTCGTCATCGGCGCATCTTCGGTAACATTGGGCAGAACGGTGTTCACCCCCGCAGGCGGAGGTGGGATCTCCTGGGCGAGAAATTGGTTCCTGACGAATAACCCTCGCGCTGTTGGCGACGTTTCCGCGGGCTTGCTGGTCAAAACCAGGAAGCTGCCATGCCCCAGCACGCCGGAGCGACCGGAATCGGGGGGATACTCAACCTTGGCGAATTCGTGGTCGGGAGCAGGCAGGCCGTAGAGCCGGGCGAGGTCCGCATTCACAAAGGTATAGTTGGCTGTGAAGAAGTCCGTGAAGTTCTGATCGTCCCAGACCAGGTGGTCGAACAACCGTCGCGTCTCTTCCACCATCGCCGCGGCGAGGTCGCCGTTGAATTCACGGAACCGCCTGCGATCGCGTGTCGCGTCCAGGACCCGGTCGAATCGCATCCACTGCGCCAAGAATTCGTCCATCGCGGCCCGGGCGCGGGGATCGTCGAGCATGCGCCGAGCCATCGACTCGACCTGCTCCACCGTCGCAAGTTCCCCCTTCTCAGCGGCACGCAGCAAGTCGTCGCTGGGCAAGGTGTCCCAGAGGAAATACGAGAGTCGGCTAGCGATCTCGAACTGCGCGTCGGACCCGCTCCCACCCCGCTGGACCTGGAATAAGAAATGCGGTGACTGAAGCACGGCCTCGACGACCATGGAAGCACCGCTGTAGAAGTCTCTCGTCCGGGCGGCCTCCGTCAGGAACAGGCCGGAATAACGGCGTACCTCGTTGTCTGTCAGCGGGCGCCGAAACGCTTTGAGGCCAAATCGTCGCACGAACTCGTCGACACTCCGTTCGTCAGTCGGCGACTCGGGCTGACGAGGAATCAGGCGATGCTGGTCACCACCTCGGAAGGCCGACGAAGCAAGCCGCTCCGCCGCCTTGCTATACGCTTCCGCCTGAAGCGGAGTGACCCCTTGTCCATCCAGTTGATTCTTGAAACCGTTGATGAAATCTTCTTTGGGAAAACTGCCGGCAGGCTGACTCTGATCGCCGAGCAGGTCGCGCACCGTATGATTGTATTGGCTGTGAGTCAGGCGACGCACCGCCAACGCGGTCGGACCGCTCCGCTGGCTCTGAGCGATTCTTTCCCGAGCCTGCTGCGCTTGTTCGTCCGAGAGGCGGGCCAGGTAGCCGATCCAGCTTAGTAAAGCCTGCTCTTCATCGGTGTCCGGCTTGATCCGCTGGCCGCCGGAATGTTTCACGCGTTTCGTCGGTTTTCGCAGGAGCAACGATTGCCCGGGGGCACGCGGATCGACCAGCGCCCTCATCGAGAGTCCAAACGCCTCGATCCGGTCTCGGCTCGCATCAGGCTCAGGAAACAGGAGCCGCGTCTCGGAAGCCACGCCGTTGTCGCTGTGACATCGTTCACACTGAACGATGTGCAGCATCGGATACACCTTCTCGACGAAAAACGACGCGTCCTCATCGCCGACGGCGCTCGCGCAGGCGCCCGGCGAGAATGTAGCGAGAGCGGCGGCCATTATGAGCGAAGAAAGCAGCAACCGCACGTGCCATCGCCTACCCATAGCCTTCCTCCAGCCTTCGCCTCGTGACTGCCATGGAAACGAGCCGGCGGAGCAATCCGCGGAGTCCGCCTTCTAAGGATATCAGTTCATCAGGCAGCGGCATTCATGACACACTCTCTGGCACGTGAACCTGAACATCACCTGCCGACCACCTCCGACAATGTTTTAACACCACGGACGACCTCGGGCAACTGCCGATCTGCCCTCCCGCCGGTTCCTTGCCGAGGCCGCTTGGGATTGCCGGATCAGAAAAAAGAAGAGCTTCCTGAGAAACTTAGATCTCTTATTGATAACAGCTGCGCAAGAATTCTACGCCTGACATGTCATCTTAAACCGACGAGCGGCACCGTCGGGCCTTGGAGGAGATCGGAGGTGTGAGGGGATGAGCCGATTGGCTACCGGCCCACGCTTCCGAGGAGTGAAATGAGCTTGAACTTCGGGACCAAAGAAAATCCCGCCCTGGTCCGCGAAAGGGACCAGAGGCGGGATAGGCGACTCTGTGCGGGAGAGAAGCCAGCGATCGCTACGTTTGAAATCGTTATGACATCTGTGCGAAAGCTTCTTTCATTGATGCTTGCATTTCCTCGGGCGTGAGATCTTTGAGATGAGTTGCGAACGACCAGTTGTGGCCGAACGGATCGGACACGAGCCCGTAGCGGTCACCCCAGAACATATCCTGTGGCGGCATTGTGACCGTCGCCCCCGCATCTTGTGCCCGCTTGATCGCGGCGTCACAGTTCTCGACATACCGATGGATCGTGACCGGCGAACCTTTCAGGGTCTTGGGAGACAGCGACTTCCCTGCACAGTGTTCCGGGAAGTCGTCCACCAGGAAAACGAGGTTGTTGCCAATGCGGAGCGCCGCATGCATGATTTTGCGGCCGTCCGGAGCCGGCAGGCGGCAGAGTTCCTCGGCGCCGAAGGCTTTCTTATAGAACTCGATTGCCTCGGCGCAGGGATCGCAAACCAGGTGGGGAATCAGGCCTTCGTGTTGTGGAGAAACCGGCTGGGTTGAATGGCTCATCATCTAACTCCTTGAAATAAGGCTGATATTGATTGGAGACAACTCTGCTGCAACTCGAAGATCGAACCGCTGCCACTGAGCTCTGGCAAAATCCGGTCAAGATTCCTCACCGGCTCGACGGAGGGCGGGGATGTCGAGCTTCTTCATCGTCAGCATCGCCCTCATGATGCGTTGCGACTTTTCTCGGTCCGGACCGCCCAACAATTCGGGCAACGCAGTCGGCACGATCTGCCAGGACAACCCGAACCTATCCTTCAGCCAGCCGCATTGGCCCGGGGTTCCTCCTGCGGACAGCTTTTCCCAGTACACATCCACTTCGTCCTGCGTCTGGCAATTCACGACAAACGAGATCGCCTCGCTGAACTTATAGATTGGTCCGCCATTGAGGGCGACAAACGACTGCCCCTCAAGCTGAAACTCCACCGTCATCACCGAGCCGGCCGGCCCGGGCCCAGCCTCGCCGTAACGGTTCATCCTGAGAATCTTCGAATTCGGAAAAATCGAAACATAAAACTCGGCCGCCTCCCCTGCCTGATGCTCAAACCACAGGAAGGGCGTGATTTTCTGGAGTGGCACGACTTTTTCTCCAACCAATCCATGGAACGGGAATCAATTCGCCTCCATTGCCCGTTAGTCGAATGAGAAATCCGCCAATCGACAGGAATTCGAAAAAAAAAAATCAAATCCACGCCAAATCGATCCAAAGTTTTAGACACCAACGATTTGATGCAATATCGCACAGCCATCATTGACGAGTTTTCGTAAAACAACAGCACGCCGCGCAGGTCGAGGTCCCGCCCTTCGATACGTCTCCAGCGAGTTCCGCCTCGTGCGCCACGAATCGTTGTCCCACGACTACCTCGACACCTTCAAAGGCGTTCGGAAAGCCTACATCAAGGATCTTACGGTCGGAGCTACGCGATTAGTGAAGGTTGGGGATATCATCGGGGAATGTAAGCTAATTGAAATCTTGCTCAAAGAGCAGTCCGTCCGTCTGAAGCCAACCGAAGGACTTGAATTCACGATCGTACGCAAAAAATCCACGAAATAGGTTGGCACCAGGTCCTTCAACCCAGGCTTAATTCCGTAATTTTAGGATATTGACCATATGAATGAAGTTATTATTTCTATTGGCTCATACGTTTTCGGGGTTGTCATTAACCGACAAAGTCGCTGACACAGTCGACTATCGTGAAGATCCCCTGGGAATTAGCCTGTCACAGATCACGAAACACTGATTCATAGGAACCCAGTCTAGAGCGGTTATCGCTTGGATAGCCCACACTCAGGCCAGAGAGTGCCCCTGTGGCTCGAAGGAAGTCAAGAGGCCGGTGGGGTGGCACACCAGTGGCGCCAGCCTGGGCCCGCTGGTGGACAAGCCACCAGCGCCACCCCATACGCCCATCGACATGGCATCGGTTGATGGAGCGTCGAACACAGAGATCCCAGGGATTTCACTCTGATCTTCCGGGATTTCGTAGGCAATCCCATTGCAATCCGCTCTGGGTGGCTCGACGATGACTGGTCGATGTCCGAGAAGTCGCGACATGGGAATCCGGGTGATCCCGTCAAAGAACGACTCTGGCGACATACGATCTCGGCGACCAGTTCGTCGAGATCGTATGCCACGTCGTTGGGTGATCGGTCAATGAGACTCGAATTTCCTGATCGCTCCATCCGTACCGATCCGAACCGTGAAGCTGGCGCCGTCGGGTGCGGCGGAGGCGTGAATGAATTGGCCGCCCGCAAGATCGTGGTTGGCGATCAGGGCAGGATTCGTATTCTCAGCCTCGCTGGTTGCCGCGTTCTTGTGAAGTTGATAGAGAGCCTTGATCGAAGCAACGGACTTGAGTAGCGCCACCGCCTTGGCGTCGCCTCCCTTCCGCGGGCCGTTATCCATCACAGCCACCGTGGGTCGGATCGTCTCGACCAGAGTGGGGTGGTTCGAGATCGCCAATCCGTGGTGGGTGACCTGAAAGAGGTCGATCGTTCCGATCAGGTCCCGGGGGCAAACGAGTTTCTTCTCGACGTTCCAGGTCAAGTCACCGCAGTCCAGAAACCGGAACTTACCGAGGCGGAAACGGATGGCGAGGCTCCGAGCATTATCACTCGGGTCGACGGGCAAATCCGCCGGAGCGGAGGCACAGAGCGGGTTCTCCGAAGCTTGCGATGCGCCCTCGGAGATGACCTCACCTCCGGATGCCAGAACGAGCGCCTGGATATCTCCTTTCAAGGGAATGCTGTCTCCGGGCTTGAGTGTCGTCCGTTTGCCTTCACTGGCTTTCCGGTACGCGATCCCCAGCGGGTCGTCGGCTTTTGGCCCATCCGGGAACGCGGCGTGGTCGCCATTGGAGGCGTTGGGGTCGGGAAGTCCCCTGTCCCAGAAGTGATCGATGCGGACGAGCTTCGACAGGCCCTCGACTCCGCCAAAGTGATCCATATGCCAATGCGTTGTGACCAGGTGGTCCAAGTGGTCGAGCCGGGCCACTTCCTTCAAGACGTGCTCGATGCGCTTCGGATCGCGGTCGTTGAGACCCGGCCAGCCGGAGTCGATCAAGATCGACTCGCGCTCGGGAGTGACCAGCAGCGTGGCCGCGCCTCCCACCACGTCGATGAAGTAAATATCCAGGTTGCGCCCTGGAGCATCGGCGCCTGTGAGGAGAAACAGCGCGGAAACCGACAGAATGATCCAACGCAAGCGATGGTACATCGAGATGCTCCAATGAAGTTTGGTCGGGCGAAGGCCGTACTGGTCACACGGATTGGTCAACGAGGGCACGATTCGACGATGCAACCCACCGAGAATCAACCAGCCCAACCGCCCTTAAACGAACTTGTTCGTACTCCGACAGCGCTCACCCACAACTGCTCGGAATTTCTTGAATCCCATAAGAGTGGCAAGGAGGCCCGCTCGATGCAAGAAGTCATTCCCTTCACGGCGAGGAAGGAGTGAGCAGACTGTTCGGCACACGCAACGTGAGCCGCGTGTGGTCGCGCGTGAGGTCGATAGCGGGTGAATGACGTGTTCTTTCTACGAGAACACTGTATCCGCCGTCATTCTTGACTTGCGAAATCGTCCGAACCTGGACGGATCCCACATTCCGAGGCGAGATAATCCCCGGAGGATTGACGGTCTTCTACGAGGAGCTTCTGCTAAGCTGGTTCTTGGCGTCGATGTTCCCCGGTTCCCCGAGCCGCTGTAACCGCCGACGACTTCTCCGCCCTCGGGCTTGATCGAGACCATGTAGCCGCCCTGCGGCTGCTTGCCGGCGAAATCCGCCGTAACCCGGACACTTCCAGCCTTCATCATCTTAAGCTCGACGTCAGCCTTCGGCGTGGTGACCGGCATGCCCAGTCCCGGGCGGTAGTAGCCCTGCCTGGGGAGCCTGCCCTCGGGAACTTGCTTGGCCTGAAATCTCCCGTCGGCGTCAGTCTTGAAGCCATATTCAACCGGCGACTCGTATCGACCGCCGGATGTAGGTAGGACTTTGTCGATTCGCACATCGACGTCCGCCAACGGCTAGCCGTTTTCGTCGGCGACCCGGCCCGAGACGGGAGCGGGGCGGGCGAGACCGCTTTTGTAGGACGGTCAGCAGGGCTGGTCGTCGAGCCGTGCATAACCCGCAATGCGCGGCACGAAGTCGGCCGCCTCGACCACCACGCGGACCCAACCGACCGGAGCTCGCTTGAATAGCCAGCAGCCCAGGACGTCCGAGTTCGCCACGGCCACTACCGGGTACTGATAGCCGCCCGTTTGTTGCGGCTCGATTCGCAGTAGTCGAATCGTCGAGGCCAGGGGATGCCCGGTCGCCAGGTCTGTGACCTTACCCTCGAGAACCACCCCGTCGACCGGCGTGAAGCCGTGGGCAATCAAGCGCTGATCGACGGCCTCGATCCCCTTCCGGACCGTCACAGCGGCCCAGTCGATGCCGGCGGTAACGACATCGATCCGGGACGGCGGCGAGGTATCGGCCGGGAGATAAGTTACCGACGAACCCCCTCAGTGTCGGCTCACGGCTCGCGCGACCTCTCCTTCCACCCGTATGACCTTTTCGAATCCGTCCATCATGCGTTCCGCACCGACAATCGCCCCGAAGAGAGAGAAGCCCAACGCGATCGAGCTGCCCCACCAAAACGGTGGCAATTTCTCCAAGGGTTCGAAATGAACTTTCGCCGCCGGCTCCTGCCTTCCGGCGACCTTGATCGCGACGGAGAACAAGATCAGATAGGCCACCGTCCAGATCACGAAGCCGAGGAAGGCCCCACAGGCGGCGCACACCAGTCGATCGGTAACGGTTAGCCGCTCGTGTTTCCGACGTCGCGGATTGGGCGACTGAAAGCGCTGCTCGAAGGGGATGTTGCTGACATTCCTGGCAGCCATAAGAGAATCTCCGACTCGACAGCCAGTGAGGCTTTGGAGGGTCGCAGAGTCGGATCGAAGCGAATCGGCCGAATGTGAGCTAGGGGCGACTGTCCAGGCGAATTGCTGGATTCTTCGCTCCATTGATCCGCAAACGTCAAATCAAAATAACCGAAAACCGTATTTCTTGCAAGTGAGCCGACGGCTTCGTGGCACAGAAAGGAAACGAAGCACTCCCGGGCAGAAAACACGATCCTTGGATCAAGGCTCCAAACAAAGTCACTTGATATTTAAGATTTCGCACACAAAATGGTCATCGTTTACAACGATCACATTATATCGGCAATCCACGAGTTTCCGTGCGGTTTACTGAGGCTTTAAGTCAAATCACCACATTGCCCGAGCAGCCGAGGGAGTTGTTGGCACGGTTCCAGTCGGCCGAGATAGCCGCCAGAAGGTCCGAGCGGAATCCGACGCACTTCAACAGGCTGAACGAGTCGCTGGCTACAAACGACATCGCTTTGCCATATAGGTATGGCGAAGCCGTCGAGAATTACAAGCCTGACAAAGGGTTCGGTAGAGCAGGGGGCCAAGGGCGCCCTCCCGCATGGATCTCGCCGCGTTGATCTGAAAGACCACGAGCCTCTGGCATTACTACCACCTCAACGATGACCGGACGAAGTAGGACGCCGCCGCGTAGCACCCGGTTCATCCCGCACTCTTAAAATCGTGAGAAGGCCCCTGAACATGCCGCCCCAGGGCCTCCGGGACTAAGACACCAGGCACTCTGTCGACGCCCCGGATCAGCTCATCACGGAGTTCGGGATCGGAGGTGGCACGAGAGAGCATGCTCATGTTTCAGGCTTAGATCGATCCTGATGCATTTTTATCTACACGTATAATCAATTCATTTTTTGATCGCATTGTAAAAAAACTTTATCGTCAATTGATCAAACTCCGCTTTCTTGCGAGCTGCCATCCTAGTAGCTTGGTAGTCTCGCAAAGGGTGTATCCGAGGACTCGCCGTGATTCCGACCGGGCGCCGGGAGTTTGTTCTGATCTCTCTGCACACCGTACTGGCCGCGATATGGGCTTTGGGTGCGTTGTGGAACGTGAGAAGCGTCTCCCGATTCGAGGCCGGGCTGTTGGCGCTGGGACTCAACCTGCTGTTCGCTCTGGCGCTCGGGTGGTGGGACGATAGGCTCGCCGCGTCGCGAACACCCGAGGATCGAGAGTGGGACCGCTCGGTGAGTCTTGTCCTGATTGTCGTCGCATCCGCCTTCCTCTTCGTCACGGTCCTGACCGGGGCGGTTCACGACTATGCCCTGTACGAGGATTTTTGGTTCGTCGTTCAGCTAGGCCGGGACCCTTGGTTCGTCCAACCAGGGGTCTGGGGTGTTCACCCCCCGAATGCCTATGGCCCGCTGTTCAACCTACTCGCCGGCGTGATGTCCGTAAACCTGCTGGCTCCCAAGCTGCTGTTCGCGGCAACCTACATCGCAGCGGCCACCGCACTGACGAAAACGATGGCCACACGCCGCCAAACCTCGCGATTCGTGGTTCTGCTGGTCTGGGCTTGGAATCCCTACGTCTGGGTCGAGGTGGCGATCCGGGGCCATTTCGATGTCATGGTCGGCGCGGCGAGTGTCGCTGCTGTCCATGCGCGCCGGCGTGGGCAGGATCTGCCCTGCGCAATAGCCCTGGCCCTCGGGATCTTGCTGAAGTACATCCCGATCACGCTGCTACCGTTCCTCGCCTTGGAACGCGGGCGAGTCCGGGGCCGGCTCGTCGTAGCGATGACGGTCCCGATCGCTCTGGGGATAGGGCTGAGTTACCTGGTCTGGGGGCCGTCGATGTTCGGTCCGCTGAGCTTCGCTGCGACGCGGCACTCGACGTACCTATCGATCTTCCGCTTCCTGCGAGGCCGCTACTCGCCGCTGGATGAGTTGGGGCTCGAAGTAGCCCCCGATCAACTGGCTCTGCCCGCGCTCGCCTTGGCCCTGCTCGGGGTCTGGTGGTGGTGTCGGACCCGCCAGCCCGACCCGGCGACGGCGGCGGTCCTGGCGATGCTGGTGACGCTGCTGCTCTATCGGAACGGTTACCCGCAATACCAGATGGTGCTGCTGATGCTCGCCTCGTACTGCGTCGCCCAGACATGGGAGCAACGGCGGCACCGGACGGCGCTGGCGATCACGCTTGTCGGCTACTTCGGCTGGATTGTGGTCTTCGACGTGACATATAGCCTGATCGGCGAGGGTGTGCCGACATTCGAAGACCTGGTGGGCCTGCCGACATTCGCGCTTGGATGCGCGTTGGGGGCTTGCATAGTCTGGTCCGAACCTCAGCGCAGTTGCGGTTGAGTGGGAAGAGGCCGCTCGCCCGCATTGCGAAGTTAGGTTGTCCGAAGTCGTAGATCAAACTACGAAGCGGGACTCCTCCCAGCACTGCCACTGTGATTACAGGGTAACAAGTGTGCGGGACCAACTTTGGCGGCGCAGAGCACCGGGGACGGGGAACGCAACCGTCTCTTGTCCTCTCGTTTTCCGCGCGAGACACTCGTCGCAGAAAGTCTGGATACGGCACCTCCACCTCCAGACACATCCCTAGGACTGGTCAGACGGTCGAGGGAGATAGTTTCGAGGAAAAACAGCCAAAAACAAGCGGTTTTGAAGAGGGAATGCCTCTCAGAGAGATAGGGTGCGTCTACCCCAAAATCCCCCGTGGACCCGAAATCGCCTCGTTTTTGGCGAGACGCGAAGTTCCCAAACAGCAATAGTCGACCTTAGAGACTGTCCGGAAAGTGGACACTGGTGTAAAGCTACGTTATTTGGGTGGCCGGGGACGAGTCTTCGAGGCCCCGGGAATCAGCCGAGGCCGTTCCCGGGGCGTCGCTGCGATCCTCCCCGGCCACCCAGCCTTCCTGATTTCACATGGCCAATCCCTATCCGGATAGCCTCTTAGACCCGGCTTTGAGAATCAGGACACGAGGGAACCTTGGGATTGAAGGATTTCCTTGACGACTCTGGCGTTTTGCCTATCGATCAACCGTTGTTCTCGGCCATTGACGTGATAGACGAGGCGGCTGTGATCGAGGCCGAAGAGATGCAGGATGGTCGCCTGGAAATCGTTGGGGGTCACGATATTTTCGACGGCGCGGTGGCCGACCTCATCGGTGGCGCCGTAGGTCATCCCCCCTTGGATCCCGCCTCCTGCAAGCCAGACCGTGAAGCCTTGGCCGTTGTGATCGCGACCGGCGGAGGCTCCCGCATTTCCTTCGGTAACCGGCAGCCGGCCGATCTCTCCACCCCAGTGGACCAAGGTTGTGTCGAGCAGCCCGCGCTGTTTGAGATCTTTCACAAGGGCCGCGGCCGGCTTGTCGGTCCGCCGGCAGATCGCCGGTAGCCCGTTCTTGATGTCCGTGTGGTTGTCCCAGGGCTGGCCGCCGAGGAAGATCTGGACAAACCGTACGCCCCGTTCCACGAGCCGGCGGGCGATCAAACAGCGCGTTCCGTACTCACGGGTGTGCGCTTCATCCAACCCATAGAGAGTTTTGATATGCGCAGGCTCGTTCGAGATATCGAGCGCCTCTTTGGCGGTCGTCTGCATGGCGGCGGCGAGTTCGTAGCTGCGGATTCGAGTTTCGAGGTCGGACTCGCCAGGGTGATTCTCAAGATGCCGGCGATTGAGACGGTCGAGGAGCGAGAGGTTCTGGCGCTGAGTCTCACCACGGAGTTCGGGAGGAGGGTCGAGATTCAGGATCCGAGGCTCTTGCGCTCTCAGCACGGTTCCCTGATACATCGTGGGCATGAACCCACTCGACCAGTTGTGCGTGCCGTCGACCGGATGCCCCTCCGGATCGGAAAGGACCATGTAGGCAGGGAGCTGTTCCGACTCACTGCCCAGTCCGTACGTGATCCAGCTTCCTAAGGTTGGCCGCCCCGTCACGCCTGCGATCCCGCCGTGGAAGAACCGGATCGAGACCTCGTGACCGTTATGCCCGGTGTGCATCGAGCGAATCACGCAGAGGTCGTCGACGATGCCGGCCGTTTCGGGGAGCAACTCCGAGACTTCCGTTCCGCACTGGCCGTGTTTGGCGAACGTCCAAGGCGTGCCGAAGAGGGCCTTGCTCGCGCGATTGACGAAGCTGAACACGACATCGCCGTCGTATTCCTGGCCATGACGCTTGGACAGTTCGGGCTTGGGGTCGAACAAGTCGACATGGGACGGCCCCCCGTGCATGAATAGCGAGATCATCGCCTTCGCCGACGGAGCGAAGTGGGGAGCACGGGCTCGCAAATCGAGCGAGAGGTTTTCACCGGGCTTCTTCGGTGTCTCGGCGAGAACCCCTTCCTGTCGAAGCAAATGAGCCAGGGCAATCGCACCGACTCCTGCGGCCGTCCCTGCCAGAAACTCGCGCCGAGTTCGGAAAAGCAGTTCAGTCGACATAAAGAAACTCGTTGGAAATAAGGAGTTGCTGGCAGAGATTCGTCAGAACGGCAAGTTCCCGATCCGGACCGGGCGTCGAGGATTGATGAGCGCTGAAATCAGCGATCCATGCCGCTTCTTCGGGGGTGATTTCACGCTGGTAGATCAGATTCCAGGCGTGTGCGGCCTGCCGGGCCATCAGGTCCGACGCCGAGCCGGCAGGCGTCTCGCCGCGGATTCGGCGGGCGAGTTGCTTGGCATGAGTGAGGATGAAGTCACTGTTCATGAGCACAAGCGATTGCGTTACCGACGTGCTGGGAATTCTCCGGTCACAGTTGGTGACCATGACCGGGGCATCGAACGTCGCCAGGATGGTGACCGGTTTCGTGCGGCGGGCCTGGAGGTAGAGACTGCGCCTCGCGGAGTCTTTCTCGGGCAAGACATGGCCGACCATGTCTTCGGCGACCGGCACCGGCGGACCATACGGCGTCAGGTCGAGCCGACCGCTTGTGTGGAGGATGACGTCGCGGATCTCTTCCGCCTCGAGCCGTCGAAGGGGGTAATGGCTGTAGAGCGCGTTGCTCGAGTCGGCGGCCGTGGTGGCCTGGCTTTTCCTCGAGTCCTGGCGGTACGCCGTCGAGGTCATGATCAACTTGTGCATCCGTTTCAGCGACCAGCCCCGCTGGACGAGTTCATCCGCGAGCCAGTCGAGCAACTCGGGGTGGGTGGGCCGCGTCCCCAGCACGCCGAAGTCGCCCGGTGTATCGACCAGCCCACGGCCGAAGTGGTTGAGCCAGATACGATTCACGAGGACCCGGTTCAACAAGGGGTGGTCCCCCTTCACCAGGTGGTGAGCGTACGCCAGGCGACGGCCCGAGGTGGGCAAGGAGGCATCCTTCTCGGGGATCTCGAAGCGTCCGCCCTCGGCTGCGGCAATGCTCAGGTCCCCTGGCACGACCGCCTTTGTGGGGTGACGATGGTCACCCCGATGGAAGATCTTCGTCGTGGGCACGGTCCCCGGGAGCTCGTCGAGCACGCTGACAAAATCCTCGACCGGCTTCTCCGCCCGTTTCGCATCGACCCGAGCCTGTTCCTTCTTCAAGTCCTCGGCGGCCGCCGGATCATACTGGTAGAGAACGCCAGGACTGATGTTCACACTAGGATGCGCCGCAAGCAGTCGCTTCTGCTCTTCGGATTGCGAGGCGGGGTTCGTATCGAGCGCCGCGCGCAGCCTGGCGCGGAGGTCCTCGGGAAACTTCGCGAGTTCCTTCTTGGTCGCGGCCTCGATGTAGGTCTTGGTCTTGGTAGCAACCACCTCTCCTAGCTTCGCCGCCTCCGCCTCGATGGTGCTCGACTTCGCTCGGTCGGCGTCCGTGAACAACGAGACCAGCCGTTGAGTGGGCCTCCGCCAGTGATTGGGGTCCAGCGCCGGTTCGAAGACGGCGCGGAGCCGGTAGTAATCGGCCTGGGGGATCGGGTCATAGCGATGGTCGTGGCATTGGGCACAACCGACCGTCAATCCGAGCAAGCTCGAGCCGACGATCTTCAGCGTGTCGGCCACCACCTGATTCGCCGCCAACGGTTCATCCGCCGCGCCCGTGGATGTGCCATCGGCGGCGGTTCGCAGAAATCCAGTGGCGGCGAGCAACTCGGCGTTCTCCGCGCTGAGCTCCTTCCAAGGGCGAGGGACCAGCTCGTCGCCCGCCAGTTGCTCGATTATGAAACGGTCGAGCGGTTTATCGAGGTTGAGCGAGCGGACGACGTAGTCGCGATATTTGTAGGCATAAGGCCGAGTCGAGTCCTCGTTGCCGTTGCCGTCGGAATCCGCGTAGCCCGCCACGTCGAGCCAATGGCGGGCCCAACGCTCTCCGTAGCGAGGCGAAGCCATGAGCTGGTCCAGCATACGCTCATAGCCCCCCTCGGATGTGTCCGTAACGAAGGCGTCGATCGCCTCTTGCGAGGGAGGGAGCCCGGTGAGGTCCAATGCGGCCCGACGGATGAGTGTCCGCCGATCGGCGTCGGGAGCAAAGCCCAGGCCGCGCTCGCGCAGCTTCGCCAGGAGCAGCGCGTCGATCGGGGTCCTCACCCGATCGTCCGGACCGAACGTCGGGGGCACCGGTCGCCGGATCGGCTGGAAGGCCCAATATTCCCGCTCTTCGGGGGTGATGAGGATTCCCGGCTCCAGGTGCTCGGGCTCCTGCCGGCTCGTCGATGCTCCCGCCGCAATCCAACGCTCGATCAGCGCGACCTGTTCCGGGGGGACTTTCTTAGCCCCCGGGGGCATCTCCCCCGCCTTGAGCCGCTCGATCAACAGGCTCTTGTCGGGCCGGCCCGCGACCAGCGCAGGGCCGCTGTCACCCCCGCGTTCCGCAAACCGCTTGAGCCGCAGGTCGAGTTGGCCCTCCAGAGTGTCGCCCCCGCCGTGGCAGTCAAGGCAATACGCCTTGAAGACCGGGCGAACGTCCTTCTCGAACGTCAACACTTCACCCCCCTCGACGGGAGCGTTGCCGACGAACCAAGCAAGGGCGATAACCAGGGAATACGTTCGACGTTCGGCCATGGCGACTTGGCTCCTGGATCGAACCCTCACCGAGGATCATCTCACGACCTTTGCCCTAGAGCGGTCTTCCCATGTCTCGTACACGGAAGACAAAGCTTCGCCATCTGCACTCCCTACCTTACTGAAGAGCAGGGGGGTGAGCCGATTGAGGCATGCATTATGCGAACGTAAATCGCTCCAAGACCCCTGTCAAATTATTGTTGAAATTTTTCCGTAGCACAAGACGAACCGGCCGCGGACAAGCATGCGGGGCTACCCCTCCGATTTCTCTCGGCTCGATCGTGCGCAACCATTACTAGAGGGACCGTGGCGCACCGCTAACTTTCTTGACTTTCCCTTGGCTTAATAAGGGAAAGCAAGACATCATCAGATTCCCCACTTCAGGAATTCCGTCTAACTCCGTGCGTAAGTCGATGCGCGTGGTGCCTCGTAGCGGATGGCCAGATGTGGCGTTTCGAGGCGCACCTGCCCTGTTCCCAGAGAGCGGACACAAGCCTCGACCAGGCCCGTGGTGAGGAGCGTCCGTTCGATCGGGTACGGCGTCTTACCAGTCAAGAAGGTCTCTTCGGCCTTCGACATGAGTGACGCCGAGTAAACGACGTTCGGGTTCGGAGGGAGGTAAAAGAGGGTTGAGAGCGGTTCGGACTCGCCCCGCAGTCGCGCGGCGAAGGTGAAGTCGCCGACCAGGCCGTTCATCAAGAGCATGGTCGCTTTGGTGCCGTCGGAGTACTCGATCCGGTAAGCGACGGGATCGTTGACCCACTGTCGAATCTGGGCCTGGGTCGGATAGCGATCGCTGAAGGTCTCAGGTTGGGCCAGGGTCTGACTCCGCGACAGGCAGGCCTCGAAGAGGCGAGGGGACCAGGCGTTGGCATCCATCGCCTCCCAGACCGCCGCACCTCGAAGTGCCTGCACGGCCGCGACGCCCGTCTCGCCGCCTCGCCGGCGCTCGGCCATGCACTGGATCGTTTCGAGAGCGTGGAAGTCGTAGCTGTCTACCCCGCCCATCGCCAGGCAGAGCATCTCCTCGATCTCGGCCCCATCGGGCATCTCGACCGAGGGTATCCTCCATGTGACCGGCAGTGACGACCCTGCCAGAAACGGAAACCTCAGCTCGCGCGAGATGTCCACCATCTCTTTCGCCCACTCCCATTTCCACGACAGATGCTTGTCGTTGAAAACCGGGACGGAGCGGCCGTCCTTGCGAAAGACGTCGGTCACCTGCTTGAAGAACTCGTACCGAGGATATGCCGTCTGTCCATATTCGTTCTTGGGATAGCGGCCGTGCTCGCCGATGATCAGAACCGCGTCGACCGCCAGCGTCTTGCCCCCTCCTCGCAACGCCTCGGCGACGGTGGGGAAGATCGGGAAGCCGAACTCCTTGGAGCGTTTACGGCTCAGGTCGTTCTCAGGCGTTTGATCGACGTACGCCGCAACCACGCCGAAGGGCGGCCGATGCCAGCGCCCTTCGATTGGATAACCGACCAGGAACCGCTCGGCCATGTGCCAGGCATGCGAATGATAGCGCCACTCGGTCGTGATGACCGCCAACCGCTTCCGCTCCGCAGGCACCGTTTGCGCCCAACTCACACTCCGCTCCAGGGCACACCCAGCCCCCACCGCAGCCAGAAATGCTCTTCGCGTGGTCATGTCACCTCTCGCTTCTCATGACGCCTCAGAACAAACTCCCTGACTGCCAGGCCAAGCTCCTGCCCCCCATCGAACTGGCATGCTCCTCGGGCGACATTGTTTTACGCGGCGCCGACAAAGCCTTCAACCCTCTGCCCTTCAATGCCCAAGCTCGGCTCCGGGCTCCCGCGCAAATACGTTTTCAACGAAAGATCCGTAATGCAGACGAAAGTAGGATCGCAACCTTTGAACCCCGCGACGGGATCGTCACTTCCTGATACCATGAACTTGGACGTACAGTGTGGATCGTCCGACGTCGACAAGGTTCAAGACGGGCGATGAGTCGGGGGGGAAGAGCGAGATGCGAGAAGTCGCTACTGGGACCGACGGGACGGTCGAGCAGGCGAGTTGTCGGGCGTTCCGCCTCTCCGACGCGATAATCCTGATCGCCGGGGCGGCGCTTGCCCTGGCCGCGGGTTCCCACTTACTCATGCTGGGGGCCGGGATGCTCGTCCGCTTGTGTCAGGAGGCCGCAGCCCACCGCGCGGACCTCTTCGCCAACTGGCCATTGTTCTGGAGATCCATCCGCGATCCCTTGAGCAATACCCTCTGGTATGGCTTCCAGGCGGCTGAGATCACCCTATTTGGCCTGACCCCCGCCTGTTTCGTCCTTCGGCTACGGCGGCCTCGACCTCCCTTGCTTGACCTCCTGCGACAGCCTGGAACGGTGGCCCTCCTCGCGATGGTCTTCGGCCTCTTCTGGGTCACCGGTGCGCTGCTCGTATTGTTCCCCGGCAAGGTCGATTCCATGACCGCTGCTCCCACCGCGGTCGGGGGGACGGTGGCCGTCGCCTGGGTCGTCCTGGCCCTGAGCCGGCGGTGGAGACCCGAAGCGGGGTGGGTTGACCGGATGGGGCGGCTCCTGGGATGCGCCTCGATCGTGACCGCGTTGATCGGCCACATGGTCTTCTGGATCTGAGCACGCCAGCCACAACTCTCGCAACGCATCGGCCGAATTATACGGCAAACTCTCTTTCGGCCACCGTGGGGCTGACCCGAAGCGTTGACTTCAATCCAAGGTCACACCCTACGTCGCAGTTCCCCAGTCCGTTCCATCAACCTTCGGCCAGAGAAGTAGCCGAGCCGAACATGTCGGCCGGTCCTGCGTCATGCTGTGAAAGGCCTCCGCGGCACATAACGCTGCCGGTCGGACGTTAGCCTCAGATCACGCGATGGAAGTCCCCCATCGAGCGACCGCCAGCGGATTCAAAGACATCGATCGGATTAAGGAAGACACAGTCTTCGAGCCGGTGCGGCCTCTCAAGGACTTTAACAGGCTTCACAGCGATTCCGCGAGGGCAAATCCGCCTAGTTAATCTAGCATCTTTCTTTCATTTCTTCACTTTTCCAACTTTGCTCCTCTCTTTTTAATCGTCTTCTTTCGATCTTTCCAAATCGTTTCTTTATTATTTTTTCGCTTGTTTGAGTCCCGATTTTACTATTCTCCCTTGCCATGGCCACACGTCAGTCATAACATAATCATAGGTCATTTCTCCGATACCCTCAAGGAGGGTCCCTCTTAGCCAGCTAACCAGACCTGGTTCTGTCCGACTCACGAGGTGTCCACCCTAAGCCTCTGAGGTGACTGTCATAATCCTCATGGGAGGTCTGAGCCCACGCGTTGACCCACCTTCCCGCCGAGGAGAATACGGATAATCGCACTTCATGGCATTTCGGCACATTAAATGTGAAAGGTCGCATAAACATGACGGGCCCCAAATGCAATTGATATCGCTTTTCTCGGGTCTCTCGATGGTGCATCCGGCAAGTCCCCCCCTCCGTAGAGTGGCACCGCCCCTCCAAGATGACTTCTCGTAGGGCAGGGCTTGGCTTTCCAGGGCTGCCCGCTGGAGCCTCGGCAGGCCAAGGCCAGCCCTACAAATAAGCTTGCCGAATGCCCCACTAGCTTTCTCGCTGGCAAAGGGTCATTGGTCTCTTTGCCGAACCAAGTCCGTCAGTCGGGTACCATCACCAGCCCGGGTTCGTCATTACCGCGAGCAATCGCAGCCTTGGGCGGCTTGCAAAGGGATAGCCTACAAAATCTCGGAAGATCGGAGTGAAATCCCTGGGATTTTTGTGTGGGACGAACCATCAACTGATGCCATATTGATCGGCGGAGGGGGTGACACTAGTGGACAGGACACCAGTATTATCCGACCGGCCTTTTTACTTCCTTTGAGCCACAGGGGCACTCTCTGGCCTGTGTATGCTATCCAAGCGATTACCACTCTAACGTGTGCTCGCCACCAATTATCGAGTTTTTTGTCAAAAAATTTCATTTTAATACATATATCATTATTACAATGATATCTTGTTCGCCTTGGAACACCTGGGTTACCCGGATCGCGATCGCAGTTGTATGCTGCCTTGCTCTCATTGTTGGGTCCCGGCGGATGGTTCCAAGGCATACGCAGAGTCGACAGCCCTACGGCCTAACACACTGCGAACCGATTGGGCCCTATCTTAATCATCACATGCCGACCAAGTGGCGCAACTCACACGGATGGGAAGCCATACCGGCATTCCCCGGGTTGCATTTTCAGGATCCGACCACCCTTGTCGCGGAACCGCGATCCAATCGACTCTACGTGGGTGAGCGACAGGGCGCTGTCTATTTCTTCGATCGCACTCAACCGGCCCCTGAGAAACGGTTGTTTCTCGACTTGAGAAAGCATTGTCAAGGATGGGACGACAGCGGTCTCTTGGCCATCGCTTTCCATCCCGAGTTCGGACAGACCGGTTCACCGAACCGGGGTTTTTTCTATGTTTGGTACAACTATATTAAACGACCATTCCTTGGACCGAATCGGCCGCCGCGCAACCTGCCAACATCGAATCGCCTGTCCCGCTTCGAGATCCGCAAAGGTTCCTTGGTCGCGGATCCCAATTCGGAGATGGTCCTCATCGATCAGTACGATGAATGCCTCTGGCATAACGGCGGTGGAATGTTCTTCCATCCTCGAGATGGTTTCCTCTATCTCTCCTTAGGCGATGAAGGCATTCGGGCGATTGACAGCCATACTAACAAAGCCGATGATTACGGCAACACTCAGAGAATTGATCGTGACTTGTTCTCTGGGGTCATCCGCATCGATGTTGATTGCAAGGGAGGAGCCGTCAGTCATCGTCCTCCTCGAGGGCCGGCCACAGGGAAGACTGGGCATTATTACATACCCAATGACAATCCCTGGGTTGGAATGCCAGGGGTATTGGAGGAATTTTGGTGTATCGGACTCCGTAACCCTCATCGCATGACCTACGATGAAGTCAGCGGAGATATCTGGGCCGGTGATACAGGAGAGGACAACTATGAAGAAATGAACATTATAGAAAGGGCAGGAAACTATCAATGGCGTTATCGAGAGGGTACCTCCCCGGGACCCAACCGAAAATCGAAAAAACCACTCGGCGTGGAGAAGCCCCCGTTTTACCAGTATTTCCGTGCGGAGGGGATCGCTGTCATTGGCGGATACGTCTATCGGGGCCGTGAGTACCGAGACGATTTGGGCGGCAAGTATATCTTTGGAGACTATGGCGGGAAAGTTTGGGCTTTAACCTTCGCGGGACGTCAAGTCCCGTGTGTCGAGCATCTGTGTGATCTTCCATCACAGCCAAGCCTGTCGTATGGGATGGGATTGTCGTCGTTTGGTGTGGATCAAGAGGGGGAGATTTATCTATGCCAACTGGGGAGCCGAGGAGGAGTTTATCGACTGAAACGATCAGAGAATGGAGTTACTCCGGTCCCACGGCTCCTCTCGCAAACCGGCGCGTTTCGCAATGTCGGACAACTTACACCGAGCCAAGGTCTTATTCCCTACGATGTCAACTCACCACTTTGGTCTGATTCCGCCATAAAGTCTCGCTGGATGGCACTGCCCACGAATTCCGACGGGAAACCGTTTCATCAAATCATACTCTCTAAGGACGGGAGACTCGTCTTTCCTCCCGGGTCGGTTTTCGTAAAACATTTCGAGTTGTCGGTTGACGCCGACAATCGTGAGAAAAGAAAAAGGCTGGAAACGCGCCTGCTCGTCTGCGATGAGGAAGGAACAGTGTATGGGGCGACTTATAAGTGGAGAGATGACCAAAGCGACGCAGAGCTCCTGGAAGATGCATTGAGCGAAGAGATCTCTGTCAAGACGTCACGGAGCATCCGAAGCCAGACCTGGTATTACCCCGGCCCCCAAGAATGCCTATATTGCCATAATCCCAATTCAAACAAAGTCTTAGGGCTAAAGTTATCACAGATCAATCGGAATTTCTCGTACACGTCTTCCCGCATCGACAATCAGATCCGAGCTTGGAATCACATCGGGCTGTTTTCCGTAGATCAGTCCGAGGACGGAATCCTAGCCTTGCCCAAACTCGTGGCCATCGATGACGAGCGTGAAGCACCGGAACGCCGAGTTCGATCGTATCTCGATGCGAACTGCGCTCATTGTCACCACCCCTTCGGTGTCCGCGCTGGTTTCGATGCACGCTTCGAAACCCCAATCGAGCGCCAAGGTCTCATCGAGGCGACCGCGATCAATTCCTTGGGTGTGCCGGGGGGCAAACTTATCTCCTTGTCCGGTCCGGAGAATTCGCTGCTCTATCTGAGATTAATGTCTAAAGACCCAAACATTATGATGCCACCGATTGCCCATGGTCTTGTAGACGAACAAGCGTCGGCTGCTTTTCGAGCTTGGATCGGCGAAATTAAGTCTCGTAGAAAGCGATTCCTACCGTTAGTGACAGAACTCCGATAGTTCACCCGCAACGGCATCATCTTCCGCCTCCGAAGTGGCGGTCACACTTCCCGAACCGGGAAGGTCCCTGTCCCAAGCGTCGTCCTCCGCTGTCGCAAGGCCCAGTCCTGGGCCGTAGAACGGACACAGGCTTGGGTGTCGAAGTGCCGGGTATTGCTGGTTCGTTACGACAAGCATCACGAGAATTAGATTGCGTGTATCAATAATCTCAATCCAGTGTCCAGAACGCCGAATTCCATCGATAGTTTCGATGGCTGAAATCGAATCATCGGATAAGTTTTTCGATTATCTTTGGAACGATTTTTCCGATAATAGTACTCGGTTCCGCTCGCCGCGAACCCGGGATGCAATGGCCTCTCGTCGAGGAGTCGTGTCAACACGATCAGATCATCGAAGCATGGAGTGAGAGGCCGGTTTTGAGGAGTAGGAATTCGATGGGGCTACGGACTGTGTCGCACCGGCTCTCTTCCGCTCACCGATGTGCGTGGCTCCTCGGTGCGACCTTCGCTTCAGGCTGCGTCCAGGAACGTTCGGACCTGAGGGACGCCCTTGCCCGGCGGATCGAACCGGTCGAAACGGTCGCGGCGAAACCCTCCCCGGGGCAAGTCACCGGTTCGGCAGGGAAGCCGATGGCACCGGCCGACTCGATGCTGAGTCGCACGAAGGCCTCTGAGGAAGTCGACGGACGACAGAAAATATCTGGGGAAGCCGGGAAGGTGGACCTGCCGGCCGCCATTGATGGAGCAACTCCGGCGGCGAGTCTCGTCCGCGAAGCGCCCCTCCCGATCCAACCGGTCTCCAGCCCGGACGAGTCGGAGCTCGACGCCATCGTCGCGGCGGGGCGCCCCTTGAACTTACACGAGGCGATCGCCTTGGCTTTCCGCCTTCAACCGAACCTGCGAGCCCAACTTGAGAGCATCGCGCTGGCGCGTGGCCGCAAAGAGATCGTGGGATCGACCTTCCTGCCGACCGCAGGAGTGTCGGGGAGCGTGGGCGGATTCGACGTCAACGCCGGAGGGAACCTAGCCTCGAGCGGGCTGCGGACGCCGCCCGGATTCACATTCCTGCCGGCTACAGGCTTTCTCCCGATCGGTCTTCACCTCGGGTCCGGCTACGAGCTCGTCGACTTCAAGCTCCAATGGCTCATCACCGACTTCGGTCGGCGCCTGGGACGATATGACCAGGCCAAGCTTGCGCTTGACGTCGCCCAACTCCAGACCGATCGCGCCTTTCAGACGGTCTCCAACGAAGTTTCCGTCGCGTATTACGACGTCCTGAAGGCGCAGGCCTTCCGGGTTACGGCCCAGGACGCCAATCGCCGCGCCGAGGAACAACTGGGAGATGCTCGGAAGCTGGAGCGTGAGGGGGTCGTCGAACGCGAGACCGTTCTCAGGGCGGAGGTGCACAAGGCTGAGGCCCGCCAGCAGCTTCATTCGGCCGTCGAGACGGAGTTCGTGGCGCTGGCTGCATTGAACCTGGCCATCGGTTTAAAATGTAGTGAGCCAATCCACGTCGCCGACCCGGGCGGGTTGCCGTCGTTCGACCTGACGCTCGCGGACTGCCTGCGAACGGCGATTCAGGGGCGGCGCGAGTTTCAGGTGGCGAAGCGGGCGGTCGAGATCTCCCAGGCGGGGACGCGGGTCGCCAAAGCTGAGTTCGCCCCCAAGGTGTTCTTCGGCGGCAATCTGATCAACGTCCGCCAGAACATCAACGCGGGCCACGGCGACATCGTGCTCGGGTTCATCCGCGTCGACTGGGAACTCTTCGAGGGCGGGCGGCGGATTGCGGAACGTCGCATCGCCGACTCGCGACTTCGCGAGGCGATGGCACAGGCGGAGTCGATCGCTGACAACATCGCCTTCCAGGTCAATGAGGCCTATCGTCGCTTGAGCGCCGCCCGGCTCGGGATCGAGGACGCTCGCCCGGCGGTCGATCAGGCAGCAGAGAATTATCGCCTCGTCCGGCTCAGGGCCCTCGAGGGCAGCGCCACCCCAACGGAGATCACCGACGCGCAGGCGTCACTGACGCGGGCCCAACAGAATTACCAAAACGCTCAGTATGCCTATCTGACCGCGATCGCCAAGCTGGAATACGCTATGGGGACCAGTCCGACACCGGCAACCTTGGCACACGGAAACTCGTAACAGTCATCGAGAGAACCATGGCCGACCCCTCAATTCCGGCCGTTGACCGACCACAACCAACACAAAGCCCCCCCGTCCCGCCGGCGCCCCAGCCATCGGCCCGGCATCCCGGCCGGAGACGCCTGGTCCGGTTCTTCCTCGTGATCGCTCTTATCGGGGCCGTCGCCCTGGCGCTTCGGCCTGTCTGGAATTGGGTCCACTATCGACGCACTCACTCGCTCACGGACGACGCCTTTGTGGAGGCTCACATCATCAACATCGCCCCAGAGCTGGTCTCCGGGCGGATCGTCCGCTTCTTCGTCGACGAGAACGACCATGTCGTGCCCGGCCAGGTACTCGCGGAAATTGGCCCGACTCCCTACAGGGACAAGGTGGTTCTGGCCCGCGCGAAGCTGGAGGCAGCCCGCGCGGACGTAGTCCGCGAGAAGGCCGAACTCGAGCGCGTCCGCAAGGAGGTGCCGATTCAGGTCGAACTGGCGCGGCGAACGTTGGCCGCCGCGACGATCGACCGGAGCAAGGCCGAGGAGGGGTTGAAGCTAACCAGGGAGGGGGTCGAGAAGGACATCCTGGAGGCCCGAGCAGGAGTCAAGGCGGCGCGAGCAAGCCTCAAGCTGGCTGAACAGGAGTTCGGCCGCTTCTCACGGTTGGCCCAGCAGGGTGCGAGCACTCAGGAGCGCCAGCAGCAGGTGACGCAGTCTCGGGATGCAGCCCAGGCGCAGGTCGAGTTGGCCGAGGCCAAGCTGGCGAAGGCGCTCGTCTCCCGGACGCAAGTCGACATCGCACGCCGCTCGCTCGACGCGGCCCAGACCGGCACGGAGAAGGCTTCCAAAGGGGTCGACCTCTCGCAGATCGGCTACGACCAGATCCACGAGCTCGAACTGCTGATCCGGGAGAAGGAGCTGACCGCTGAGGAGGCCGCGAGATCCCTCGAGGCCGCCGAGCACGACCTCGAATACACCCAGGTGCGTTCGCCATCAGCCGGTGTGATCGTCAAGCGATACCGACACCTCGGGGATTTTGTACCGGCGGGCGCGACGCTACTGAGCATGTATGACCCGGATCTGCTCTACGTTGAAGCAAACCTGGAAGAGACCCGTTTGTCCGGGGTCGCCCCCGGTAACCTGGTCAAGATCAAGATCGACGCCTTCGACCGGCCGTTCGACGGCCGAGTCGTTTGGATCAACAAGTCAACCGGAGCCCAATTCGCTCTGATGCCGCGGAACGTCGTCTCCGGGGAGTTCACGCGGGTGGTCCAGCGCGTTCCGGTGCGAATCCAGATCGAACGGGACGCCCGCTGGCCAATGCTCCGCGCTGGACTCTCGGCGCGGTTGGCCATCGCCCACGGTGAGGGGGATCCGAGTTGGGCGGCAGAGGCGGCCCGCACCATGGCCGAGTGGGAGAGGCGCTACAATCAGCCGTTCACGCCCGAGTCACCTTCGGAACAGCCCCTCGGCGACAAGTCCGCCGAGGGACCGTCAAAACCATGACCGCGAACGCTACGCCTCCGATAGCCGGGGTGTTTACCGAGCCCGTCGCCCTCAAACGAGGCCGCGCCCTGGCTGCCTTCGCAATGTTCCTGGTCCTGATCACGGTCTATCAAACCCTCGTGCTCACCGCTGTGACCGAGGACGTCATCCGCAAGGGGATCGAGGCCGACGAGTACGACATGATCTGGAGCGACGTGGCCTGGGGCGTCGGGATCATCTATAGCCTCTTCGCATCCTTCTGGCTTACGGGGCGGATCGGGGCGAGGATCTCCGTCGCCTGGGGGCTGGCGTTCTTCATCCTGGGGAATCTCCTCTGCGGCGCAGCCATCAGCCTAACGGGGATGGTCCTCGCCCGGTTTGTGGAAGGCCTCGGTAAGGGGCTGACGATCGGCATCGGCCGGGCGACGCTCTACAAGCAGTTCGACCACAGGCTACTCTTCGCCATCGGTTTCTACGGCGTGAGTGCCTATGCGACGCGGCCGCTGACGCCGATAGTCACCGCCTACATCAACGAGTGGGCCTCCTGGCGGTGGATCTACTGGGCAAACGTGCCCGTCGCACTGGCGGGACTCGCGGCAGTGCTGAGGTACCTCAAACACGACCGGCCGCCCAAACCGATACGGATACCGCTCGACTGGCTCGCCATCACATTATTTACCGCCTGGATCGTCTGCCTGCTCTTCGCCTTCAAGTGGTATCGCAAGTGGGGCGGCTGGACGTCGAATGAATTCGCCATCGTCGCCTCGCTATGTGTCATCCTCCCCGTGGTCCTGGCGGTCTGGCTGGGCTCGGGGTTCAGCCCAGACGAACACCTCAGGCGGCTGCTGCGCTCCCGGGTCTACGTCCTGGCTATGTTGGTCCGGCTTCTGCTCCTCCTTAACCTTGGAGCGGTACTGGCCATTGTGGGTCAGTACCTGATCGAGCTCCGGGGCGACCCGCGCGTGGTCGCCGGATGGGTCATGGCCCCCGCCGGGTTCGCGATGGCCGCCTCAACCTTGCTAACGACCATCTTCCACTCCCGGAAGCTGCGTCACGTCTGGCTGTTCGTCGGGGTGCTCGGTTCATCGGCCTGTCTCTGGTGGCTCTCCGGTCTCGACAACTTCACGGCGAAGGAGCATACCGCCCTGGTGCTGGCGTGCTGGGGAGCCTGCATCGGGCTTTTCCCGCCCGTCTTCCTGTGCGACGAGGTGGAGGGCATTAGTCCGCAGGACATACTCTACGCGGGGTCGTTGGCCGCCGTCGGCCTGATCGTCCCGCTTCTGACACTGCCGAACATGACAGGCACGGTCATCAAGGCCTGGTCGGACCGAGCGCTCGACGTCTACCGGGCCAACCTGAGCGAGAATCGCCCCGCCGTGGCGGAGTCCTCGACCCGCATCGCCGACTACTATCGCCAGCGGGGCCTCGCCGGGGCCGACCTCCAGCGGGAGACATCGACCGTCCTCGGAACATTCGCGACGATGGAGAGCGTCGCTGTGGGATTTCGCCAGGGCTTCCGCTTCCTGAGCCTGGCTGTCCTGGGAATCGGCCTGGTCGTCGCAATCTCCCTGACGCATGCCGCCCGCGACCTGAGAGCCCCGCCTGGAGCGGGCTATTCATGATCCGTCAAGCTGGTCCACAGTCAGGAAGCCCAGGTCAGGGCAGCCTCGCCGAGCGTGAGGTCCTAACCGTAGGCCTGGACGGTTCCCGGGGCGTCTTTGTCGACTCGAATGCGGCCCTGGTCGCAATCGCAAGTTTTTATACGCTTCCTCCGGTTGTGAGGTGACGGCTATCGTCGTCCGCTTTATCGCTGGCCGCCCCTTGTTCCGAAGGGCCGGGAACCGACCGGGCGGACACCGCTTCGCGTAGGAGCTCAACCTCCTCTCTGTCGAGGCTGATCTTGACGACGTCGGGTCGAGACAGGAGGGCAAAGGTCCAGTCGGTCATGATATGCAGCCGCCGGCTCCAGGTCGGCATCTGAAGCAGGTAGTACCCGCGCCGGACGAACCAGGCGGGGAGGCCTCGCAGCCGTATCCTCAGGAGCTGGCCGAATGCCTTGCCGTGTCCCAGCGAACCCATCATCCCCAGGGTGGAGTAGACGAACGGTCGGGGAGGGCGGCCGTCGAGCACCCCGGCAATGTTCTGGGCAAGCACTCGTGCCTCACGCAGCGCGTGCTGCGCGAGGCTGGGGTAAGGTCGACCGTCCGATGCCGGGATGGCCGCGCAATCGCCGAGTGCCCAGACCTCCGGGTGGCTCTTACAGCGCATGGCGCCATCGACGACGATATGGCCACGACGGTCTTTTTCCACGGGCAGTCCGGCCACGACCGGGCTCGGGACGATTCCTGCGGCCAGGACAATGGTTTCCGCATCGATCGTCTCCCCCGCCAGGTGGATCTTGCCCGGCTCGATGAACTGCACTCTCGCCCCGGTCCGGATGTCGGCCCCACGCCGTCGGCTGAGAATCTCGGCCCCGTAGTCGGCCAGTGCCGGGTCGATCTCCGCCATGATGCGGACGCCTCCGTCGAGCAGGATGAACCGGACCTCGTTGCGGTTGATGTGTTTGTACAGTGGTGCGATCCCTTCTGTGAAGGCGGTCAATTCGCCGAACAGCTCCACTCCAACCAGCCCGCCCCCGATGACCACGAAGGTGAGCTGCCGACGCTTGCGCACGGGGTCCGGCTCCACATCAGCACGCTCGAACCGTTCGATGACGTGGTTGCGGAGCAGGAGAGCGTCGGCGAGGGTCTTGAACGTGAAGGCGTGCTCCGAGCCGGGGATCAGATTCCGATTGGTCATTGCCCCCAGCGCGAGGACGAGCTGGTCGTAGGCCAATTGGTCCCGTTCTTCCCCGCTGCTCAGGAGAACCACGCGGCGCTCCAGATCGATGCCCTGGACCGACGCTTCGACGAAGCGTGTGGTCCGCAAAGACGTGCGGATCGGGAAGGAGCAATGACTGGCATCGAGCGACCCGGAGCAGACCTCGAACAAGAGCGGGGTCATCAGGAGGAAGTTGTCCCGGCTCACGAGGACGATCTCGACGTCCCGCCGATGCTTGCAGAGCCGCTCCAGGTGGCTGGCCGTGGTCACTCCCCCGACGCCGCCGCCAAGGATCACGATCCTGGTCTTCGGCGGCGGCCCCGAGCCAGGACGGTTCGTTTGAGATATTGACATGTCACACCTCCAGCACGAGAGGCTATAGGGTGTTGTCCGTCAGGGGCTTTCGCTGGCTTCGTCAGTTGAGCGCTACGGGATGGACCATCTCCATGAGCCGGTGATTGTTCCGGTAATCGACAGGGATGCCGACCACCACCGGGCCTGCCTGCGCCAGCGCGCGTTTTAACGTGGTGGCGATCTCCTCGGGCTTCCTGATCATCAGCCCTTTGACGCCGAAGGACTTGGCGAAGGTGGCGACATCGACCGGGCCGAACTCGCCCCCCGAGTCGCGGCCGTACTTCGCGACTTCCTGAAACGCAACACGAGTGCCAAATCTGCGCATCGGAACTTCGCCAACGGGTCCCAACCGCACGACCGTCTCGAATACCGTTGCCGGACTCTAATCTAAGTGGTGCATCCGGCAAAGTTTATTGTAGGGCAGACCTTGGCCTGCCGAGGCTCCAGCGAACAGACCAGGCAGGCCGAGGTCTGCCCTACGAGAAGACCGCTCAGGATGGGGGTGCTCACGCAAGGGAAGGGGACTTGCCGGATGAACCACTTAGTTTGCAGTGCGAAATGGGTGTTTTGAACTCGATTCAGCCAAGCTTCATGCAATCGTGAGCCTAAATTTCAAGGGCTTGTCCACCCGTGGCGCCAACCTTGGCTCACGGGTGGACAAGCCACCGGGGCCACCCCATCCGCCCATCGACATCACCTTGGTTTATGGTACATCCCACACAGAAATCCCAGGGATTTCACTCCGATCTTCAGGGATTTTGTAGGAGATCCCATCGCAAAACGCTCTGGACGAACTCGAAATCATGCTGGCGAAGTGGGGAAGCCGCCACTTTGAAGTGCGCGATGAGACGATTCTTCGCGGCCGTTTTGCACGACACGTGAATGAGTGATATAAAACCAAGGACGTTCGTCGTTACCGGCTGGACTGTTCGCGATCCATCTTGAGGGCTCACCTGCAAGGGTTGTGCGAGCGATCGTGATTTTCGTCGACCTACGCTGAATCCCGACTCGACCAGAACGAGTTGATCGAGGCCCCAGACGATAGCTCAACAAATGGATTTTGGTGCCCCTCTGGAGTTCAAAGTCATGCTGCGTAACCTGGGTTGCTGGAACCAGAAGGGTTCGCGTTCTCGGCTCGACGGGTTGACCCCGGCGTCTCGGAAGAGGCAGGGCCGTCGGCGGCCAGGTCACCGTCTGGGGATTGAGACGATGGAGGATCGAGTCGTTCCCTCGACGATCACAGTCACGAGCCTGGACGACGGCGGACCAGGGACACTCCGGGCTGCGATCGTGCAGGCCAACGGCGACACGGAACCTGACGAGATCACGTTCGCTTCCTCGTTGACGGGCACCATCAACCTGACCAGTGCGCTCCCATCCTTGCTTGGAACAGTATCGATCGAGGGCCCCGGCGCTTCCTCGCTGACGGTGAACCGTAGCGCCGATGCCGGAACTCCTAGCTTCCGGATCTTCGAAGTCAGCGCCGGGGCCAACGCCACGATTTCCGGTCTGACCGTTTCGGGGGGGCTGACAACCGACCATGGTGGCGGGATCGATAACGCCGGCACACTGGCGCTGGTCGGAACCGTGGTCAGTCGCAACACATCCGCAATCGCTGTTGGTGATCTTGCGGGTGGGGGTATTTCCAACTCAGGCACTCTGACGATCACGGACTCGGCCGTTACCGAGAATTCACTCAGAACGATTAAAGTGAATTTACAGCCCTGGGGCGGGAATACCCGAGGTGCGGGAATTTACAATTCAGGGGTGATGACGGTCACGAATTCAACGATCAGCGACAACACCGCAAACGCCGCCGAAGTCGTTGACAATACCCAGGGGGCTTTTGGGGGAGGAATCTTCAACTCTGGAAGCCTATCCATCAACAACTCGACGCTCAACGGAAATACGACGACCGGCGAAGCTATCATCTACCCTGGAATCTCGAAGGGGGCTGGGATCTACAGTACCGGTCCGCTGGCTATCGCGAATTCTACTCTGAGCGATAATGAGGCTATCGCGACAGACTTCGGTGGAATCTCCTCGGGGGGAGCGATCGACTGTAGTGGCACGACCGTCGTGACGAACACGACGTTCAGCGGTAACACGGTGATCGGCTCGAATAGCCGTCCGGCTCCCGGGGGTGCGGCAGGAGGAGCCATCCTCAACTCAGGCACGTTGACAGTCACCTTTTCCACATTCAGTTCGAACAAGTCCACCGCGTCAAATCCCCCTCTTGGCGACAACATCGTCAACTCAGGAAATCTTACGCTCGCCTCAGATATTTTTACAAACCCTGATGGCTTCAACGTCGAGAACTCTCCACTGCCGCAAGTCACATTTCTCTCGCTAGGACATAATCTCTTCTCCGACGCTCCCAACCTCCCTCTTGCCACCACCGACCTGATCAACACCGATCCACTTCTCGGCCCTCTGGCCGACAATGGCGGGCCCACCAGGACCATGGCGCTCTTGCCGGGAAGCCCCGCCATCGACGCCGGTTCGATCGTGTCTGGGGTCACTGACCAGCGAGGGGTTCCACGAACCTGGGGGAGTGCCCCGGACATCGGGGCTTTCGAGTCGCGAGGCTTCCAGATCCTCCTCACCTCCGGCAACAACCAGTCCACGGGTGTCGGTACAGCCTTCGCTGCCCCGCTGGGCTTCGTCGTGTCGAGTCCGTTCGGAGAACCCATCGCCGGTGGGCGTGTGACGATCAAGGCCCCTTCTTCGGGACCTTCCGCTCTGCTCTCGAGCCAAACCGTCACTCTCGGCCCCGATGGCCGGGGCAGTGTCACCGCGCAGGCCAACACGATTGGCGGTTCCTACGGCGTCACCGCCGTGGTGTCAGGTGCCGAGAACGCCGTTTGGAACCTGACCAATCAAGGGGGAAACCCTCTGGTCGTTCGCCGAGTGCAACGAATGGGCGTCCACTGGCAGCCAACGCGCCTCGTCCTGACCTTTAACGAACCACTCGACCCCATCCGCGCAACGAATCTCGCAAATTATCAACTCCTCAACCTCCGCCCACTCGGTCGAACGGCCCAACAGCCTCGGCAAATCCCTATCCTCTCGGCGCAATACAACGCCGCGAAACAAGCCGTCATCCTCGAGCCGGCGCAGCGCCTCGACCTTACTCTCGACTATCAACTCACGGTCGTCGGCGACGGTGCGGATGCCGTCACCGCGGCGGATGGAACACCTCTCGAGGGAATCAGCGGCCGTCCTCAAACCAACTTCGTCGTGAAGGTCCACGGCCTCGTGCCCTACTCGAGGTCGTCGCTCCCTCCTAGGGCCTTGGCAAAGACCTTGGCTCAGTCGATCGATCGGGCCCCGCACGCCTAGAGCGGATTGCGATGAGATCGCCTACGAAATCCCGGAAGAGCTGAGTGAAATCTCTGGGATTTAGGTGTGGGACGCACCATCAACCGATGCCATGTAGATAGCCGCATGGGGTGGCCCTGGTGGCTTGTCCACCAGTGGGCCCAGGCCTGCGCCACGGGTATGCCACCCCACCGGCCTCGTGACTTCCTTCGAGCCACAGGGTCACTCTCTGGCCTGAGTGTGTGCTCTCCAAGCGACAACCGCTCCAGGCCCCCCACCGGCCTGGATCTGATCGCTTCTCATGATGATCGGGTCCATCTCTGAAGCGGTGTCCGGCGTGTTTGCTGACGAAACAGCCGATTTCGCTCGCATGGACTGCTCCAGATCAAAAGGGTGACGACGTCGCGGAATCGAGGCATAAGGCTCCCCAGGTGACACCGTGGTGTCACCAAATATGGGGTGAGGCCGAAAAACGCGACACAAAATTGGGCCGTTTACCGGCCACACAATTATCGACATGTCAACATTTGATAAATTACTTGTAATAAAAACAATCATTATCAAATAATGTACTGATAACACAAAAACGACTATACCAACACTGAGTCTTGAGGTCTTGGCCGAGCTTTCTGTCAGGATTTTCTGCCCAGCACCATGTCGGGTAATACCTCTCAGTTCCACCTTCCACCACGCTGCATTTACGATTCTCCACACACTTTGCAGACCGCCACGTGAAAGATCGTCTAAGGTCGTAGTCGATGCTACGCAATTGAGGATGCCGGATATCCTTTGAAAATCCACCCACCGCTCCGAACGAATAGTCCACCTCTTTGGCTCGTCTAAAGTCGTGAGAACCCTCTTGGTTCGGAGGGAAACCATGCGATTGTCCTACGCACTCGAACTGATACTCGTGGTCGGCATAAGCCTGGGACTGACCCGCTATCGTCTGTCCGATTCTGACCATGCAGAAGCGTTCTCGAATTTGCAGTGGATCGTCCGATTCAAGGATGGAATCGACACCTTCTATGCAGGGGTGGCGATCGTAGGTAGCGTCGGGTTGCTCGTCGAAAGCGTACGGGGGCGTTCGCCGAAGACATGGGGGCCAGGGCGGTGGGTTTGGTCCTTTGTTGCCCTGTATCTCTTGTTCCGCCAGATCGACCCTATCTGTGGAACAGTGTCTCGGCACATTTGGGCGGTAGGCATGAACTCAAATTCGCTTATAAGCGATCTCATTTATAATGTTTTCTGTAATAATGACTGGTTTTTGCTGACGTCAGCCGCCTGGATGCTCATGGCCATGTGGCTCACATCGCTGTTCGCCCGGTCCCCGCGTGAACTAAATCCCGACGGGAGGGAATGGGCAGGTAGGGTCTTTGCTCTCCTGCTCATCCTCACGACGTTCTCCCTCAAGGCCCTCATCCTTCTTGGCCACCAAGAGGAGTCGATGGGCGGTGGTCTCTGACACTATGGCTCGAACAGCCGCCCGATGCAGACGGCCAAGGAGCGTTGGGGCGTAGGAGAACCGGACTCAGCATTCCCTTGCCATGGGATTGGTCGGAAAAGGCGGAGGCACATCCAATAAAACCGCGCCGCCCGGTTTTTCCCGATAAAATCCCCTTTAGTTTTTGGCCCCGCGCGGCACAGAGGCACCCGGCACGCTAGGAACAACGTCCGGCCGCGACTCGACTTTCGCGAAGACTAAAGATTCTTTTAG